>Ga0099848_1000828_pt1 | contig 14382 bp, 18 predicted proteins | sample CB_VirMetaG_3_FD_78179 | JGI IMG/M metagenome (GOLD analysis project Ga0099848, IMG submission 78179) | Freshwater to marine saline gradient viral communities from Chesapeake Bay - CB_1508_1S Viral MetaG | ecosystem: Environmental > Aquatic > Marine > Coastal | place: USA: Chesapeake Bay... | reverse complement strand
TATTCAACAAAACTATTCGATCACATCAAATTTAGAAATTTATCCGATCACATTAATTAATAAGTTTCATATACTGGGACACTATAAAGAAGTTGAGGTTGATGATAAACAAATAGTTTTGGCACACTATCCATTACATATATGGAATCAAACTGTACATGGCAGTTGGTGTTTGAACGGTCATAGTCATCATACATGTCCAGTAACACAAAAAAATCATAAAGAGTGTAAAACATTAGACGTGGGTTGGGATGGACATACAAAGCCATTGAGTATTTCTGATTTAGAAAATATAATGAAAAACAAAAAGCATGTATTAAGAGATAAATCACATTGATTATGAGCAAAGTGTCTAAAAATAGATTTGTTGATGAAGATTCTGAACAAGAAATTCAATCAGAAAAAACAAAAATTAGATTAAACAGAGAAGAAAAAGAACATCTTGAACGACTTCGACAAAAAATAAAGGATAAAAATTTCAAATATTTAATTGATGATATTCTTTTATTTAATGATAGACCACAATATGTTATATTAAAAGACATGTATCCTAATTACAAATAGTTATTGACATTTTTATAAAAGCTGATAAAATAATTATATGATTAATAAAACATATTCTACATTGTTTACACGTGACACTCTTGGAAATATTCGACTTTGGTGGATGGAACAAAAAGAAAATAAGTATAGAACTCACAGTGGCATTCAAGATGGACAAATTGTTATAAGCGAATGGACCGAAGTTGAGGGAAAGAATATTGGCAAAAAGAATGCTACTACATCAGAGCAACAAGCCTCTTCAGAAATTGAAGCGAAATATAAAAAACAATTAAAAACTGGTTATCATAAAAGTATTAAAGACGTTGATAAACATCGTTATGTGGAACCAATGTTGGCGAAGTTATATAAAGACTATGCATCTAAAATTGAGTTAGAAAAAGGAAAATGGGCGATCCAATGTAAATTTAATGGAATGCGATGTGTAGCGACAAAAGAAGGTTTATTCACTCGCAAAGGAGAAAAATATATTAGTGTTCCTCATATTGAAAAATCACTTGAGCCATTTTTTGCAAAATATCCAGATGCGGTACTCGATGGCGAATTATTTAATAATGAACTTCGCCAGCAGTTAAATGAAATTAGTAAGTTAATTCGTAAAACAAAACACATTACTTCAGATGATTTTGATCGAAGCGAAAAATTAGTTAAATATTATGTTTATGATGGATATAATTTTGATTGTTCATTTGATAAAGTATTAAACATAGAAAGTCCATATAGTGAACGTAAGCAATGGATTGATGAAAATCTAGTAGACAATTACAAATATGTTGTTCAAGTTCCTACAATCGGTGTTAATAGTCAAGAAAAACTAGATGAACTATATCAGTCATTTGTAGATGACGGTCAAGAGGGTGCTATTCTTAGAAATATTGATATGCCTTATGAAAATAAACGTAGTAAAAATTTGTTAAAAGTAAAACCCGAAGATGATGATGAAGGCGTAATCGTAAATATTACAGAAGGTAGTGGAAACTGGAAGAAGACTGGAAAAATTATCACGTTGATGTGGCAAGAAAAAACATTTGATGCAACCTTTAAAGGAACATTTGACCAAGGGGTACAATTTTTAAAAGATAAAAATAAATGGATTGGTAAAACAGTAACATTTTTGTATAATGGTCTTACTGGATTAGGAACTCCGAATTATGCTAGAGTAGATATTAACAATTGTATAAAAGGCGACCGTTGATGTATGAATTGGAAAAATGTCGATATAGTAGTTGTTGGTCCAGCGGACATAGACTATCCGTTGTTTAGAAAATTTCTACACGATGTACATTATAGTTTTAATAAAATCTATTATGTCATATCTACGCCCGTTGAACATAATACCAGATTGTTAAGAAATTTAAAATCATTTATAGAACAAGATCTGTGGTTTGCTGAAATACTACAAGTACCAGATATAGATGGTTTGGATGACTGGAGACATGTTTCTACTAATTTAGCACTAAATAAATCTACAGCCGAATATGTTTTGTTTATAGAACCAGATTTCTTAATAGATCCACCAACTTTATATTCTATTCCTACACACGATATAATTGGATATTATGAAACTGGTGCTACTGAAAGAATCTGGCCATCGTTTCTTTGTGTAAAAAGAAGTATTATTGATAAAACTTCCAAAATCTTTTACCCAACAATCAACTATGATCACTTTGATTTATTTACCGAAGAATGTTTGAAATACACCAATGATGTGTTTTATCTAAATGAACACAACATTGAATTTACACACTACTCAGGCGTAACTCAAAATCTAACTTTATGTGGTTTAGAAGAATATCAAAGTGTAACACTCGGTACTTCAGATAAATCATTTATAACTTACCTAGAAAATTCACTTAATGCTAATGTAAAAATTGAAAAAAATTGGTCGAAAGTGTTACAAACAGCAGTTTTTTACTATAAAACAAAACCATTATAGATAATTAGCTATAGTTATATAGGCTAATAACAATGATAGACTAATAACAATGGACACTCGGAATACGGATATTATCATCGTTGCGCCTGAAGATGTAGACTACCCGCCATTCAGGACATTCTTAAAACAAATACACGGACATTTCAATAGAATAATTTGGGTATTTTCTAATAACGAAAAAGATCCAGAACACAATTACAGTGGATTTATATCAGAGGATCTAGATTTTGTTGATTTTTATAAACTAAAACCAGGTGTCATAGAATCAGATTGGTGTACAGATGCTACTTTAGCTGGTTTAAAAAATTCAAACTCGGAATACGTGTTATTTATGGACCCAGATTTTCTCATCAATCCAGAAGATCTTCTCAATTTGCCAGATGGATATGATATAATTTCATTTTATACAGCAGGGCCAGAACCACATGATACCAGAATATGGGGTGAGACTTTTATGCACGTCAAACGATCTTTAATTGAACGCACCAGCAAAGACTTTTCATGTATTGGAGAAGAATCGATGGATGATTCGATGCGATTATATATTCCTAATGCTGATGAAACCATTATAGATAAGGATCTTTTACAAAATGGATTAATTCTTCATGAATTTAAGTCAGTAGATCATTTTGATAGATTTTGTTTTGAGTTGGTTCCCATGACACATAAAATATTCTTTTTAAATGAAAACAATGTACCACATTTTCACATTCAAGGAGGATCTAATAATTTTAGGCGAATACGTGCTGGTAGTTACGATAATGTTCACAGACCTCAGATATATTATGATTGGTTAAAAAAGGCGATAGATGATCAAGAAAACGTTGACGGTAGATTTTTATGTTATTTTACTGGACTTGATAAATGGATAAATAAACGAGATGAAAAATTTAATAAAGAAGAAGAAAATTTAGATAGTAGAATAGACTTAAATTACTAATATTTATTATGTATGGATTTAGCAAACACAGATATTATAGTTGTTAATGGAATAGATTCAGACTTTCCGTTATTCAGGTCATTTTTACATCAAATTCATTCTCATGTAAATAACATTTATTATGTATTTAGTAATGGTCAAATACCCGGATCATATAATGAAGAATGTGATTTAGAGGAATTCATACGAAATGACATGCCATTTGTTACTTTCATAAATGCTACATATCCAGTTGATGGAGAAGGTAACTATATAGAATTCGATTGGAGAGACGAATGTGTCAATCAAGCATTAAATGTTTCGACAGCAGAAAATGTATTGTTTATGGAACCAGATATGGATATTTCTGCGGATGCGGTATTGTGGTTGAGAGATAATAAAGCTCCAGATCAATACGATGTTTATACATTTTATACAGTATCTGCACCCAACGAACCGTCAAGCATAAGAATTTGGCCTTCGTTTATGTGGGTTAGAAGAAGTTTAGTTGAACAAACCAGTAAATGTTTTGCCAGAAAAGAATTTGATCCGCCTATTACATTAACAACATTAAATATTACGGATGAAGATTTTGAATTAATAGTTGATCGAGCATTCAGAAATCCACCAATACAAGTATCTGTGAATGTGTGTGATCATTTTGATCAATTCGCCGGTGAGTTATTAGGATTGACTGATAAATTTTATTTTTTTAACGAAGTGCCCTCAGTTATTCCGTATGAACATTTGGAAGGAGGAACGCAGAATTTTTCATTAGCATGTATGGGGATGTATGACAACATGAATTATCCAAGTGAGTGGGTTGAATTTTTTGAAAGAGCGATTAGCAGCGGTGTGGCTGTAGATCCTAGAGTTCAAACCTTAGTTACAAATGTAAGAGCGTATATTACTGCTCAACAAGAAGCACAAATGAGAAGTGATTATTAGTGAACTTTAAATGTTTTATTTGTTTTGTAGTCACTCAAAAAGTAATTTGAAACATATTGTTGGCTTGGATAAAATATTTCTTTTATTTTGCTTAGTCTATAATTAGGATGTGTACTCATTTCTTCTTTATATACACATTTGTTATATCCTTTAAGAGTGTCAATTAATTTTAACATATCCGTTTCCGAATAGCCAATATCATTAATAATAGAATATGAATTAATAGAGATGTGTTTAATAATTTCTGATTGATATTCATTGTTTTTTACATAGTGAACAAATACATTACAATCAAACGGGTACAAATAATATTCTAACTCAAGTCGTTTAACAGAATTAGACTTTATATAAAACGAATTAAATTCAAAGCCTGTTTGTTTACTTCTAAATACCACATGACAGTCAACGTCAATGTCATTACTATAAACTATTGTCGATGGTGTGATTTTTATCATGATAAACTATATAGTCTCCTAATACTAAAACATCTATTAGTCTTTCTCTCAAAGCATCCCATGCTTGCATTGGAGAATTTATAACTGGAAAACATTCTTTACTAAACGATACATTTAACAATACAGGAATGTTTGTTTTATATTTGTATATATTCATTAATTCATATAACCATTTGTTTTCTTTGTTAACTAGTTGTGGATAAATGGTTTGATCGTTATTATCAATTACAGATGGAATTTTTTCATACCACCCATCTTTAACAGAATGACAAAGTGTTAGATATTCGGATGCTTTTTTAGATTTTAAACAATGAACTAAATTTTCAAAGTCATCTTCTAAAACACAACATGTGCCACATGATAATGTTTGATGTCTATGTAATCGTTTAATTAATCTTTCAAATTTATTCTTATTAGAAGCATCTGCCAATATACTTCTGTTACCTAAACATCGTTGACCTATTTCAGTTGGTCCTCTAAATATACCAACTATTTTTCCATTCTTTAATTCATTAGCTATGATATTATGTTCATATGGATAATAATGTAGACATCTCAGTCTAACAAATTTTGTAATTTCTTGATCGGTGTAATTTTTTCCAAGATAAACATTTGTTGGCAAGAATTTATATTCATTTAATTCGATGCTTTTTAACAATGAAGCACCTATTGATATTCCATCGTCGCCCATTGAAGGCATTACAAATATTTCTTCAAAGTCTAATGTTTCATTGATACGTTGATTAACTTTAAGATTAGCAAAAAACCCTCCGCTAAGACAAAGATATTTACAATTAAATTTAGATTGATAATATTGAATCAACTCTAAACATCCATCTTCTACACATTTTTGTAAATTAAAACAAATGTCTTCTACGTTATATTCTTTTAAACATCCCAAAATTGTATCATGCAGGCGACCGTCATCCCAATTACCAGTTTTGTTTTCATCAGGTATATGATTAATAAATGATTCTGTAGTTTTATCAAATACACATAGATTTCTAAATGTTCTATAAATATGATCATTATATTTTCCACTAGAAGACATACTCATTAACTTTTCTTCCATGTTAATACTTTTTACATTATAATAATAAATCAACATACATACTCCAAGGAAATACAATCTACCAAAGTTTGCATTAAATTGCTTTATTGATTTTATTTCTCCATTTGTATAAACCGATAGTTCGCCCGATATACAGTTTATATGATGTTTATATTTATCAAACCAATGTATGTTTTTCGTTTCATTAAGCCAATCAAATATATTTGTTGAAATGTAATCGCCGTGTTTTAGATTATGTACATTAAAATCGCCACCATCTAAACTTAGAAGCATAACATTATCTTTGTCGTGATAATTTCCAAATATTAGTGACCCAATTTGGTGACATAGGTGGTGGGGGTAATATTGAATTTTATTTTTAAATTTTTCAACAATATCATTGGTTGAATCTAGAATGATTGGTGTAGAGGTAACGAAGTGATCAACATCGTCTAAAGATATATTATAATCATTTAATAAAGCATCCAATGATTTTTTAATTGTACCACCTTGTTGTTTGTAAATAGAAAATCTTTCCTCAACATAAACAGCTTTAATTACACCATTTTGAATTAATGATATATTAGCATCATGAGTACCTGAACTAAAACCGATTATCGTTGACATAAAATGACTTTTAATGTATATCTATTATATATGTTATCACACCCAGAATTAGTTTCAATCAAAAACGATCAAAATTATTTAGACCCATATGGGTACGCGCCAGTTGCTAATATAGATCACGACATTATGAGCACATTGGCTTTAGGAGAACCACTCATATATGGTCGTGAGGGTACTTGCGATATTAATACTATTGTAGCAATACATCCTACCCCAGACCATGAAGGTGAATATGGAGAAATTCCAAAATCTGAAGGAGAAATCGGAAGTATCATGGATGTAGGTGGGTATGTAGGTGGATTTTCTAGATACGTGCTCGAATATGATGGATCAAGGCCTTTGGTAATTTTTGAACCAATGGAGTCGAATGTAGGTATGATTCAAAAAAACTTAGAAGCTTACAAAGATTCTATAGTTCAAAAGTTTCTTTTTAAATTTGCTGTTGGTTACTCACGAAATGTATTAATACGTGGAGATATAATGTCCGATGTACACAAGTATATGGGTGGAACTTTATATGACATACAGGGAAAACCATTTAATGAAGATGGTACTGATCTTCCAGAAGCACATTCTATGGTAAGGTCACTAGATTTAAAAGAAGTATTGTTATTGAATCAAGTTTGTACTGGATTTGAAGATGTTTTCTTTATGAAAATCGACTGTGAAGGCGGAGAGTATCCTCTTTTTGAAAATGCTTCCACAGAAGACATAAGAAAAATAAAATATATCGTTGGTGAATTTCACTTAGATAATGTTGAACATGGCAATCCATATAATTTAATTTTAAAACATGGATACGAAGAATATAAAAAACCAAATCATTCAGTTTATTTTTTTAGGAGGATCGACTAATGAAACTTAGTAAAATGTATTTAGGTATTAGTGAAAATAGAGATGAGTACATGATGACTCTACACAATGAAGGTGAAAGAGTCGGATATTGTAAGTATCATGTAGATGTCACTCACCAAACTTGTACAATCAGATTTATCAATATTAATAAATCACAACGAAGAAAAGGTTATGCCACTAAGATGGTGAAAGAACTACAAAAAAGTTTTGAGTTAGATTGGGATTACGCTTTTACGGATGAAGGTAAAAAATGGTATAATAAATTAATTGATAGAAAAATTATAAAAAGTGTAGTTTACGAATAAGTTAAAATATTTATTGGCATATTTTAGCTGGCAATAATTACAAGGAGGAAAGGGCTGACAAACTTCACATACTGTCTTTATGTGTGAATACAAATCAGTCGCCTAAGACAGTAGGAAACCGGTGATATATAAAATGAATTCGGGTTGCCAGCTTCACTTTTAACAATCAAATTATAGTTTATATGCCAAAGCCAAAAGGACCTGGAAAACACCAAGAGAAAAAAAAAGGGCTGAACACCAAGCTGGGTAACATGAAAGGAAGACATTCTAAGAATAAATCTTCCAGTAATAAAAGAAGTAAAAATTACAAAAAGCGATATAGAGGTCAAGGACGATCTTAATCTAATTCTCTCATCAGTATTGTGGGGTAAATAGCATAATTGGCGTTATTGATGCTTTTAATGGCTAGTGTTAAAATATCACTAGTTCCATCAATTTTTCTTCCCAATCCATATTGTGGATCTAATGTAATTTCACTAGATGTTCCCGATCCACCCGTGCCTGCAAAATATCCACAAGCAATCACGGTGCCTTCATTTGTAATTGCGCTTCCAGACGGAAAAGTTGCCATCTGTAAGCCTAGTCCTGTATTTGTCCAACTTAAACTTCCTGAATGTTGTGGATTTATCAATAAACTCCATTTTCCGCTGAACGGACTATTATTGCCTGGTTCTACTAGGAAGCTTAATTTTTCTGGTATAGCCTGAATATCATCATCGTTACCATTGGTAGCAGGTGCATATCTTACAAATAGAACGCCTCCATACGTGTCACCAGGAATTAAAATTTCTGACTCTGTTTGGACATGTGTTCTACGGCCTGTATTAGAAAATCCTCCTTCACTTATAACTGTAGAACAAATTTGATTCAGTTCTGACGTGGAAGATGCGTTATGATGAGTGCTAATTTCATATCTTATTGGTAAATTTGGATTTCTTAAATAAACGTTATCTAAATTATTATAATGATCGAATTCATGAACATACACCAGTATGCCTTTTTGTACTACGCCAAATCGTACACGACCTACACCCAACCACTCATAGTCTACAGTAAAAATTTGAGCTTTATTTAAATCTAATATATTCCCAGAAGGACCAGATCCATTCAGTTTATCTATATTCCAATTACTTTGACTTATAAAGGTATCTGTAAAATTATTATTTATAGTTTTTCTTAATACAATACCAAAACTACTTCCGCTTTGTTGAAACATAAGTCCATTTTTTTCATTAAAGCTTCCAATTGTTTTTTTTATGCCGTCTACTCCGAGTCCAAACTTTCCAGTTAAAATCATTTGTTGTGATTTACCTGGCTGATATACAAATATTCTTTTTGTTTGTTTAATTGCTCTACTTCCGCTAGTTGCAGTGACTGATAAAGTACTTTGTGCGCTTCCACTATTCCATTCAACAGTTGCACTATTGACGGTTTGGATATCAAAATAGAATGATCCGCTATCTGCAACTTGTTTACTATCAAATAGTGTTGTTGGATTACTGACTCTCCATTTTCCAAAAGCATCAATACTTGGGGAATCAGCTGCTAATATTTTTGTTTTTTCGAAGTATGACATAAATTATAAAATCCAATATTGTGATCCATCACTTTGAACCACCATGTTTGTTCCTCTGTTTTCAATACTTTGAGTGACATCAAAGTCTATATTACTACCATTACTGGATATAACGTGAATAAAGTACCCAGTGTTATCAATCTTTTTAATATTATATATGTTTGTATTTCCAACTGGATTAGGTAATTTTAAATTAAAAGATCCACTAGTCGCGTCACATAATAATGTATAGTCATTGATATTATTGACATCATAACTTCCAGTTACACGTCGCACTGGATATTGTATATTTGTTGAAACTACATAACTAGCAGAGACGCTATTTAAAGAATAACTCGCAGTTACACTATAATTACTCCAGCTAGAAGTGAGTGAATAACTAGCAGAGACGCTATTTAAAGAATAACTCGCAGTTACACTATAATTACTCCAGCTAGAAGTGAGTGAATAACTAGACGAAATTGACGACGAAGCAAAGCTAGAACTTATGAATATACTAGATGTTAATGAATTTAATGCCCAACTTGAAGTAACATTTACTAAATCCACTTGACTCCCAGTTCCATCTAATATAATATCTGAATTATAAATTTGTAATAATTTTGAGTAAGAATCACAAATTCTTTGATTATTTAAATTTTCACTGGGAAAGTCTGACATAAATTACTGTGGTATTTGTGATATTACCTTTTTAAACAACTTTAATTTTTCTTCCTTAGATAATTTAACGTTAGATCTTTTTACTAATGAATTAAAATGTTCTAACAAAGTTTGTCCATCAAATAGATTACTATCTGTATCAATGTTTTTAATTTTTACAGAGACATGGGGATCTATGGAAACATTTTTTATTTCATTAATCTCGACTTTATTATAAGATTCAAATTTCACTTTGCTCGCCCATGGTTCTAAAATTGTATTTTCCACAATAACTTCTAATTTTATATTAGCTTGGTCATCCTCTTTGAATAATTTTCGTATAACATTACTCTTAATTGGCACCTCGATATTATTTTTATTCACCTTGCCTTCAAAAATAATATTTTTATCATCATCACCGATTATTAATCTAGCTTTACTTTTTGTATAAGAAGCATTTCTAATTTGAGATTCACATTCAAACTTTTCATCTTTGTCTAGATATATCTTATATTTCATATTGATTAATAAATATCATTAATTTATAATAGGAGGGTTTTAATATTGATTAATAAATATCATTAATTTATAATAGGAGGGTTTTAATATCGTCATCTGTATAATTTTTTATATTTTTAATGTCGATACCAACATTATTTAAAGTTTCTAATATAAATTTAACACCATCTACAGTAATTGAAATGTCTTCAGAAACCCTAGCCAATTTTTCGGAAGTTTTACCTTCACATTTTGTATGAATTTCAATCAGTCTGTCATGTTTGATTGGGTTTTCAATTAGATATTTTTTTAATTCGTTTTCATACAAATCAAATGGATGATCGCCCCATTCTTGTGGATTTCTGGCGCCACCAATAATTTCAATAACATCTGATAAACATTCAGACCATAAATTACAATCCGATGACCACGTATCACACGTATTTCCAAATGTTCGTATTTTTGACATTATTAATAAATATACTTGGAGATATTATTTAAGTGATGAGTGATTTCTTTAATATAAGTTTCTGACATAGGTGCATCCGATTTTAAACATTTTTCAAAGTATGTTTTAGCATGATTTAAATCGTATGAACCTAAGTATCTATTTTCTCTAAAATGATTCATGGCATAAATTATTCCACCCAAGTGCCAAAAATCAAAACTTCTATGGTTGATTAAATGTATATTATTAGCTTGTAAAACTATTTCACTACTAAATTTATCAAAGTGGTCAGCCGCTTGCATATTGTTGTTAACTGTATATCTTTCACGTACAGGTTTTTCATTTAATACTACAATTCCATCGTCATTTACGTAATCTGGTCCTTCTTTGAACTTAACCATATTATCAAATAAAGGTAATCCAGTTGCTATGAACCACCGTAAAGTTTTATTAATTAATTGCCTTTTAGTCCATATTAGCGAAGGACTTAACCTAAAACTAGAGTCTTCACAATGAGCAATCATATCTAAATCATCTGGCAAATTTAATAAGTAATCAATGTTACCAATCAATATATCTGGCTCCAAAAACAAAATAGAATCGGATGTTGATGCGTCAATACCTAAATTAGTAGCATGATCTCTAAAATCACTAATTCTCTCATCACTACGCCATTTAATAATTTCTTCTTGATCAGCCCAGATAAAGTTTGCAAAAGGCATTGAATCTATTACTGTTTGAGTATAATCATATTTAGAATAATTTTCCAAATCATATTTTTTTATATTGGAATTATAACTAATAACATAGTGGATTTTATTAAAATATCTATGGTTTTTTATTAGAAATGATCTAAACAAAGGAAAGTCTTGATCGTAACTATTTACTATAACAATATCAGTGTTGTTAAAATTCATACTTTTGACAAAAATACATATTATTTATATGCTTGACGACTGACTATTTTTGTGTATGATGGTCTAGTTATTTAAAAATGCGGTGTTGGTGTTATGAGGAGCATGTCTACATTCCAGTAGAAGGGCCGGTGAAAGTCCGAGACACCGCTCCAATTTATAATGAAAATGAATTATATGAATATAAATAAATTATTACTTATTGGCTTACTGTCTATCAGTAACGCTTTCGGCGCCGATCAACTAAAGTATCCATTGGATATTATGTTAGATAGTCCAGATCTTATTCTTTTTGTGGATGGTCACAGAGTATATAGGATGATTAATCCAGAAGACACTTCTGATTTACCAGATCATGTAGTAACAAATCACTATGTAGCTATGACTACACCTGAACATACGTGGAGTGGTATAGATCAAACTCAAATTCCAAGATTCGTAGGAGTTCATGTAAAACACGTAAGTCCTAGTATGCAAGATACAGTATTTAACAGACTCATAAATTCGATACCAGAGAGTTATGGTGGTTTTCTAAAACTTAATTGTTTGTTAGAAACTGTGAGAAAAAGTCCCCATCTTTCTAAATTAGTTTTTAGTTGGACAATGCAGAATGAAAAACGTTTTGGTGTTTTAGTTGGGCAGGAAATTATGAAAGTTGCTCCTGATTGGTATATGGAGTATAGAGAGATTGTTGATCAATATGCTCCTGAAATGCAAAACACATTTGAATTAGGTTATGTTTGGTTAGATCCTCAATTCAGAGATTTGGTTACGGTGCCAGAACAACCATCTGTAGACACAGGCAGAATCGCACATGAATAATTTATGAAGAAGAAGTCCACACTTATTAAAAAGGTTTGTGTTAAGTGTGGACTTTCAATTCCTATATGTAAGTGTAATAAAAATAAATTAAAAAACAATGGTTAATAGAATTAATAGAATATTTATGGACGAAGAAGATGTAGCTGATGAAGCTTATGTTCAAGGATACAGTAAAGGAATTGATGATGCTATAAATAAAATAAACGCGTGGTTTCTCGATTTACATGAGTGTCATTTACCTGTTTATATCGTTGATGAAATTAATCAATTAAAACAAAAGTTATGAATGATAAATATAAAATAGTTAATTTAAATAATGGAAATGAAGATGTAGTCAGTCATAATGACTTTAACATTTTCATGGAAGAAAAAGATATCAGAACATTTTATAAATTTGTTACGGATGAACAAAAGATAGTTTATAAAAATGACGATTGGATGGTATTTTCCGAAGAGTGATGTTTTAAATGAAATCGTTTTTGATATATTTTGTTATAATATTTGTTTCTATATTTGAAACGATAAGCATAAGTCTTAACAAACAACAAGCTGAAAAGATTTATGAATTAGAAGAACGTGTATGTCATTTAGAAGAAGTTGTATCGATGTGGTTTTATGGACCATCATTTGTTATAGAAGATAATAATAAATCAGTTAATTTTGATAATTACGATCCCGAAAATTAATTTATGACTATAGTTGAATTACATGCGTGTCAAGAATTTATATGTTGTCTTGGATCAATAATTTTTTTGGGAATAATTTTCGGAAAAATAAATTTACATGAATACGAATAGAAGAAATTTTTTAAAGGCGGGAATACTGGCAAGTGGTACAGTAGGTTTAAATTTAAATGCTGAAGAAACAAATACAGTTAATGATCCATTTTGTAGTTTACCTAAGAAAACCGATAAAGTATTTGACTTTAGCAAAGAACCAAAAAGAATAAGAAAAAGTTTTTACGATCTTACCGATGAAGAAGTAAAGAATCTTTGTAGAGCAATCGGTGCTATGCGTAATAATGTGCCTTTGAATAATGCTGCTAACTGGCAAAACTATGCTCTGCTCCATGCGTTTCATTGTACTGATGCTGGCATTGAAACGTCTCAAGTGCATTGGAGTTGGTATTTCCTTCCTTGGCATAGAGGATATATTTATTTTATGGAACGTATTGCTGCAAATTGTCTCAAGCAATATTATCCTGATGTAGATGGTTCTAATTTCGCTTATCCATATTGGGATTGGAGTAATCAACGAGAAATGCCTAACACAAAAGAACGTATAGCATCAAATATTTCTAGTCCTCTTTTTGGATACGATCTTTCCAAGTCCGACATGACTGAAGCAGATGGTCTTGGTTTTGATAACTTAGCATTATTTGATGGTTATCGTAAACCTACCCCATCCGATCCAAAGATGTCTATTGAAACAGAAGTTGGTGAAGATAATAAATTACATATTGCTGAAACTGAATTTTATATGAGTGCTGAATATATTAATGCAGTACTTCAAACTCCATTTGAAATGTTTGGCGGAAAAAGAAAAACTGATAGAGCAACTGGTCAAGGTCTTATTGAACAAAATCCGCATAACAATGGACATGATTGGGTAGGTGAACGATACGGAAGTAACAGAGACATGGGTACTCTTCGTTATGCTGCTCTCGATCCTATATTTTATATGCACCATGGTAATATTGATCGAATTTGGTCTTTATATAAAAATAAGATGCCTAGTGTTTATGGTCCATGGGGCGACCAAGAATATACTTATGTGGATATAGATGGATCTCCAATTACAGTAAGTGTGAAAGATATTGTAACAAAAC
>Ga0099848_1000826_pt1 | contig 14398 bp, 13 predicted proteins | sample CB_VirMetaG_3_FD_78179 | JGI IMG/M metagenome (GOLD analysis project Ga0099848, IMG submission 78179) | Freshwater to marine saline gradient viral communities from Chesapeake Bay - CB_1508_1S Viral MetaG | ecosystem: Environmental > Aquatic > Marine > Coastal | place: USA: Chesapeake Bay... | reverse complement strand
TATGTACCAAGTCAAATTGCAAGTACAAATGCTTTAAGTCTATTGGTCAATAAGATCCAACATGTAAGCCGTAGATTAGAACCGAATATCTACCAAGAAGAGAATTGGATTGACAAGGACTTTTACGACATCGATGAGATCGAAGAAATGTACAAAGATTACAACATAATGAACCTGTGTAACATGTACGTTGATGGCATCCAGCATGACGATGAGATGAAACAAAAGTTAAAGGATAAACTAAAACAGTTGTATACGCAGGTAGCGTACAACTATGATACTGAGCAATGAGAATAGACTATATTGAATTTAAGAACTTTGCTAGTTATGGTAATAAAAAGCAGAGATTAGAATTCAAAAAAGATGGCTCAGAGTTATTCTTGACTTTGGGTAAAAATGGTGATGGTAAAACCACTATCGCCAACGCCATCATTTTTGCATTATACGGTAAGGTTGAAGGCGTAAAGCTCAGTGATCTACCAAATAGAATTAATAAAGAACTTTGGGTTAAGGTTGGTATTCAGTGCGGCACGATCAACGTTGAGATTGAGCGTGGTCTTGCACCTACTAAGTTTAACGTACTCTTAAATGGAGTTGAGTTTGACAAAGCGGGTAAGCGCAGTGTTCAAGAATATCTTGAAGAAGAAGTTTATGGTATACCTTATCATGTGTTCAAGAATATTATCATTCTCTCAATTAACGACTTTAAGTCTTTCTTAACAATGTCTGGTGCAGACAAGCGTCAGATCATTGACCGTATGTTTGGCTTCTCTATTCTCAATGATATGCAGCGTCAGATCAAAGAAGAGCGCAAGTCGGTTAAGATGGATATTGACAACTATGATGCTGAACTAAACCAGATCCTAGAGTCGATTAAATCAGTACGCCACAAGTTAAATACTTTGGTCGAAGAATCAAGCGAGAAGAACGCTACAAAAATTAAAGAGCTTAAAGAGACTTTAGTTAAACTCAACGATGAGGCAAAAGAGATGAAAGCCGAATCCGATCGGCTTAACGAACAGCTCGATCTTAAGAAGCAGGAATATGAAGACCAGCGAACAGATGCTGGTAATCTAAAACACGAGCTAGACTATCTAAAGAAGAAGCTGGACCTTTACGAGAAAGGCCATTGTCCGACATGTGAAACCAAACTAGACAGCGAGTGGCACGTAGAGAAGAAAGAAGAGTTCTCTAATAAGATTAAAGAAGATACTGATAAGATTAAAGCAATTAAGGTCGATATGAACCTGATTACGGAAGATGCTCAGAATCTTAAGAGTTCAAAAAAGGAGATCGATACTAAAGTTAATGATCTGAAATATACAATGAAGTCATTAAAAGACGAGTTGGTAAAGATTAAAACTAGCTCAACTGGAGCTGAATTCGAACATCTTAAAAGCTTAATCGAGCAGTTTGAAGAGTCCGAAAGTGAGAAGTCAAACAAGAGAGATGCTCTTGATGGTGACTATAACTTTATGAGCATTGTTGAACAGATCTTAGGTGACGATGGCGTAAAGAATCTTGCTGTTAAAACAATCTTACCAGGATTAAACGCGAATATTGCAGCAATGTCACAGACAATGCACTTGCAGTTCCATATTAGATTTGACGAGAAGTTTAACTGTATTATCAATCATCTAGGTGAAGATATTAACCCAATGACGCTTTCAACTGGAGAGCGTAAGAAGGCTGACTTTATCATTATTATTGCGATCATTAAGATCTTGAAGCTGAGATTCCCACAGCTAAATCTACTCTTTCTAGATGAGCTTTTAAGCTCGGTCGACCATGATGGAGTCTACAATATTCTAAAGATCTTAAACCAAGTTATTAAAGAGAACAAGATCAACACATTTGTTATCAATCATACGGTCTTACCGCATGAGATTTTTGATAAGAAGATTCAGATCTACCGTGAAAATGGTTTCTCTAAGTTTGAGATAGAAAGCATAGAATAAGCTGATATGTCAGTAGGATATATAAAACAAAAAACAACTGCTGATGCAATTTTTAGATTTTAATGGCTTTCTTAACGAAGCGCAAGTAATGAAGACTACCGGCATGTTTGACGCTAAGTTAGACAAAGCCGCTGATGTTATCATGGCATACTTGAACAAGAAGACCGGCGATGACTACAAGAAATTCCCATACATTTTAGTACATAGAATTGACGGTGCTGAAGATCCAGGTATCATGCTCTACTCTAATAAGTCTGACAAGGCTGTTAGAATCGGTGGACAGAGTAAAGGACCTGGTATTGTAGGTTCTCTTGCTTTTTACTCAAAGCACTATACTGAAATTGCTGACTTCATGGTTACTTCAGATCAGTTTCCAATCGTTAAGTTAATTGATGAATTCGTTAGACTGATGGATGCTAAATACGTTAAGCAGATTGCAGAATCATACGATGCTCTTAACGAAGCTGCTTCAGACTATGCATTTAGCCAGGCTGAAATCAATGAGATTAATAAGCTTCTAGACAATAAGATGCCAGTAACTAAGATTGCTAAGAAGATGGGTATTCCATATAGATCAGTCTTAAAGGTAAAGCGTAATATTTCTTCTGGTGAAGTTAAATCTAACATGGAAGTTAAGAACGAGAATGCTTTACAAGATAAGGTTAAGTTCTTAGAGGAGACCATGGAAGACATCTATCAAATCTCAAGAAAAGTTGCAGCAGGTGCATTCAACTCGCTCTTTATTTCAGGCCGTGCAGGTACTGGTAAAACATACAACGTTGAAAAAGCAATGCAAGACGAAGGTCTTGAAGAAGGTGAAGACTGGATATTGGTTTCAGGTGCAGCATCACCAATTATGATGTTCAAGAAGTTCTATCAATTTAGAAATAAGACTTTAGTCTTTGATGATTGTGACTCGGTATTTAGAGATGAGAATGGCCGTAACATGCTTAAAGCAGCTCTTGACACCAAAGCTGTTAGAAAGATTAGCTGGATGAAGAAGTCTTCAATCGTATTCGATCCAAAAGATTTTGAAAACAATCCAGAAGCAGAATTCAACGCATTAGAAGCCGGTCTTGTACCAAATAAATTTGAATTTGCTGGTCGTGTAATCTTTATCTCTAACCTAGAGAAAGAGAAGGCAGATCCAGATGGAGCAATTCGCTCTAGATCAATCCTAATTGATGTAGCACCAGATGATGCTACATTAATGGAACGTATGAAGAAACTATTACCTTACTTAGAACCAACTGATATGCCAGTGAACGAGAAAGAGGAGATCTATGAGTTCATGAAGAATGCAGGTGATGTTTCAATGAGAACATTCGTAAAAGCTGCAGGCTTTAAAAGAGCAGGTCTTTCTGACTGGCAAAGAATGGCACAGAGATACTTATAATAAATGGCAAGTTACAATCTAAAATACAACAAGGATGACTCAGTTATCCGACATATTATCGTTGGTCTACTCGCAGATCTTAACAATAAGTTAAGCATCTCAAGGCAGCTGACTAACGATAATAGAGTTGTAGTAGATGTGCCTTTTTACTATGCAGTTTCTGGTGATGAGAATTTCATGCGTGATAATTTTCTTTTCAGTACTTTAAACGGTGAGAACTGTGACGTAGATCCAACAAAAGCAGATGGCAACTATGACCGCGTACCAAGAGGTATTGTTAATCTAACGTCATTTGCAGTAGATCCTTCAAAGCTAGTTAACAAACGTAATCTAGGCCAGTATAATAGACTTAACCCAGACGATGGTATGTTTGAGTCTTTTGTGGCTGAATTTGAAATGATTCCAGTTGTATTAGGTGTTGACGTTGAAATTATAGTTTCAAGTCAGCTAGACCTCTTTAAAGTAACCGAGGCTATTATCAAGAAGATGTACAAAGCTAATTCATATCACGTTGACGCAGGCCATCTAGAAGACGGTACTTATAGAATTAGTTCTGAGTATGCAATGCCAGATGATTATACAATGGAGAGGCCGATTGAATATGGCTTTGATGATAAAGGCAATCATAAGGTTACTTTTAGTCTAGAGATAAATTCATTCATGCCTTCATTTGATTTTGAAGAAGACGTTTACCAAACAATCACTGTTACCAGAACTGAAAACTGCGGTTACATTGGTAGTTTAGAAAATCCTAATGGATTTATTAAAGGAGAGTGTGATTGTCTATATTACAGTGAAGATCACCTTAAAATATGGAAACACAACTGCGAGGAATGGGTTCTAATATATGAAGGCCAAGAGGCTATCGATGAGGCAGAAGCTACTGTATTAACAGAGACTCCAATTGGCGTTGAAGAATTTGAGAGAAGAATAAGTAGACGTAGAAGAGCTTCTAACAGAATGTTCACTATTGGTAATTCAAGCCTAAATACAATCAACGATAACGAGAATGGACAATCAGCACTGGGAGATGATTATAGTGTGACTGGTAGAGACCTTCCGTTTAACGAGTAAATTAGAAAGATATATAATTAAACAAAAAAATCAAAATACGAAATGACTAAATTAAGAAAAGGCATCATTTCGCCAACAGAAAAACAAGGCGCAGGTTACGTTTTTGAGACGGCTGGTAAACTATTTAAAGTTACTGGTAATGTCATTGAAGAGGCAACTGGAGCATCGGAAGAGTTTAATGCTCTATCAAAAGCTCTTAAAATTTTCAAGGTAGATGAATCTGGCATTCAGTTTAACTATGACTTAAACAATAAGTCACAGATTACTGATCTAAACGAGGCGAAGTCTAAAAACTACAACGAACTAGTTGGCCTACAAGATAAAGCTGAATTCCTTAAGGCTGAATTAAAAGAATCTAAGCTGTCGGGTAAGAAAGCTGCTACTACTGAATTAGAAAAAGAATTAGCAGAAGTTAATGAAACTATCTTAACGTTAACCAACAGTGGTATTCAAGTAAGCTTTAAATACGATGCTAACGAGAATAAGACTTTTATTGGCAACCGTGAAGTTATCACAGAAGGTGTTACAGAACAGGCTTTTGCATCAGCATTAATTAGATATGAAGATAAAGGTCTTCTGAATCTATTTGAAATGGCTGCTAAAAACTTTGGTATGTACAGCATCCTAGAATTCGTAACTGAATCTCAACTTGGAGATGTAAAAGTTTCTACAATCCGTACTGAGAATAGAGTATATGCTTGGAGAATTAACGAGGCAACTAAGATTGGCAAGTTTATCCAAATGGAGCCACAAGAATTAATCAACTACGTTGCTGAAGAAACAGGAGCAGATATTACAGCTTCAGTTCAAGATCTGTTAGATGGTATTAAAGAACAAGTTGAAGACAGAGAGAATGCAGTTGCTTTAAGAAGAGAGATGATCTCATTCTTACAAGACCAAAAAGGCAGACTTGCAGAAGCAGATAGAAATATCCCAGCCATTAAAGAAGCAGATCATTTCTTAAGCTCTGAGATTAAGAGAATTGGTGAAGAGATCGAATCTTTAGAAGAAGAAAAACTAGGCAGAGACGAAGGCTATCTAGAAGCTACTCTTAAAGTTGATTTTGACGGTCTAACTAAAGGTACTACAGTTATGATTGATGCAATGGAATATTCTTCAGCTGGAAAAACAGACACACTGACTGTTTTTAAAGATGATAAACCATTAAGAATTGAGAAGAGAGCAATTGAACTTCCTAGTTCAGAATTGACATAAAATCATTAGACTTTTAATAGTCAAGAAGCCCGTTTGGAAACAAATGGGCTTTTTTGGTTATAATATACAGAAAAATAAAAACAATGATCCGGGTGACTAAGAAAAAGAACTATCTCAATAATAAAGACCTTTACAACGAAATTGTAAAATCAAAAGAAGCAGACAAGTTAACTAGAGAAGCTGAAAAGATGTTAGTACTTCTTGCTGAACGTGCAATTAGAAAACTAACTTATGTTAGTGAAGATGATAGAAATGACTGTCTACAGTTTGCTCTATTAGACTTACTTAAATACTGGAAGAATTTCAATCCAGAATATAAAAATGCATTTGCATACTTTACAGAGATAGCAAAAAGAGGCTACGCGAAAGGTTGGAATAAAATCCACCCAACAAAGTATAAGAACACACTGTCAATCGACCGTATTAATGGAAACGGCTCGGATCACGACGGTGGCATGTTTAACATCTAATGTCGATAAAGAACTTAAAGCCAAGTAATAATTCAGGCCACATTCAAGGTTATTTTAAACCTACTAATCCAGACAAATATATTGGCCCTACTCCCATCATCTACAGAAGTTCATGGGAGCGCAAGTTCATGATTATGTGTGACACTAGAGACCACGTGTTAAAATGGTCTAGCGAACCTGTTACAATTAAATATTGGTCATCTATAGATAATAAAGAGCATAAATATTATCCAGACTTCTACATGAAGACCAAAACAGAAGAAGGTGAAAAAGAGTTTTTAGTTGAGGTGAAACCAGAAGCTCAGATTAAAAAGCCAAAGCCACCAACCAAGAATTCAAAGAAGGCTCTCAACTCATACAAGTTTTTGGCAGAGCAATACATAAAAAATAGAGACAAATATGCATACGCTAAACAATGGGCAGAAGCCCGCGGCTGGCGTTTCATTGTGCTTACTGAAAAGACTCTAGGCTAAGATGGGTAAAATTAAGAAAGACATAAAAGAATTAAGCCGAGAAGCTGGTGGCAAAACTAAAGCACGTAAAGAGGCTGAAAAATGGTTTGTTGAGAGCAGCAAAAACGTTAGAGAAGGTGCTGTGGCTAGATATGGTGGTAGATTTAGAACAGGCATGATTCATGTGTTTAGATATGATAAGCCTAAAAATGAAGCAACTTTACCATGGTGGGATCGCAATCCAGTTGTTCTTGCACTGGATTCAGTAGAAGGCAACGACTTCGGTATTAACCTTAATCTATTACCAGTGGCTTTTAAAGAAGATATGCTGGACTTGATATATGATAGACTAGAAGGTCAAATTGAGTCTAAAAAAGCAGGCAAAAACGGCGTGGCAAGAATGCAAGGTCAAATACCATTAACATATACTGGTGCTAAGGCCTTTCTAGAGCGATTTGGACTGGGTTTTGCCGTTAGACAATACATACCAGCATTAAAATCAAATCAAAAAATAGTTAACTATGAAAACTGGGCTAGAATAGCACTTTGTGACTTTATAGAACTTAACGGAGCTTCAATCGGGCAAATCAGATACCAGTTCAGAAATCATCTTAGAAAATAGGATATATAAAATTGAAAATACTATCATAATATGGCAGGTTATACAAATAAAAGAAACGGACCTTTAAGTTACGGTAGCAAACCGTTTAACTTATCGAATACGTTGAAGTCACTTTCATCATTCGGTATGCGTTATGATGACATGGTTCTACGCCAGTCTCAGGCAATAGGCCCAATGGAGGATATGTTTGGCTATGGTCAGATGAATCCAATGGGTATTGACAATGATGACATCTACGGTGCGTTTGCTGCTATGTCGATGACCGACATTAACCTTAAGAAGAACATTCCGTTTTTTGACCAAGAATACCAACAGAAGAGAGAAGAACTTAGAGACTTTTCAATTAATGATGAGATTGAAGACATCCTCGATATTCTATGTGACGAAACTATTGTATACGATGATAAAAACTTTTTCTGTCAACCTGAAATCTTAGGTCTTGATGTCTCTGAAAAAGTTGAGAAAGACCTTAACAAATATTTTAGACAGATCTACCATTACTTTGGTTTTAACACAGACCAATCAGCTTGGTATTATTTTAGAAAGTTTCTAGTTGATGGTTATCTAGCGTTTGAGATTATTTACAATCCAGATCAAACTGAGATTATTGGTTTCAAAGAGATTGACCCGATTACACTTATTCCAGGCTACAACCACGATGATGGTAAAAAAGTTTGGGTACAATTTAAAGACGATCCAACAAAAGAACGTAAACTTTACGATTCGCAGGTTCTTTACATATCTTACTCTTCAATTACAACGGCGAGCCGTGTAAGTTATCTAGAACGACTAATCAGAGCATTTAACTTATTAAGAATTATGGAACATACTAGAGTTGTATGGGCCGTGACTAATGCTTCGTTTAGAATGAAGTTTATTATTCCAGTTGGAGGTAAGTCTAAGACTCGTGCTAAGCAATCCTTGGCACAGCTGATGAACTCTTATAAGGAGAATGTTGATTTTGATTGGGAAAGTGCAACACTGCACACAGATGGCCAGCCAATGCTACAGTTCAACAAAGAATACTGGTTACCAAGTAAAGAGGGTGAAAGCCCAGAGATTGAAACTCTTGGCGGTGATGGACCAGATTTATCAGATACTGAAGCACTTAAGTACTTCTCTGATAAGTTAAAGCACGTCTCTAAAATTCCTTACTCAAGATTCTTATATGAAGATGGCGGTGGAGACTTTAACCTTGCAGCTGATGGTATGATTCGCGATGAGATCAAGTTCAGCAAGTTTATCAAGCGTTTAAGATCTACATTCCAAGAAATACTAGTTAAGCCACTTTTTATTCAAATGTGTCTTAAATACCCAGAATTTAGCGAAGACCCACAGTTTAAAACTCAAGTTGCATTAAGATTCAACGAAGAGAATATGTTTGCTGAATTAAAGCACATGGAAATCATGGAGCGTAGACTAGAATTCATCGGTAGTATGAGAGACAGTCTGATGACAACCAACCAAGAAACAATGGAAGAAGAGTACTACTTTGAAATGGAGTACCTTGTGAAAAAATACCTTAAATTGACTGACGATGAGATTCAAGCCAACGCAGCGGCAAAAACCAGAGTAGATATGGAAGAAGCCGGTGAAGAGGGTGAAGAGGATCAAATGGGCGGTCTTGGATTTTAAAAGATATATACACTATGAAAATTTACAAAACATTCGAATCATTCATAAAAGAAGCCCTAAAAGCTGGCGAAGAATCTGAAATTTACGTTGATGACTATACTCTAGATTCTGGTGAGACTATTAAGGCCGCTGAGATACTAGGTGCGATTAAGGCATCACCAACCGAAAAGGAATTCAAGCAGTACTTCTTTGACGAGTATGGTGAAGGTTCTTTCGCTAGTGGTGAATTAGAAAAAATAACTGCCTTTTTTAACGAGGTTAAAGCTGAAGAGAAGGAGAAAGAAGCCGAAGAAGAAAAGGAGAAAGAAGAGGCTGATAAGGCTAAAGAAGGCGGAGACGCAGGCGAGCCTAAGCTAGACCTTGACATCTAATAAGATATTTACATAAATCAAAGCTGATATATACTAAAAATAGAAAACACATAGAATGAAAAATAGTAAAAACTTGTTGATCGTCGAGATGTCGTCATCGACACTAACGGTTGACAAAAGTGAAAATAAAGACTATGTACTTGAAGGTGTTTTTGGTCAAATAGATCAAAAGAACAGAAATAATCGTATCTATACTGAGGACGAATACGTTCCACAGATTGAGGCGCTTCAAGCAAAAATTAAGTCTTCTAAACTATTAGGTGAATTAGATCACCCAACACAATTCGATACTTCATTAAAGAACGTGTCACACGTGGTAGAAGATCTTTACTACGATAAAGATACAAAAGAAGTTCGTGGTAGAATTAGACTTCTAGACACAGACGCTGGTCGTCAAGCCAAAGCACTAGTTGATGCTGGTGTACCCCTTCAAATTTCATCAAGAGCTGCAGGTGCTGTTGAATCTAACGGTAAAGTTAAGATTAAGCAGCTTTTTACTTATGACCTAGTAGCAGATCCTGGTTTCGAGAATGCTGAGCTAAAAAGAGTAAATGAGTCTTATGGCTTTAGCAACGACGGTGGTCTTTACATTTATGAAATGGGCGGAGAGTCTAACATTCTAGAAAGCACAGAAAATCAAAACACAAATACTCAAATAAAAGAAAATCAAAACATGGCAGAATTTGTAAAGGCTGAAGACTTTAACAAGTACTCTGAGTACCTTGCTAAAGAAATAAAGTCAATCAAGGAGGCTATCGACGCAAGGTCTGAAGAAGAAACCGCAGGTGTCGATGAAAAAATTACTAAAGTGATTGGTCATGGCGACCATATCGCAGAAAGCGTTAACAAACTTGGAGCGTACGTTAGCTACATAGCTGAAAGGCTAGATGAGTCTATCCAGTACACCGAGCATGTTGCAGAAAAAACAGATCAAGGTATTCAATACTCTGAAGCTTTAGCTGAAAAGTTAGATCAGTCTATTCAGTACACTGAGCACGTTGCAGAAAAATTAGATGAAGGTATTCAGTACACTGAGCACGTTGCAGAAAAATTAGATGAAGGTATTCAGTATACAGAGCATGTTGCTGAAGGAGTTTCAAAACTAAAAGACTTCGCTAACTATCTTGCAGAAGCTCACAATGAGAATACAGTATCAGGTGAGAACCTTATCGAGTATGTTAACTACTTAAAAGAAAACATGCAGTCAATTTCAGAATACGCTGAGTACATTGCTGAATCTATCAACGAAAACTTAGTAGTTGAAGAAGTTGAAGGCGAAGAAGCTGGAAAAGAAGCAGAAGAAGGTGCTGAAGGTGCTGCGGATGGTGTTGATGAGCCAGAAGAAGTACACTCAGAAGAAGATAAAGGTATTCAAGACGAAGCTGATGATGAAATGCCAGAAGACGAAGGCGAAGATGGAGCTTCAGATCCATTAGAAGCTTACAAGAAAGAAGTTTCTTCTAAGTTAGACGCACTAGTTGAAAGCGCAACTAAAGCTGAGAATGAGAATCCATCATTCTTTAGAATTGTATCTTCAACAACTCAGTCTAAATACAACGAGCTTAACGAAGCTGCAAAAACTGAAGTTAGACAAATTGTTTCTAAGAGAGGTTTCATGACAGAATCTGAGATTGTTTCTCTAATCGAAAAATCAAACATGATTGTTGAGTCTAGACAGGCACAACCATTCGTACTAGAGGCAATGCCAGCAGAATACGCTGAAGTATGGTCAAACCTTTCAGAAGCTAAGCAGAATCAAATCTTAGCACAGTCTAAGTATCACAGATTAGAGACAGAATATCAAGTAAGAAACTTCTGGCAAACTAGAGATCTAAGAGAAACTGCTCCGGTAATGGAGAAGATCGAAATGATTAAAGAAGCTAAAGAAGTTGAAGAGAACAAAGGTCTTGGATACGATGTAACTGGTTACGCTGAGCAATTCAAGAAGAGATTTAACAAATAATCTATCTGTTCATTCTATAAATTTAAGGGGAGAGTGTTAATTCACTCTCCTTTTTAACTCTTGCAAAAAGCAAAAAATTAAGAAGATATATAAACTGATCGACGAATAGGGCGAAAGAAGCAGAAAGCCCATCGAATGTCGAATAAACAAACAAACAAAAAAAGATCATTCAAAAATGGCAAATTTAATTAACGAAGCTGAGATCAGAAACACTTGGGCTCCTATCATTGAGGAAGCTACAGGTATTACTGAATCTTCAAAGCTTGCATGGATGTCTGAGTACTGCCACAATCACAAGCTGTACGAAGACGCAAACATTATGGCACTTAACCCAGGTATGAACTTAGCTGGTATGGGCGCAGTATCTTTCCCAGGTAACGGTAGCACAGCTAACGTTGGTGGTTCAGGTACAACTGGTTCAGGTGACAAAGCTCCAACATTGCTTCCTTTAGCAATGCAGGTTGCTGCTCAAACTATCGGTCTAGACTTAGTACCAGTAGTACCAATGGCAGGACCAATGGGATTACTTTCTTACCTAGACTACACTTACGAAGGTGGTGTTGTTAACGCTCCTGCTGCTGGTGCATATGGCGCTGACGGTACTGTAGCTCCAACTTACGTAAAAGGTTCAGCATCTCTATTAGGAACTTCAGACATTGCTGCTGTAAGTGGTACTAACGGTGCTTATACTTTCGTAGGAACTTCAAGAATTGACGGTAAGTCAATCTTTAAGGTTGTATCTATCGACGGTGCTAACGCAACTGTAGCGGCTGATTTAGAAGAATACGCTACTGGTGCTGGTGTAACTATCGAGCTAGTAAAAGCTATGGAAGATCACATCCCAGGATTTACTGGTGATGCTGATGCAGACGGTAACGCTCTTCCTTTCTCAAGAGAAAGAGGTGAGTCAACTAGAGACAAGCTAATGGGCTTAAGCCTATTCAGCAAGTCAGTTGCTGCTGAAACTTTCCAAGTTGCTGCTGGTGTAACTAGAGAGCAAGTACAAGACCTAAAACAATTCGGCGTTGACGCTGTTGCTCAAGTAGAAGCAGTATTAACTAACGAATTGACTCAGTCTATCAACGACTACATCTTGAAGTCAATGAGAAATCTTGCAGCTACTAACACTACTGACAACCCATTTGATGGTGTTACTATCGACCTAGCTCCAACTTCTAACTACGGTGGTGAAACTAGAGGTGAAGCTCACAGAAGAATCTTAACTAACATTCTTGCTGCAGCTAACTTTATCGCTAACAAAGGTAGAAGAGGTGCTGGTAACTTCGCAGTAGTTGATGCTAAAGTAGCTTCAGCTCTACAAGGTATCGCAGGTTTCGTACCTAACCCAATGGCTAACACGTTCAACCAAGTTGCAGGTGCAATCTACCCAGTAGGTTCTGTAGCAGGTATCAACGTTTACACTGACCCTAGACTTCCTTTCAACGGTAAATACCTAGGTGATGGTACTGGAGTACACAGAGTACTTGTTGGTAGAAAAGGTGACGGTAACGGTGCTGGTCTAGTATTCATGCCTTACCTAATGGCTGAATCAGTACAAACAATTGCTGAAGGAACTATGGCTCCTAAAGTAGCTGTTAAGTCTAGATTCGCATTAGTTGAAGCTGGATTCCACCCAGAAACTCAATACGTTGAGTTCAAAATTTCAAACGTAAACCTATAATCTTTAACTAGATAAAACGTTTATATAGGAGAGGCTCTCATTCGAGGGCCTCTTTTTTGTTTATAGAAGTCTGATATATAATACAAAGATACTAAAAAAAATAAGAGTATGATGAAGCTTAGGAATAAATTAATGCTTTTTGAAGAATTTGCTGAGACGAGAACTACAGTAGATACTAAGGTTAGCAATGTTGACGTTAAACAAAATGTTGATGTTAGTGTAGATGCAAAACCAGGCATTAGAACCGATATTGTAAAAGATGTTGATACCATTATTAACAAACTTGAATATCTTGCAAATAACATGGAAGATGTTGAGGAATTTGCAAATGAATCACAACTCAATGAAAGTACTGTAGATCAGATTGTATCAGCAGAGTTGTATATGATTCCAGTAATTGCAGCTGGTGTTGTTGGTGCAGCGGGTATTGGTGTTGGAGTCCTAATTAAAAGAGCAGTTACTAAAGCTAAAATTAGAGCTAAACACAAAAAAGTGGTTAGAGCTAATAAGATAAAAGCTGCAAAGATGGAGATCTACGTAAAAGAGCTTAGAGATTATAAGAAGCAAGACTTTGATGATAGATCAAGACAGAAGGTTCAAGAATTTAACAAAAAAATCGAAGAGTTAAAACAGGCAGCAGAAGATATGAACGGCGCTCTGATTGAAAAGTACCCAAAGTATACAGATTTTATAGGCACTCTAAATTCTGAGGTTAGAATGGAAATCGCTCAGTTTATGTTAGACTCAAAACTTCTTACAGATGCAGAAAAAGAAAGATACCAAAAGACTTACCGTAATGCAGTAAGATCACTAGATAGAAGATTAAAGAAGGCTGAAGATGAAAAGAAAGCTGCAGAAGAAAAGGTTAAGAATGCTTCTAAAGAAGACTTAGCCAGAATCGAGGCTGAAAAAGAAAGGCTTCAACAAGAATTTAAAGATAGAGAAGAAACTGAAGATAGCGAAGCTTAATCTAATTTACGCTTAGCGTTCTTCTTTGCAAGATCTAGGAACTCCTGTCTCTCATTGAGCAGGAGTTCTTTACATTTACGGCGAAACTCAATTGAACTCTTAAGAATCCTGCTGTCGACCATTGGAGCCTTTAAGACATCATGGTATTCTGGGTGGACAAAGTTCTCAAGATCAAAATTCATAAACTTAGACTTGATTGGTTTGCCGCTGACCGCACATAACCAGTTAACTGTATTGACACTCTCTTTAAACTCGTTGATGTCCACAGGGCGCTCAGATTGCCAATCAAAGTATGTTTTGTATGCAGTACTATCCTTTGTGCTGACTTTCTGCATTCTAAGGACGCAGTGGATAAACTGGTCATCACCAGACCACTTCTTGATATGGCGGTTTTCAACCAAGAACCTACGGTGCTTTTTCTGAAGAGGCTTCAGTTTAATACCATATCGGTTGATTGGATAACTACCACCGGTTCTCTCAATTCTAATGTCAGCGTAAGATCTAGCCATATATACTATCTATCAGTGAAACTAAGAGGCTAGCTTTCATATAAGATACAAAAGTAATTTATATGCAGTCAATAAACCAGCTC
>Ga0099848_1000825_pt1 | contig 14404 bp, 28 predicted proteins | sample CB_VirMetaG_3_FD_78179 | JGI IMG/M metagenome (GOLD analysis project Ga0099848, IMG submission 78179) | Freshwater to marine saline gradient viral communities from Chesapeake Bay - CB_1508_1S Viral MetaG | ecosystem: Environmental > Aquatic > Marine > Coastal | place: USA: Chesapeake Bay... | reverse complement strand
TCGATCGTACTCTGGCACAGATTGACCAAGAGATTGCAAAGCTGACTTCGCTTAAATCGGCTCAGTACAAGCCTGCCATTGACATACTGGAGGACTGGAAAGCATCTATCCAAAATCAAGGGCTAAAGAACATCGAGGAACTGCGCAAAGGCATCGGCAGCGCGTTCTCTGATCCCGGCCTTGCTGGAATCAAGACGACAGGAGAAGCCGCGCTCAACCGCATCTATGCGCCTCTGCGACAGGATATGGCCGACTTCATCAAGGCCAACGGAGAGCGCCGAGACTTCGACAAATGGTCGGTCGCAAACAAGCGCCTATCCAACATGGCTGGTGAGCTGGAATCATCAGCCCTCAAGACCGCGCTCAACAAAGGCGATCTGACGCCAGAAGTGGTTGATAGGATGCTGTTCAGTCAGAAGCCGAGTGAGATCAGGCTACTTTACCGCAACCTGACGCCAGATGGCCGCGCACTGGTAAGAACCAGAATCATGTCGAAAGTGGCAGAGCAGTCTGGCGGCCTTGATGAGATCAGCCCACAGAAGTACCTGAGCGCCGTCAAGAAGTACGGCAATTCGGTCGGGGTGTTTTTCAACGGAGATGACCTTAGAAACATCGAAGGCTTGACTCGTGCACTACAATTCACCAGGCGGGCGCAGGAAGCCGCAGTCGCGCCGCCTACTGGTGTTCAGGCCGTGCCGATCCTCGGGGCTGACCTTCTGATGCAGACCTTTGGGAACTTCATGGGCGCAACAGCAGCAGCGACGACGGCTGGTCTAGCGGCTAGACTCTATGAGTCGAAGCCTGTTCGCAATGTGTTTGCCAAGGTGGCGCAGACGGTGGAAGGAACGCCAGAAGAGGCGGCAGCGATTAAACGGGCGCTGGCAGCACTGCAACAGCAGGCCACGCAACAGCAGGAGAAGAAATAATGTCCGCACTTTCGATCAACCCGCCGTACCCGGTCTTTACCGATACTGAGGGGCAGCCGCTGGAGGATGGTTACATCTGGATCGGTGTGGCGAACCTCAACCCGCTGACCAGTCCCATAGTGGTTTACTGGGATGCGGCGCTGACGCTTCCTGCCGGCCAGCCGATCCGTACTGTGAACGGCTATCCTTCTCGGGCTGGCACGCCTGCGCGGCTGTACGCTGGTTCTGACTACTCGATTCAGGTGCAGAACAAGAATGGGTCGGTGATTTACAGTGCGCTGAATGATAATGGATTGAATGGAGGTGGTGCTGTTGCGGTAAATGCCGTTGGCAATGGTGTACAGACGATTTTTAATGTTTCGTCTGTTCCAATGTCAATTTACATCAACGGTGTTTACCAGAACAAAAACACTTACTCGTATGCTGGCGGCAGCGTGATTTTCTCACAAGCCCCGCCACAAACGTCAGTCATAGAATTCCTGCTTTGAGGGCTAGATCATGCTAAAGGCTGTTTCATCTATCACCAACGCTATCGGCGCGTTGAATTACAAAGGCACTTGGAACGCCAGTACGAACAGTCCAGCGCTTGCGTCTGGCGTTGGCACTAAAGGTGATTATTATGTCGTGTCAGTGGCTGGCAGCACATCAATCGATGGCGAAACACTGTGGGGCGTTGGTGACTGGATTGCATTCAACGGTACAGCATGGCAGAAGGTAGACGGCGGTGATACCGGGAACTTTTCAAGTGTAGCAGTGACTGGTGGCAACATCACCATGAACACTGCCGCGAAAGGCGTCAATTTTACAGCCAACACGCCAGCAGCAGGCATGACCAGTCAGCTGTTGAACTGGTATGAGGAGGGGACTTGGACGCCTACTATTACTCCAGCCGCTGGCACCATAACATCATATTCAATCAGCACTGCCACCTATACAAGAATAGGGAGGTTAGTGACAGCCAGCGTAAGGTTTACAATTACTGATGCAGGGACAGGGGCTGGCGGTTTAGATATTACACTTCCATTTGCTGCTGGGGCACAAAATAGTTCTGGATCAGCTTTTGAATCGTCGCAAACTGGCGACGCTGGTAGAACATGGGTGCCTTCCGGGGCGTCATCAATGTTCGTGGCAAAATACAATAATACATCGTATTGCGTGACAAATTACGTCGTTACTGCAACGATTACTTACAGCGTGTAAGGTGAAGCCATGTCTTTGACAAAAGTATCATATTCAATGATCACAAGTGCGCCATTAAACGTAAGTGATTTTGGCGCAGTTGGCGATGGATTAACAGACGATACGGTAGCGCTACAGGCTGCACTGAATGCTGGAACTAATATTTACTTTGGCGGTAATAGCAAGTCATACAAAATAAGTGACAAGCTAACAGTGCAGTCGAATACGACTATTTTTGGCGAAAAGCCAACCATTACGCAAACAAAAAACCTAACTCAAATTTTTGATATTGACACAAAAGACAATATCACCATTAAAGGTATTAAATTTGTTGGGGTCGGGACTGATTTTGTAAACAATGACGCTAACCCTTATGCTACTGCAATTTATACAAATTCAGGGTCTAGCAACATTTGCATTGCAGACAATGAGTTTAACAACTTTGGTTATGCAGGTGTTCGCTTAAAGGGCGCTATTGGGGCGCAGATTACAAATAACACGTTTGATGGACCAGGCGCTCCAACGCTCACTCCTATTGTAAGCGGTGCCTGTTATGGAGCGCTAACTGATACTGGTTGTGAAAAAGTTGTTATTTCTGGAAACACAATCAAAAAATATGCACAAGGGTTGAGGATTGAAGGAACAAAGGATATCGCCATATCAAACAATGTTATCAGCGACATTGTTGGCCAGCATGGGGTATACATTGGAGCGCAAATTGAGCGCGTATCCGTTACAGGAAACGTGATTCTGGCAGTGGATCTAATCGGCATAAAAGTGCAAGCACAAAACGGCGGAAACCCAAACAAAGATATAACAATCGTTGGGAACACTGTCTCATCTTGCGGAGGCGACGGAATATCAATAACGCATGGTGCTGGATCAACCCCGCAAGCAGTAAAAAATTCTACTGTTACAATTTCTGGCAACTCAATATCTGATATTACAGCGTATGGAATAATCGTTCAAAATGGAGATATTTGCACAGTTTGCGACAACACAATAAATTTGTGCGGCGCCTCTGGCATTATCATAAGTGCAACAGACTATTTGAACATTGCAAACAACATAATAATTAATACGCAACTTTCTGGAATCAGGGACCAGTCGCCATGCGCCTATCTCAGAATAAGTGAAAACATAATTAGGAACGTTGCGATTGCTGCTCAAGCTGGTGACAAGTTTGGAATTTTTATCCAAAGCGGGTCTGCTTTAGAAATATCAAGCAATATTATATCTGATAGTTCTGGAGGGATGTTCCACGGAATTTATGTGGCTGGCGGTTCTCAAACAACACAAAGCATATTCAATAATCAGATATATGATTCTTCTGACAAGGCGATCAGATTTGCGTCTGCATCTGCAACTATTGGAATGTTCAAAAATAACATACTGATAGGTGCAACTGGCGCATCTGTAAACAATCCACAGATACCGTCTGTAGCTTCTGCAAGTTCTATTGATATTCCTACAGCGCATGATGCTGTATTTATTACTGGAACGACAAACATAAACACTATTTCAGCAGAAGGCCATTCTGGGCATATTGTTGCATTGATCTTTCAGGGGATTCTGACTGTCAACGATGGTTCAAATCTAAAGCTGGCAGGTAATTTCACAACTAGTGCAGATGATTGTTTGACGTTAGTTTGCGATGGCGCGAACTGGTATGAAATATCAAGGTCTACAAACTAACAGTTTAATGCTTATATTTTTAAGGAGCGCATGACCAATGGCCACTAACTCACAAATCCCATTCATCCCACAAGGCGAGACCTTCGTTATCCCTGCGGCGGCTGCTGCTTCGGTTGGCGTACAGGTGCCGGTATATCCAAAGTACAGCGCCAACGCTCGCGGCCAGTACCGCATAGTCAATGCCAGTACCAACCTCGTGCATCTGGCATGGGGCGCTACAGCATCTGAGGCCCAGACTAAGGCCGTAGCCGCTGTTGCCGGAAACCCGTCAGAAACGGTTGTTCTTGTCGCTGGTGCGGTTGAGATCCTGCGCTTCCCGGCGGATGCGTTCTTCTCTGGTCTTGCTCCTGCTGGCGCGTCAACTGTTTACATCGTACAAGGCGAGGGCATTTAACATGAAGAACGGCAAGATGAAAGGCAAAAGCCCAGCCATCATGATCGCAGTGGCCATTCCATCGCGCCAAGCCAAGAGCAAGGCCGAAGAGCGCAAGAAGAAGATGGAAGAGGCGGCCGAGATGAAGAGCGAAAAGCTCGAAAACAAGGCCTACGAGTCCATGATCAAGATGGCCAAGAGCGTTAAAGCCAAGGCCAAGAAGAAGTAAGGTTAAAGCCGTGGACTACCAAGTGCTGTTTAACGTTGCTGGCGGCTTGGCTGCATTCCTCGGAGGCTGGTGGATGAAAGTCCTGCATGATTCGATCAGGGATTTGCAGGACGGCGAAAAGAAGCTGGCCGAAAAGGTTTCCAGCATCGAGGTCTTGGTAGCCGGCAACTACGTGAAGCGCGATGACTTCGACAGGTCGGTCCAAGCTATTTTTCATAAGCTGGATCGCATCGAGGACAAGCTCGACGGCAAAGCCGATAAAGGTGGTCACTGATGGAAACTCTGCTTGGCACTCTGGCTGGTGGGCTGTTCAGGCTTACGCCAGAAGTCTTGAAGTGGTTTGACCGCAAGGACGAGCGCAAGCACGAGCTCGCCATGCTTGATCGCCAGCATGAGGCTGACAAGCTCAAGCTCCAGCAGACGACCATACAGACAGAGAGCAGTATCACGCTGGCGGAGATTCAGGCCATTGTCGAGGCCACAAAAGTGCAGGGTCAGCCATCTGGAGTGAAGTGGGTGGACGGCCTGAACTCGCTCATTCGGCCTCTGCTGGCCCTCCAGTGGCTTATCCTGCTCTGGCCTGCTGTGATACTGGCGTCGTTCTTCTTGGCCGTTCAGGCGGGAATATCGCCGCTGGTAGCGCTTGCCGATGTGTTTGGACAAGACGAAAAGGCAATGGCTGCGTCTATCGCCTCGTTCTGGCTGGTGGATCGCTCATTGCGCAAGATGTTCAAGCACTGATGGATCGGCTGCTTGAGCTCATCAAGCGGTTCGAGGGCTGCCACAAACGGCTGCCCGATGGCAGCATTACCACATACCGCTGCCCGGCTGGCGTTGTCACAATTGGCTGGGGCACCACTGGCATACCAGAGGGCACCGTCTGGACTCAGGCCCAGTGCGACGCTGAGCTGCTTAGAAAGGCCAACGAGTGCATGATCCAGTCTGCCAAGGCCTCGCCAGTGCTGCTGCGACATCCTATCAAGCACCAAGCGATTGCAGACTTCGTATACAACCTCGGCATTGGACGCTACAAAGCCTCCACGCTGAAACGAAGGGTCGATGCTGAGGACTGGGATGGCGCAGTCATAGAACTACGCAAATGGGTGTTTGGAGGCGGTAAGCGCCTGCCTGGCTTAGTAGCCAGGCGCGAGGCAGAAGCGGAATTATTTTCGATCGTTCAAGATGAGCCAGAAAAAACCAACGATGGTGCAAAGCAGCACCAGCCCGCTGGCCATAAGGTCGGTGTCGGTCATAAGTCGAACAGCGTGTGTATCTCACGCCTAAGCCCACTGATGTCGATGTCAGGATGGCGCAAGGAAAGCAACTCCAAGTAGCGCAGTGCGCCTCTGGCTTGCTTGTGCGTCTGGCATGAATGGATAACCCGCCATGCTTTTTGTATCAAGTCGTTCATTGCTTATCCTCATTTTCTGTGACGAACGCCAAGCTGGATTTTCCATCCCAACAGTCATGATAACTGGCGGCATAATCTCTGTCGGTCATCCATTGAGTAATTTCTTCAGGTGTTGCTCGCCAATCCCAACCTTCGCCAAACGATTTGGCCACGAACAGACGATCACCTGTTTTTGAGTCAAAGATGTACAGTCTGTTATGTGCCATGCTGAGCCCTTGCCTTGGCGATTGCTACGCGGGATTTTAGCGCTTCGTCATATGACTTAAAGACAGCTATGTTTTTCCATCCGCCGCCTGCCCATTTATCAAGAAAAAACTCATACCCTACTTGCTCAATTTGCATATTGTTGTCGTCTGATTCGTAGTAATGCCCGCCACGCAATCCGGGCGCATATTTTGTCATGATAAAAGCCTCTCTTTAGTCTCAAATTTTTCTCTGCCGTCCATACTGTTGTGTATCCACACACCAGCGCATTCCTCGTCTTCTGCTGGTTTGCACCAGCATTCTTTCGTGGCATCGTGTTCGCGCAGATCGTTTATTGGAATAACGTGAATATCTTGTGTCATCCCTGCCCCCTTGCATCATCATCTTTCAACGGCTCACTGACTATACGCTTGCAAACTCTGCAATCTCGGTGGTAGTAACCGTTATAAATCCAACCGCCTTTCCCAAAATGCCCTAGCTTCTCGCACACCCACCAAATCAGGCGCGTGTACCATTCTTGTTTCATGACTGCCCCTCCACAATATCGTATGTCATTTCAAAAATGTCAGGCTTGCACGGATATCGTTCGCCTTTGACGCCTATGATGATCCAGTCGCCGGCGTTTGCGTGCATCACCCCTTCCAGTGTGTTAATTTGACATGGAGCCATCGTTTTATAGGCTTTAACTTCTACGGGTTTTTTCCTGACCCGAATAATTGGATTTCCTGATTCGTTCATTCCTGCCCCCTTGCCTTGGCGATTGCAGTCGAAGCTTTATCAATCCACGACACGCTATTAACCAACTCGTTGTCTTCAAAAACTTCTATTAGCGCCTCCAAAAGATCAGGCGCGGCTGCGATTAGTTGGGCGTTTGCCCTGTTTGTCTCTGTGTTTCCTTGCCACGCAGTGGCTATATCATTAACAGTGAATGCCGCTTGAATAGTGACATTGACGCGCCCCCAATGCTCCGTAGATTCCGTGGTCAGCCACGGCCCCGGTGTGTGACTCATTTGACCACCCTCTCTTTTATTAATCGCTCACAACTGCTCGCCATTTGCTCTGCGCCGTTCCAAAAAGATTCGTTTTGAGGAAGATCGTTTTTAAAATTCCAAAGTGCTCTTTTAGCCTCTGATTTGCATATTTTTGCGCATTCTTCCCGCTCAATTGCAAGCATCCGGCCTAGATCGTCAATGTTTACACGAAATACTCCTTCAATATCCGTCTCTGGCAAGCCGCATTTTCTAGCCAATTCCAATATTTTTGGCATCACTCAACCCTCACATATACTTTGATTGCGCCTTCAAACGGCATTGATGACAGCGGTGTACTCCACTTCTCCCCGCGTTCTGCATAAGTTTGCAACTGCTCACGGCCATACGGGTGGATGTATCCAATATGCACCATGTTCCGCTCTTGCAGCATATCCCTGCATTCTTCCAGCAACGCCATGTCGTGTTTGATCAGGATTTCCTGTATCAGCTCCATGGCGTTCTTGCTTAAGTCTGTTGCTGCCTCTCGCAGTTTTTGTTTGTTCATTTGCGGCGCTCCTCAATGAGCGAGTCGATCAAAGCCCGCGCTCTATAGAGCATGTCAATGCTGCCATCCCATCCAGCGTGGTAGTCCATCAGCAGACTGCCCTTGTCCATCGCCACGAGGCGAACGTATGAGTTCGCAGGCATGAGCTGGTAGTGATACCCGTCGTTACCATTCTGGCCGATGATGTCCATTCTGCGCTCTTCCGGGTGGTAGCACGCCCCGGAACACTCGCCTTGCGGGTAGTTGCACGTGGCAACGCCACAGATCTTAAAGGCTTTCATTTGCAGTCCACCTGCCCTGCTCGGTACTCGGGCCAGAGGCCGTCAGCCACCATCTGACAGTATTTTTCATGCTCGCCCTGCTGGTCATCGGCATCCATTGAGCCGACAATGCCGAATGCCAAAGCAATAAAAATAGCCGTCAGCAAGTGGCGTTGTGTGTCGTTCTTCATTGTTCGATCCTTAGTTGTTGGGTTTGTTTGATTGCATCAGCTTTCCCAAGACCAACTATAACCGTATATCCACAATAATCCAGATATTCGAGCCAATCTTTTTGATCTTTGGACACTTTTCCGCCAGTTTCACGCTTCATTTCGACCCACAGCCCCCATTCCGGCACAAACAAGTCAGGGACCCCGGCACAGACGCCCTCGACCTTGAGTCTGGCGGCCGTGGCCGGCGACCTCGCCCCTCCATTCGGGATGGCCAGTATCCGGACGCCAGGGTACGTCTGCCTGAACCACTGAACATACTCGCGCTGCTCGATGTGCTCGCTCAGAACGGGACGTCGTATTCCCACTTTTCGCACTGGTCAATCTCCTGCGTGAACTCGGCTGGCGGTTCCATGTGGAACACTTTGCAATATCCGGACTCAGTATAGTTCCAGCAGGTATGGCAACAACGTGGAGGCGGCTGGCGTATAGCCTCCTGCCAGTCGGTGACAATTTTAGGCGGCATTGGGCGCATAGTTCCTCCTGATGACCCTGAAAAACTTGCCATCAACTTTGTATTCAACACTGGCTGGCGGTCTGGCTGCGCTCAGACGGCGGGCCGTTTCTTCCATGTCGGTGCTTGGCGTGACGTCGGTATCTAGCAGATATTGCGCCAGTATATTGCGCGCCTTGCCTCCGAGGTACTCTCTGACAACCGGGTCAGACAGGCCGCCGTAGTACGAGACAACTAGCATCTTTTTACCGCTCTGCGACAACTGCACGCGCCATGCCCATGACTGCACATGCAGCGTCTTGCCCTCCAGCCCCATAATGTCATCGTCATGGAGCTTGAGTTTTTTGGGCTTGCGCTCGGGGAATGGCGACCCGCAGGCTGGGCAGACTTTGGCCGACAGGGCCACTAGTTCGCTGCATGAGTCGCATACTTTAACTGGCGCATCGCCACTGCCATCACCGCCCTTGCGAGGAAGCACTACGGCCGTGATAGGGCCATGGGTGGCGACTACACCGGCAAAATCCAGCACAAGGCAATGGTCAGTGTGCGATTTGGGCCGCATACCGCGACCGGCCATCTGTACGTACAGGCTCGCGCTCATGGTCGGTCTGAGCATGGCAATTAGGTCTATATCTGGATAGTCAAAACCTGTCGTAAGCACGTTTGCGTTGGTCAGCGCCCGCAGTTTGCCAGCCTTGAAGTCGGCAATGATCCGCTCCCGCTCGGCCTTGGGTGTATCGCCAGTGATACAGGCAGCCGGTATGCCGTGGATAAAATCCAGCATGAAGGCAACCGCCTCGGCATGGGCAACGCCAGCGCAGAAAAACAACCACGCCTTCCTATCTCCCGCCAGCCGGATGACTTCTTCAACGACAGCCAGATTGTTCTTGTCGGTGTTTACCGCCTTTTGCAACTCGGCCTCGATGTATTCGCCACCCCGTTTATGCACGCCAGATACGTCCAGTTTGGCGCTGGTGATCTTTGAGCGCAGCGGGGATAGATAGCCTTTGTGTACCAGTTCCTCAATGCTCACAGGCTCAATCAGGGCGTCAAACAGGGCTGGCTTGTCAGTGATCAGGCCATGACCTAAACGGTATGGTGTGGCGGTAAGCCCTACCACACGCAAGCTCGGATTGATGTGAGATAAAGCTGACAACAGCGTGCGATAACTGCCCTCATCTTTGTGCGAGACTAGGTGGCATTCGTCGATTATCACTAGGTCAACATGGCCAAGTTTGTCGGCCTTGTTCCTGATGGACTGGATGCCAGCGAACGTAATGTGGTCAATTTGCTTTTTGCCTATGCTGGCCGAGTAAATGCCAAGCGGTGCATCCGGCCAGTGGTGCAGCATCTTCTCGGCGTTTTGCTCAATCAGTTCCTTAACGTGAGTCAGCATCAGGATTCTAGTCTCCGGCCACTGCTGGAGCGCATCCTTGCACAGGGCGGCTACGATGTGGCTTTTGCCAGAGCCGGTCGGCGCGACAATGCAGGGATGGCCTTGGTGCTTTGATAGCCAATCATAAAGCTGGTCTATGGCGCGTTGTTGGTAGTCACGGAGCATTAACTTTCGCCCATGTATGGTTGCTGATAATGCGACAAATTGCCGACTGGCTAAGGCCGAACTTGGCCGCCAGTTGCTTCTGCGTCATCTGACGCGAGAAGTACAGACGCCTTACCTCGTCGGCATCCTCACGCTTGAAATGGCGATAGTGACGCATTTGTGTGTAGGGCCTCATCCTATGATTCTCCCACCCATCTCGCTGCGAAGCGTATTGATGAAAGGAACATCCTCTGCGCACAAATCAGGGTTAGCCAATATCTCGCGGCTTGAGTAGCCGCCAGCACCATTCCTAACCTGCTTGCCATTTATCTCGAACATGGCATCGCAGTTGTCGCCATCTGCTGGGCCCATCATTTGCCATGGCACCAGATCAGGGTGCAGGACGTGACCGTTGCAGCCCTCGCGCTGGTAGTCGAGCGGGATGTTGCCTTCCTGATGGCGCTCGCAGAACCATGTGCCATCTTCCTGCGCCACTGCATGAATGCAGGTGCGACAATTGACCTCAACAGTCGGCTTCTTGCCGTGACACAATGAATGAGCCGCGCACCACTTGCACTGGTACCATGATGGGTTGGTGCTGATAGGCGCAGGCATTTCATCCGCCAGCACAATTCGCTTCCCGCGCTCGAATATATTTTTTGCATGATCAGGATCAAATCGAACGCGCTCTGTATAGATCCTGTCGTCGTCTTTGCAGATCGCAACATACAAGGCACGGTCTATGCCAGGTGATTCCAGACCTTTTCCCATGATGGTGCCCATCATATAAAGCTGCATCTGCGTCCAGTGCTGCGGCTTGCTACTGGCAACGCCGTTCTTCAACAAATCCTCAAATGATTTGAGGCTGTGAGTTTTGAATTCGACGATGTGGCGTTTTTGCGGTGCCTCTGGCACGCCATACTCAATAATCCCATCAATGCTTCCGCCGATATGACAGCCAAGGCTAACCCGGCTCTGAGAGCCTTCAGTGCTGTGTATTGTGATGCCTGCTGCACGCAGGTCATCAACGATGATTGCCTCTTCATTCCGACCGCGCCGGAACATCCGTAGGACGCGGCCGGGAAACTTTTCAATGACTGCCCAGCGAAACGACAGCCACAACCATCTATCGCATGGATGGCCAAGCTGCGAGCAACCCATGTGCCCGCGTGGCTGCTCTGAAATTTGCTCGTGATGGAGATCAATCAAAGCTGCGAGGCTGTTTTTCGGTTCAGGTATTTTTGCCATGTGCAGGTTTACCGTAGTTTGTAAAAGGATGGCCGCATCCATGCGGCAGGTTATCTCAGCGCTTCGCCCAGGGCGGCGCAGCCTTTCCAGTTGCTTGCGTAGCCGCAGGTGCAGGAGTTGCAAATGCTGGCGCAGGTGCAGCAGATCCGCTCACGGCCTTGTAGCCTTTCACGTCGTTTTTGTCGCCCCACTGTTCATCGCGGCGAATACTGACCTTGATGCACAACTGCCCGCCAATCAGCTCATCCGTATCGCGCACCGTGGCAAGACCCACAGCGCGCATAATGTCGCCCAGCTGCTGGCGGCCGATCTCCTCGGCCTTGGGGCTGCTGTTGCGCACCGTGACGTTACCGAACACCTTGCGGCCCTGATGCGTCGGGCCAGTAATGTCATACGCCATGGAAATATATTGTCCGTCTCCGGCTTTGGTAGGCTTGAGGTCGGCGCTGGTAATCGTGGCGCTGTACCAGCCTTCGGGCAGCAGGTCATAACCGCTGGATTGTGGAAGATCGGCGACGCTGATGGGTGTGTCGAAATATGCCATGTTTTATTACTCCTGAGTGTCAATGGTGATTGCGAACGATGGGCGGCCAGGCTGCACAGTGATTGCGCCAGCCAGTGGGCCAGTGATTGACGGGTCTGCTGCCCGCCACGTTTTCATGTCAATTTCCGGCTTCCACCGGAAAAGGCTGGAGAGGTGATCCGATAGGCCGTGTTCGGCAGCCAGCTCTTGCAGCAGGTCGCTGTCAACCTTACGGGTCAGGCGGCCGACTACTTTGAAGCTGTAGCCAGCCTTCTTGACGTTTTTGGTACCGTCCAGATCGGCAGGCACCTCAAAGCGCATCGCAAGATGATCCTCGATGGCCCGGCGGCGCTCGATAGCCGCCTTTTCTGCCTCCTTGGCATCAATCCAAGCCTCTGCCAGCTTGGCGTCTGACATATCCAGTAGGCCAGTCATTTGCCACCCCCGATCTTTGCAATGATGGCGCCGAGGTCAGCAGGCTCCCACGCAGCCAGCTTGCCTGACCGATCCTTGGCAACCCACAGGCCGTCGCTGTCACACATCAGCGCACGCTGCGTATTGCCCTCGGCATCTTTTTCAACGCGCAAAGCAAGCACCTCATCGAAAAAATAGGGCAGTGCTTGGCCGGTTTTGTTGCCCGGCATTGAGGGGCTGTACAACATACGCCCCATTTCATCCTGCGATTTTTCCAACTTGGCGCTCATGTAGACGTGCTTGCCGGGCAGGTCGCGGAATGCGCGGATAATGTCCGTCATCTGCTCTTGCATCGCACCGTATGCCTGCCGCGGGTCTTTTGATGCCTTCTTTTCAGTGTTCAGGCAGACCTCAGCTATCTCGCTGATTGAGTCCAGTGCCACCGACATGAAGTCGTTTGCCTCGGCACTGCTGGTCAGCCAGCGGTAGGCTTCCTGCAATGTGGCCATGCTGCTGACCTCGATGTATGGCACATCTGCGTCCTGAATGCTCAGCAGGCCGCCCTCTGCGCTCAGCACCACAGGCTTTGGCAAGGTCGGTATCAGGCTGGTCTTTCCAGCCCCGGCTTGGCCGTAGACCAGCAGCTTGACGCCGTTGGCGGTCAGGCGGCCGCTACGTTTCAGTATCATTGACATAAGTTTTCCTCGGTTAGTACGCCTGTCGGGGAATCCGGTCGGCTTCTCATAAGATTATACTGCGTTATTAATTATATCAAGCTCATTGGCGCATATATTTTTACCTCCGCTCCGTCGTCATATCGTGAAGCATTGCATTTCGGATAATCGTTAATAACATCATACGTTAATTTGCTTCGCATAATTTTTTTCTGCCGCTTGTCTCCGACCATGAAAAAATACCGATGTTTTTCTGCTGGCTTAACCATTTCAATTCCATTCTCTTTTGCCCATGCCGTCGGGCTTGTGATGCCTCGGTCTCTTAATGTCATCGGATGGATTCGCTTGCCGTCAACAACGTAGGCTTTGTCATGAGATTTTGTTGTGCCAGTGTAGAGCCAGTTAGTTGCTTGATAAATAATACCGCAATGGTTGTGCTCCATGTCAGCATACGACACAACTGCGCACGGCTTTGGTTCCAAAAGCTGTAAACTATTGCCCACGAGAAAACTGGCAGCATTTTTTGTTTTTGACTGGACAACAACTCTACTTAGCTCATACAAGCGAAAGTCTCTTTCACGAAAAGCGTGTTTTTGTATTGCTGCAGAAGGCTGGCCATATACAGCCACTCCTGTTATTAGTCCATTTTCAACAATCCCAAAAGCGCACCAAAAAATTGATGCACGGCGACTGTAATGCTTTGCAAGCACAAACTTTTCTGCAGTTGTTTTGTCAATAGCAACTATTTCCATTTTTTATGCCTCAACAAAATCCCTGTTTTTCGTAGTACTGAAAATCTTTGAAGTAGCCAACCCACTGCTCAAGTGTGAGGTCGCTGACCTTATAGACGTAGACCGAGTTAGATCGGCCCCACTTGGGGCTCATGCCTCCGATGGACTCGCCATCGAAGTAAAAGTAGCCCTTACCCTTGATCAGCTCGGCCGTTGGGTCGAGCTTGCGGATTGCTTTGTTGACGGTTGCGATTCTGGTCATGGCTGCTACTCCCGGTGGGGCGCTTACGCGCCCTTGTGTTTGACGCATTCGGCGCAATTGCAACGCCACAAGTTTTCAAGCTTGATAGCGTTCCTTGCGTCACGCGCAGTGTCGAATCCCATAACGCCACTATGCTGATGATGCTCAAAAGAGTACCCGTAGCGAAGCGTCACGATGATGCCGTGGTCTAAATCACTCTCATCGTCCCAATGTTCTACATGCTTTGGCAGTTTCATGGTCTGTACCTATGGTTAGTGCCGGTCGGGTAATTCCGCTTGGCATGAAGTAACTATACCTGCGGCCCTCCTACACTGCAAGAAGTTTTCGCAAATTATTTCACCTTGCAGTTAAACCGTCAGTGGTCTAGCCTTTTGATTCAAACCCAACAGGAGGCAACCCCGTGACAACTCAGGAAGCAATCGACCACTACGGCAGCATCAGGGCATTGGCTGATGCCCTCGATATGTGGCCGCAAGTTATCTACAGATGGGGCGAGTACCCGCCGATGGCCAGGC
>Ga0099848_1000823_pt1 | contig 14409 bp, 29 predicted proteins | sample CB_VirMetaG_3_FD_78179 | JGI IMG/M metagenome (GOLD analysis project Ga0099848, IMG submission 78179) | Freshwater to marine saline gradient viral communities from Chesapeake Bay - CB_1508_1S Viral MetaG | ecosystem: Environmental > Aquatic > Marine > Coastal | place: USA: Chesapeake Bay... | reverse complement strand
CGTAACCTTGCACAGACTGCTGGAACATTACCAAGCTCTAGATAAGCATTAGCGATTTCAAGTCCCTCTGGACTGATTCGTGTAGATATTTGATTTTTCGCCATAGTGGAATTATAACAAAATGGGAGCTAAAAGTCAAGATATATTTTTGGTGGGGGTAGGGAAAAGAGGAGAAAAAGAAAGAGGGGACCGAAGCCCCCTCTTAAGAAAGGAGTTAGAATACGTATTTGAATCCTAACTGTATACGATATAAACTTCTATAATAGTTTGTGCTTTCGTTATAAACTCTGTTGATATTCATACCGTAAGCTGGTCTATATTCGTATGTAAAATTACCATCGCCTAAGTTGACAGGAATTGCTTCAGCTAATGCTCTTGCTGTGGAAGAAGCCTTGGTCTGTCTTCCCCATTCATTGTCAATTAAGTTAAGTAAGTTTTCAACATCAAATGTTAATACAAATTTATCATTATCTGTTAATCCGAAACCTGGGAACTCTTGAGTAAGTTTGAAATCAAGTCTATAGTTCCAATCAGTTTCAAAACCGTTAATTGGTGCAAATTCACCTGCATACTGATCTAAACCAGTTGCTTCAATATAAGAATTAAAGTCATCTGCAAACCAGCTTGGTATAATGACATCACCGTTTGGTACATAGAATGCAGCAGTTTCGTCTCTAACTGATTCTGTGTCTAATCCCCAAAGGGCGCCATCTTTATATTGTCCAAGTGTATAAGAGAAAGGCTCACCACTAATTGCTGCTCCGATAAAGGAGAAAGTAGTTGGTGCTTCTTCGCCGAATACAAAAGTTTTGTAATTTGCTACAAAATTAAATGTATGCTCTCTTTCATATACTGATCTGTGTAATACATCTTCATTGAAGTCTGCATATTTAGTTGTATACTTATAGTTAGAAATATTTCTTGAAGAAGTTAAATTTCCAACAGTGTTAATATTTTGCCATGTGTAGTTAGCATAGATATCCCAGTTTTCCCAAGCTTTTGACATTGCAATACTAAACAATTGTGAGTTACCTTTGTCAGTATTTGTAAGTAGCATGTCGTAACCCATGTTATCAATGAATTTCTCCATTGCTTTGCCACAAAGACTGTAGTCAGCATAAATTGCTCTGCCGTCTGGGCCTGTACCGATTGGTAAGTTGGTTACTTCAATACCACAGTTTGCAATTCCACCAAATGCTGGGTTGCCTAATCTAAGTTGTTTGAAATGTAAGTCTTTGACTGTATCTGTTACTAAGTAGTCTGCACTAAAGAAATAGCCATCGCCCATTTCCCAATCCATTCCAACAGAAACTTTAAGTTCTTTTGGTAGTTCAAAGTTTGGATCCATGACATCTGCATATCCTGGTCTAAACCCTGGTTGACCTACTTGATAGATATAAGGATCAAATACAGAAGTATCGAAACCGTCAAAATCTAAAGCTGCGCTCAATGGTACGTTTGCATTTTGAATACCAATACCATCATTACTGAAAGTACCTCCCATCCATACATTTGGTCTTCCACCTGTAAAGTAGCCTGCGCCACCTCTAAAGGTAATGCCGTTCATCATTCCAAAATCACCAAAGTCATAAGTAAAACCAAATCTTGGTAATACTAGATCTTTTCCATCAAGACTTGTATCATTTCTAATTCCATGATATTGTTCAATTAATGGATTGTATTTTGGAGCTTGATCCATTGAGTAGTCTTCCATTCTTACACCAAATTGTAATGTAAGTCTGTCAGTAGCATCCCAAGTATCTTGAATATAGAAACTTGTTCTTTCGATTGCGAAAGCTGCTGAACCATCAGCGGGGTCGCCAGTTGGAGCATTTCTATAATCTATTTTATATGGAGTTTTATTTGCAAAATCTTCTATAGAAGCAAACAAAAGTTCTGCATCTGAGTATGCAACAAATCCATTAAATACATCAACTTCATTCATATGCACACCAGCTACTAATTCATGATTACCTGCTAGATAAGACATTTCAAATGAAAATTCTGTAGTATCAGTAGTAAGAGTATTAAAGTGTCTAAATACGTCTGGACCAATTAATACTTGAGGGCCTCTATTGCCTTCTCCTAATTCAATTACGGCTCTCATGAAATCTGCACCACCAACACTATCTTGTGCTGTGTCTACAGTTCTTGCACCATATCTTAAAGTAGTAGAAAGATTATCTGTCCAGTCACTAAATAACTGCATGCTATTTGCTTCTAGTTCAGTTGTTTTAATATAATTACCACTTGTAAGTGCTAAAGTTGTTTGTGAACCTCCATACTCTCTTACATCATTATTATCAGATGTTTGGTGAGTGTATGTAAGTCTGTGATCGTCATTTACGTTCCAGTCTATTTTTACAAGTAAATCTTCATCAAGTAATGAGTTGTTCATGCCTGATGCAGATCCTGCGTCGTAGTTATAAACAGAATTCGCGATATTTATAATCTCGTTTGCATCTGCTAAAGATACTCCGTCTACTTCTCTGAGAGCTCCTGATCCTGCAGCTCCCCATAGTCCTGGTTCCATTTTTTCAAATTTATCCTGATTTACAAAAAAGAATAATTTGTCTTTAATGATGGGTCCACCGAATGTGAAACCAAATGTTTCTTCGTCAAATTCGCCAATAGTGACTTTTTGATCTTCGATTTGATCTCCGACCCAGCTATCACCCATCTGGTAGCCATAAATACTACCTGCAAATTCATTAGTTCCTGACTTAGTTACAACATTAATATTACCTGCTGTTGATCCTGAATCACGAACATCAAAGCCAACGACACTTACTGTTATCTGTTCAACAGAATCTAAAGAAATTGGTGAACGAACTCCTGGATATCCTCCAAATTCGAGTCCAAAATCGTCAGACTGTCCGATACCGTCAACACTAAAAGTGCTGTATCTTGCATTTTGCCCTGCGATAGAAATACTTTCTGTATCATCACCATTGAAGCTAATGCTATAAACATTAACAAATGGTTGGGTTGCAACAGCATCCTTAATATCACGTTTTACAGATGCGATATTACCGATCTGATCTGAAGTAAGTGTGCTTTTAGGTCCAGTTGTTAAACCAGTACCTGCTAATTTTTGTCCTACTACAACTACTTCTTCTGCTGCCTCTGTGCGAACAACAAGAGTAAGTCTCTCAGTTTCGCCGAGTTCTAGAAAAAGATTGTCAGTATGAACACTCCCTGTACCGCTAGTGACATGAATGGTGTATGGGCCTCCAACACGTAAATTTCGTGCTAGAAATACACCTTCATCATTAGTGGTTTGAGAGGAAACTGAGCCAGAAGGCTCGTGGGTTATGGAGACAGACGCTCCTGAAACTTCTGACCCATTTGGCGTAAGAACTACACCTCTGATGGAAGAAGTTGTTTCTTGGGCAAACGTTGGTAGCGTAAATAACGCTAGTGCAAAGCTCCCAAGGAATAGCTTTCTAAAAACCATTGTTTTTCTCCTTAATGCTTTTTGTTGATTAACAAAGATTGTTGAAACTGTAAGAAAGATTTTCCTACAGATGTGTGTATTATACCAAAATTGACCATGAATGTCAAGAAATATTTTCGAATGCATCGTTACGATGCGTTCACGGCGTCTTTTTTGACTTTTCAAAAAATTTAAAAGTTGTACGTGAAGAGGAGTCCAGCGCGGTCATGACAACGTTGTCAATTAACCGCCCCCCTATGCTACACTCTTGCTTTTCTAAACAGCTTTAACTTTTGATTGGCTTGCCTTCGCATCTCACTAGCGATAGCCCAACGCATACGCGCCGCGTTGCTCTCAACAAGGCGCACCTTCCCTACTTTAACTATTACTGTCATTCTCTTTCTTTAACCAAAATAAACTACCATCTATGCCAATAGATACATTCTTTCTCATATCTGCCCAAAGCAGAACACACTTCATAAGATTATTTTTTCTTAAATGCTTTTTAATTTCTTTTTCACTGCCACTAACAACAGGAAAGAAATCGCGCATTAATATAAATCTCATAGACCTAACCCCACTAGCAACGCTGCTAATATCGTTGAGAACATTGACACAGCTACTAAGATACCATGAACAAAAGGTGGAAGATTATCTGTCCATCTTGCAATGGTTGCCACAGCTAAGGCAGCCATCATTATAATGCTGCCACTTAAAAGAAAGACTGCATCTATCATGATGCACTCCTTAAACCTCTAAGGGCTAACGCTGTAGCTTTAGCCATGCCAAATTCTACAGACATTTTAGGTTGGTTAAACTTAACACCTTTTAAATCTTTAAAAGGCAACTGATCGGCAAGATGTCTTGCTCGATTGATTTTTTGTTGTAAGATTTTATTTTTCATAATAACTCCTATATATACTACTAATTATATAGACATTTTTAGAAATGTCAATACCCCAAATGAAAAAAGATGCACTTTTTTAAAGGGCATCTCTTAACTCCATATTAGCCAATTTCATGGCGGCAAGATCAATTAACTCATCGCGACTAGCACCTCTAGCAACGATAGGAGAGATAATCTCTCTTAATTTTTGATTAGACATTTTGTCACACTCTGTGACTTTAGCGTCGATTATATTTTCAAATGCAAAATTCATAATTAACTCCTTAGATTTTGTTTGTTATTTTGTTCTTTCATACTACCTATTATACATATATATTTTAATTTGTCAAGCGTTTTTTTAAAAAAAGATGCACTTTTTTACTGTATATTTATACAGGGGCGCGCCGAAGGGGGAGCGCCCGGTGCGACTCATTAATACATGAATAAGACCGGGCGCGCCGCCGATGACAACGATGTCATACACCACCAGGACGCGGATTTTTGTCACACAATTGTCACAAATTGTCACACAATTGTCACATAAAAAGCTTGACTTTTTACGCGTTTTTTGAGATAATTCTATTATGGAAATGCGAAATCGAACAGGAAAAAAAGGTGGTATGAATTTCATACTAATGCTTGACAATATCATCAATTCCTGTATAATTCGTATTATGTTCAACTTTTCAAATATAGGAGAAAAAAATGGAAAAGAAAATGGAAAAAACAAAAGCTCAACTTGCCAAAGAAATTGGCAAAATCAAAGGGCTTTCAACAAGCGAAATGACTTCGCTAGAGAGAACGAGCAAAGACATGCTCATGAAAATTCAGGCATGGATTTCATAGCTCTTGGTGGTTGGGTTGGGGCAATCTTTTTAATGGTTGCCCCATTTTTTGACTTGGTTATATGGTGTATTCTTGCAATAATTGGATTATCTCTCTTGACAATTCAAGCAATAAAAAATCGTGTAAATAATTTGATATTCTTGAATATATCGTCTATAATCATACTATTAATCAGACTTTTTAAGGAAACAATATGAAAAAGAAAATATTTATCTTCGACCTTGACGATACTGTCATTGACTCTAGCCATAGAGCAACTTTCACATTTGGCAAAGGTAATCAGATCATTCTTGATCTTGACGCTTGGAAAAAAGATTCTACTAGAGAAAACATTTTCAAGGATTCGCTTTTACCACTTGCTCATTTTATGAGATTGGCTATAAAAAACAATCATCATGTTTGGGTATGCACAGCTAGAAATATGCAACAGGCAGATCATGAATTTTTGGCTCATCATGGCTTAACACCTAATGTTGTACTTTCAAGACAACTTGATGATGATAGAGAAGATCATATCTTAAAAAGAAAAATGGTTTCTAAACTTCTCAATCTAAAACCTTTCAAAAATTGTGAGGTGTTTTTCTTTGACGACAAAGAGAAAAACAGAGATAGCTTAGAAGATCTTTGCACTGAGGTATTTAACGCTCAAGAATGTAATGAGCTCAAGGTGGTTGGCTCATCTACAGGGGTGTTAATCTAATGGCATACTCTATCTATATAATGAGGGTGTCAGGTTGCCCACAAGCAAGAGGATTGCGAAAAATTGGCGTAGCTAAAAATGTTGAAAATAGAAGGCAAGGCATAGAAAACTCTTTGAGAAAAGAATTTGGTAAAGATGTTCTTGTTTATGTAGAACATAGCTTGACATTGCCGAGCAAGGGAAAAGGTGGTTTTAAGGCTTATAACTTAGAGCATCAGATACAAACTTACCTTTTCCCTAAACGCGTAAATTGGATTAACATGCCTAGAACATCAGCAGGAAAGAGCGAATGGTTTAGAATATCTACACCACTAGCAAAGAAATATCTTGCTTGTGCTTCTAGGTGGGTTAAAACTCATTTTGTAGGATTGCCTACAGAATGGGAAAGAAAAACAAATGGTCAATTAATTAAAAAGGGGGTTTACTAATGAAAATTAATTTATCAAGACTTTTAGGCTCTGACAAAGATGCGGCGTTGGATAGAGCATGGCGACACCTTGAGCAAGGCTTGAGGGCGTCGCGTGATGCTATCAACACAGGGCAGGTATTGAGCCGCCGAGAAATCGCCGCGATGCAAGGCGATGAGCTAAGACAGGGCGAGCTATGGGAATCTGCAAAAGATAATCCACAGCCCGCACTTGACAAAGGCTACGGAAGATGATAGGAGCCAGCCCCGCGAAAGCGGGGCGGGGCGGGCTTGCAAAGGGCGCGCCCGGTGCGAAACGGGTTGCACCGGCAATTTTGATGCCAATAGCCAGGCGCGCAGCGCCGAAGTGCGAAAATGAAGTGCAAAAATGAAGTACAAATGTGATAGCCCGCGCGCGCTTGCCAAGTGCTTAGTCTACCGCGACAAATGTCCCTTTTTAACTTAGAGTTCTTCCCGCCCTCTCCACCCGTATAGTATAGCACGAATTTTCTCCCTTGTCAATAGGGTAGGCACAAAAAAACCCCGCTACTGCGGGGTCATTAACAAGCCTTTCGCTATTGGGCAAGGATTACTTTGATTGTTTCCTTGTTTGCTCTCTCTAAGCTAGCAAGGGCAAACTTTGGCAATCTCATTTTTTGCTCCACTTGGCGAACAAGCTCGGCTTTGGTGATTTCTACTTTCTGTGTCATGGTTTCCTCCTCTTGAATAACAACTATTATACAGACGCCAATCCGCCATGTCAATAGGAAATTTTCAAAAAGACAGATATTTTTTCTAGGGCAATCGTGAGGCAAAAAAGCTAGACAAAATAAAAAGGTAAACTTGCCACGCCTTGCCACGCCTTGCCAAAAACCCATTAACCATGCGGGATTGCGCGATAGTAAGCACTTACTTGCATGCCTCGCCCATGCTGCGCCGACGCAAGTGCAAAAACGAAATGCTAAAGTGATACATAAGTGCAAAAACTAAGTGTAAAAACGAAGTGCTAGTCTTAAGCGCGCTTGCGCGGGGTTATAACAAGCTTCTTGTAATTATAACAAGTTTTTTTAAGTTTGTCAATGATTTGCGGTGATTTTTTACGAAAATTTTGCCACATCGTTGGCGTGGTTTCGCGTCCCGCCCCCGCGAGTTCGGCGATGTTTTTTTATGAGTGCACCACATTTTTTATTGACAACGCCAATCAATTCTTGTATAATATTCTCATGTTAGAAAAAATTATAACATCATTTATAGCACTTTGCATAGCTTTAGGAATATACGCTAGTATATTTAATGCAGTAGATCCTCACGGAGACTGGGGCATGACTCTTGCCTTCGCAGGCATAGTAACTATAGTTTATTGCTGGTTGAATAATTGGGAAATTTAATGCAGAGAAAATTATTTCTTGACAACACCAACAAAAATTGTTATAATATGTATATGAAAAACAGAATGAACATATCAACTTACTTAGCGAAAGTGGCACAAAGATCACGGACTAAGTATGATGTTCACTCACATTCATGGTGGCAAGACAACAAATTCTGGATACTGCATCCGTTTTGGGCAATTGTCATCATACTTATACTAGGTTATGGTCTATGAGTAGATTCAGGCGAGTAAAATTACAACACATTAGGCAAGTCAATGAGGAGTGCCGTGCTAAAGAAAAGCAAGTGGCATACGAGAAGTGGCAAGCAACCCAAATTCAAATTTGGAAAGGTATGAATGCCCTCGCTTTGATGAAAGAAGCAGAAATAAAAAAATTTGCTGCAGTTCTTGACAATACAGATGAAAGTTAGTATAATATTCTTATTATGATTAAATGGTTAAAACACAAATTTTTAGGAGAACAAATGGCGACAGCTAATTACACAGAAGCTATGACTGAAAAAATGGTAGCAACATACACAGCAAACCCAACTAGAGATACAGTTGAGGCTCTAGCCAAAGAATTGGGTAAAAACACAAGAAGTGTTATCGCTAAACTCTCAAGAGAGGGCGTATATCAAACTCAACCAAGAACAACAAAAGCAGGTGAGCCGATTGTTCGCAAAGCGGAACTACTTGCTCAGATTGAGTCAAAATTAGGTACGGAATTTCCTTCCCTAGTGAAAGCCAGCAAGGCTGACCTCCAAAGATTGATTGACACAATCGTAGACTAATTGTCAAGGAGTGGTGAGCCTAACTCACCCCCTTTGTCAAGGTGAATTAGTAGTAAAAAAATTAAAATTCTTCTTGACAAATGGTGAAAATCTCTGTATAATATACTTATATTTAAGAGAAAAAGAGAAGATAACAAACCAATTTAATGGTAGACCTTCTCAGTAGGGTTGCATAAGTTTTTGGAAGTGCATTAAAGGAAAATTCCACATACAACGCCCACCTCAAGAAAAATAATTCAAAATTTTTCTTGACAAATGGTTTCACTCTTGATATAATATTCCTATATTTGAGAAGAAAAACACAAGTTCTCGAATGGCTTTTCGGAAAATGGGTTAATCCCTCTGTGAGCTGGACTTGTTGCCCTCCACTTAGGGCTACTATGCATGGTAATAGAAGTGGCGTAGTGTGCAATTCCGATAAAAGTGCACCCTAATGGCTAACAGGTGAATACGCCCCTCATAATCGGGCAATAGAGGTTAATATTGCGATCCCGTGATGTTCAGTAATCGTTATATGACTGTTCCCCCTTCTTATCAGGTGGTAATGGGATAAGTGCCTCGTGAGTAGGCATGAGAATACGCTCACCCAGTACCTACGCTGGTCGATAGTAGGTCAGACTGCCTGCACTGAGTACGCAGGACAGATGCTCGGCATTTATGCAGCGTTTTCCAGAGAAACTGTAGACTAGTGGGAAAACAGCACTATTTTTAATAGAGTTTGCCCTAGTGGGTAATAGGAAAAAATAAATGTATCAGCTTAGGCGGTAAAATAATCCTTCCACGAATGCAAGCTCTCTTAAGGATAGCAATATTCTTACGCTGTGAGTAAGGTTGAGGAGTAAATGCCTACCTCACACAGTGTTAACAAAAACATTGGCACTAACAGTTTCGGCTGTGTATACCTAGCCCGCCTTGTCTTAACGCAAGTTGCAGGACGAAGTAAGTGCCAACCACATGACGGCAGTATCAAGTGAGAATTTGACATTATAAACACTTGACCTAAGTATGAAAATTACAGGAACGAGCCAATGTCCAAGTGGTAAAAAACACGCTACTGGCAATGCCAATCTGTACCTGAGAAGATCTATGGATTGGCTCTCACAAGGTGGAAACGCTGATGATGAGTAGCTATCTTCTCTAAGTAGCAACCCGCAACGAAAGTGCCTATACGAGCAACGGGTGGAAGGAGTAGTTCAGTGGACGAGTGGAGACTGCGAAAGTTTACGAGTAGAGTAGCCACCATCAAGGAGATGTGAGTCTAGCGAAAAAACACCCTTATGATGGCACAATTTATGGAAGTAGTGGTATTGCAAACCACAAAACCGAACACTGCACTGCAGTATAAATGAGTGAAATAATGTAGCATTTGCAATATACGACTCTGACAGTAAAAAAGCAATGGGCATATTTTTTAGACATTGGTTTGCATAGCCTAACTAAAACCAATCAAAATCAAAAAAGATCGTTTGAACCCTATGTTGTAGGAGTTGTGAGCCGACGGGCAAGACCAACAACACCGCTTCATAGGGTTTTTTGTTATCCACAATCCCATCACATCAAATTTTTGATGCCAAATCAAAAAAATTTCTTGACAATATTCCCCAACTCCTGTATAATATATCTATTATGAAAAAAGGAAAACCGCAAAATTTAGTAGCAAAGTTCGCTAGATTATTCCAGCGAAGCACAGTTATGCGTGATAAATCAAAATACAGTAGAAAATCAAAGCACAAAAACGAGGAGGTGCAGTAGTGAATTTAGATATTATGCAAATGGATAGTAAAGACTTATTGACTCACCAATACGACATTGGAGAGTTCGGTGCGTCTGTAAGAAAAGAACTTCGCAGGAGAGAAGCTATGGGCTTCTGGAAAGGCGAGTTCAAAATCAATGACAAAAAAGCAAAGAAAGAAACTGAGTCCACAGTAGGGCAAGTAAGGATTGTCAAATGATTACAGGTGCAGAAATCAAAAACGGCAAAGTAGATTTAGAATATGAACACCCCTTCATTACATTTAGTGTAAATGAGATACGAGGCGAGCTTGATTATTGCCCAAGTTTTGATAAAGACCTTCACAGTGATGATTTCATAGGGGATCATAATGTAATAGTATCAAACCTATGGATTGAAGATGCAATCTTAGAGGTGGCAGATACATTCAGCTACGAGTATCACTCATGGATGGACATGCGAGATCAAATTATAGAGCTGATCGAGGACAAAGCCCAATCAGAGTATAAAACTGAAGTGGGTATGATAACAGGAGTTTTGGCAAACGATAACACAAGAGGAGGTGCAAATGCCAGCTAAGTATAGAGAAAGTGAAAGAACAAATTTTAGAAAGAGAGGCGGTGCAAACATAGTAGTAAAGAAGTATAAACATTACTACTTAAAGTGTGCAACCAAAGAAGCACTCTTTGAAGAAATCAACAGATATGGTGTTAAACCGAAAGTAAAACAAAAGTGTGTAAACGAGCTTATTAGACGAGGAGTAAAAATACAGTGGGTAGCGACTCAGGACTCCTAATCATTGGCTGGCTAGTGCTAATATCATATGTGGCACTATTAGTAGGAAAACTATAATGGCAAAAATTTTACAATTTCCATCAAGAGAAATTTTGCAAAGAGAAGAACAAATCGAGATGTTAAACCGACATCTCGATCTTTGCGAAGAAGATATCAAGACTGCAATGCAACAGCTTGATGATTTAAACACAGCACTCGTAGAGTTAAATGCAGAATATAGTGCTATTCTATCGAAGCTACAGAGATTAGTATTAGGTGAATAGTAGTATATTTTTTATTTATTAGGAGAATTTATGTACAAACCAATATGGAAAAGAAACCCAAATCTTGAGTATAAATTGGGAACAAAATGTAATAATTCACATATTGTTGAAATTAAATACCCCACAGACCCAAGTGCATACACTAAGCATTGGTGTGGAATAACAACTTGGAAAAATCCAAAGTGGATGGATGTAGTATTAGCAAGTGGTAAAACTATTACAAGTAAGGAGTTAGAAATTGATGCCGTGCAATGAATGTGGGGATAGAATACCCGAAGCCCGTTTTAATTTGGGTTATATCACATGTTTAGAGTGTGGTGAAGCAGTAGCAAAACGACTTGCTGAAAAAAGAAAACAACAGGTAGGTATCACCTATAACAAAGGTGCATATCAATATATAACAGAATACGATTTAAAAACATTAGGTAGGTAAAATATGATAAACGATTACGCAAAATTTGTAGACACAACTACTTCAGATGCTAGTAGAAATACAAGTATACTTTCTAACAGAGTGCTAAATTTGCGAGGCACTCATGGACAGGTAAACGGAGATGTTTATGAGTCTGTGCAAGTAGCAAGACTAATGACTGCCGTTATTGGAATGATGGCAGAAAGTGGTGAATTTGCAGAAGTAGTAAAGAAAAAGATATTCCAAGCTGACACTCCTTTCACTGAAGCAGAGATATTTCATATGAAAAGAGAGTTAGGTGATGTTCTTTGGTATTGGTGTCAAGGCTGTATGGCTCTTGGCTTCACTCCTGAAGAAGTAATGCAAGAAAACATTAAAAAACTAGAACAAAGATATCCGAATGGGTTTGAAGTTGTTCGCAGTGAAATAAGAAAAGAGGGGGATATATAATGGCAAATCATGTATATTTTAATCTACAAGTAGAAGGCATTACTGATGAGCAGTTTGAAAGTGTTATTTCCACCCAACCAAGAAAAATGAAAAGCTGGGATGACAGTGAGTATGAGTTTCAAGAGTTCAAAGAACTAGAGGAACAACCTTTTATGTCGCATTGTGAAAGAGAATATGACGAGGACGGCTATCTAAAAGACAGTTGGAATTGGTATGTTAACAATGTTGGGGCTAAATGGTGTAGTGTTGATGACTTTGGTGGCTGTATGTTAACAGGTTATAGTGCTTGGTCTCCGCCTACAGAGATGGCGTGGAACTTAGTATATCATCTAAGTAAAACTTTTGACACACCCGTCACTGCAAAGATGACTTATGAAGATGAGTTTAGAAACTTCATAGGTGTAGATGAGTGGGAAACTGAAAAAGATGCTGATGATGGCAACTGGGATGTATACCATGATGAAAACTATCTTGATGGTGATGTAATGATGGATGAATACAGAGAGTACTTTGGTGAAGCTATTGATGAAGCTGACTTTGAATGGTTTGACGAATTTACCTTAGAGAATGGTAATGTAGTAATTCCACAAGATGTAGCCGATGATGCAGTGCATAACTTCTTTGAAACAGGAGAGTTCAGATTAATATGATTACAAGCTCACAGTTAGGATTACCTCTTTATAGAGTATTAGAAGGAATGAAAGTAGCAAAACAAGAGGGAAATACATTTACATACCCAGACGGAAACCAAGTGTATATTCTAGCTGTTGACGAGTATGATTATATTATTTGCGAGGTAAAGCATGGGACAGTATAACGAGTTAGTAGAAAAACAAAGAAAACTTTTAGAAGCCGAAAAATGGGCTAAGAAAGTAAAGTATATACTTGGTGATCCAAATGGATTTAAAATAGAGTATAACGATGGTTCATATACTCTGGAAACACCAAGTGGTGAAATGATTAAAACAGAACCGACACTCACACCTGACGAGTGTGTAACAAGAATGAACGAGGAGAAAGCAGATGCAGATAGGGCAAGGTATTAAAATAAATGTGTTGTATGATCACGAACAAAACATAGCAAATGGTTTCGGTGAGAAACAGAGTATTCAAATACTAATGAAGGATTGGCATTTAAGTGCTGATGAAATCATTAGAATTATAGAAGATGATAGAAAAGAACAAGAACTTTTAGAAGCTGAAGGGGAAATTATATGAGTGTAAACTATACAGAAGAACAAGTAAACTATATGAAAGAGCAATACTTAGAAAATCCTAGTAGAGAAACAGTTGAAAACCTAAGTAAAGAAATGGGTAAAAGTGTAAAATCTATAATAGGAAAACTAAGTAGGGAAGGTGTCTACAAGAAAACAGTCTATAAAACAAAGACTGGCGAAGACCCGATTACTAAAAAAGAAATAGTAGAAAACATAGCTTCAATATTAGACATTAGTGTAAATTCTATACTTGGTTTAGAGAAATCTCCTAAATCAGATCTAAAACAACTCATGGATACTTTATATGAGTTTGAAGCAAATGGTCAAGATAATTTAGAGGGCTATCAAATAGTTTTCAAGGAGGAGATTCGATGAGGCTAAGAGATAGAAGATGGGCAAAGATATTACCAGCTAATCCAAAACTAAGAAAAATTATTGAAGAACATGGACAGTATTTTGAAGTGGTCTCTAGTCCAGAGCCAAATGCACAACTTCAAAATCAGTTAGCCGTCACATTGAAAGACGACAACATTACTTTTACTACAGCAGTAGTTAACTTACGAATGGTGCAATTCGATTAACCAAAAGGGGTATTCGTCTAGTGGTTAGGACACAAGGTTTTCATCCTTGCAACAGGAGTTCGATTCTCCTATACCCTGCCATACTGGTCTATTAGTGAAGTGGTTATCACGCTAGCTTGTCACGCTGGAATCAGGAGTTCAATTCTCCTATAGACCGCCAATTAAGCCACCTTAGCTCAGTCGGCTAGAGCAGTTGATTTGTAATCATCAGGTCGTCAGTTCGAATCTGACAGGTGGCTCCACTCTTTTAAACTCGTAGCGGGTGTATAGCAAGCCTGCGGCGGGTGTTCTGAAACTAGGGATAATTTGCATAAAATTGTTCTCATACCCACAGAAATTATTCATATACCTACTTCGAGTAAGTAACTTTATGACTTAAATTGCTTAATGGTCGGTAAAAAATACTTGCGAATTGGGCGAAATTGTAGTTAATCGTTGAAAAGTTTGGGAATTGGAAGAAAGTCGAAGAAAAGATAGTTGACTTTCTTTGGGTGTGATATGATTGACATAGATTATCAT
>Ga0099848_1000821_pt1 | contig 14416 bp, 39 predicted proteins | sample CB_VirMetaG_3_FD_78179 | JGI IMG/M metagenome (GOLD analysis project Ga0099848, IMG submission 78179) | Freshwater to marine saline gradient viral communities from Chesapeake Bay - CB_1508_1S Viral MetaG | ecosystem: Environmental > Aquatic > Marine > Coastal | place: USA: Chesapeake Bay... | reverse complement strand
CCTAACAAACTGAGGAGGTTCTATAAAAATTGTTTCACAAGGAGAATTCATGCGAATAAACCTCAACATACCCTGAGAAATCTGATATAATATATTTTTTATTTTTTTATCCTTAATAGCATTGAAGTATATACATTTCCCACTCCAATATTCAACATCAGAGTTGTGTTGATCATGTAAATTGTCGTTTGTTTTTGCCCAATTTAATATATAATCAATTGCTTCTTGGGTTAAAAAATTTTCAGCAACTAAAGGAAAAATCTCATCAGTCATAACGGTAATTTAGCTCTAGATGTCTTTTTCAAAAAGTTTAATTGTACTGCATCCCATTTTAATTTTTCCTTAAGTGGTTTTGAAATTAACTTAGGTACAGTCTCTATGTCAATATTATTCTTATCGCAATATTCAATGATAGCATTAATATAATTATACTCTGGATTCTTTTGAACCAAAGTTTCAATTTCTTGTGCAAATTTATCTTGACATAGAAATTTCTTTTGCATTTCTTGTTTTAATTCTTCAGACGGATTCATATTCTTTTAGCTTATCTTGGGTGAATTTTTTTACATATTTTACAAGAAGTTTGATGTATTTCTCAATATCAGTTTCAATATATGTCACTACTTCTCCATTTTCACATGCCATAATAATTACAAGTTGCTCTGCTGATTTTCCTGTCAATTCCTTTAACATGAAACAATATGCCGCAGCCTGAACAAAATAATTTTCAATCCATTCTTTTGGTTTTGGCTTCTCAGAAGATTTATAATCAATAATACTCAGTTTTCCATCATATTCAGCAATTGTATCGACAGTTCCTGCAATTTTAAAGTAATTGCTATACATTGAACTTTCAATTGCAATAATATTGTCTATTTTATCTAATTCAGATTTTGCAACATCAAAAAGAAATTTGGGAAGAGGAGTAGATTTTGGCAACTCATCATTTAACAAGTAGTTTTCGATGAGAGAATGCATTGCAGTTCCACGATTAGTAGAAGCTTTTGTAATTCGATTTGCCTCTTCTTCCCCTACTCTTTTTCTCCAGCTAGCAAATTTTTCTTTATTATAATGTGAAGTGACTGAAGTTACTGAAACAAATCTTTTTAATTCTGTTTCGCCTTCAGTCTCAATTTTATAAAACCTAACTCCATTGATAGTTTCTCTTTCAAGTTTTGGCAGATTAATATCAATGTGTGTGAATGTTTTTTTGCTTTTTGTTTGCCAAGGACTGCTCATTTCCATTCCAAAAACTTTCATCCATTATAGCAGAAACTCGACCTGATGTCAAAATCCCAACGAATGTTTTGCGATCAAATATTCTTTGACTAGACCAGATCTTACAACATCTTCCACATTAAATTCTATAGTCTCGAATGATGGCATAACATTCAAGATTTTCATGAAATCATGAATTCCATTTTTTTCGTTTTGTCTAACTAGATCACTTTGTGATGCATCACCACTAAACATTATTTTACAGTTTTCGCCAACTCTTGTAATAATAGAATCATGTTCATGTCCATTCATGTTCTGAAACTCATCTACAATAATAATACAGTTATCAAATGTAGTTCCTCTTAAGAAACTCGAAGACCAAAATTTAATTGTTTCTTGGGATTTCAAATTACCATAAAGCATTTCAAAATCTTCATCTGATGGAAGTTGGAACATATATTTCACCATATTTTTATATGGAATCTCAAATAATGCGCTCTTATCTTCGTGTCCACCAGGCAAAAATCCGATCTCACGAGTTTGAACTAATGATCGAATGATATAAATTTTTTCATATGGAGTTTTTTCATTTAAAACTTCCTGTAAAGCTTTATATAAAAGAACAAATGTTTTTCCAGTTCCAGCAGCACCATAAGCTAAAATATGTTTCCCATCATCATAATAATCAAATAATTTTTTCTGATTATCTGTGAGTGGTTCTATATCAAGTAACAACTCAGAATTAATTGGTTTCCTTCTTTTCATCTGCTTTGTTGTCATACCAACGCCAATTGGTTGATATTCATCAGATGTCTTTCTTCTTCTTGCCATATCAATATTGCATTTTTGATTTACTTCCACCCGATTTGTCAGCTTTTTTCAAAACTTCTCCCCAACCAGGATGCTTGTTTACTAAACGATTTTTCCAATCTCCAACTTCTCCAGAACCTGGACAGGTTGATGGATCAGACCAATCTCTTTCCCAATCTGAATTATCTAATTTCCATTTATCCCAATCATGAATACTCAGAGTAATTTCTTTTTGTTCACCAGTTTTTTTATTAATTATTGGATATGTAGGCAAAATCAAAACTCCTTATAATATCTTTTATATTTATTCTATACAAATAGAAGGTGCATCATCGCATTCAATACAGTCAATACATTCATCAATATCAGGATATTTCCTTAATAATTCTTGAAACTCTTCCTCCGTAAGAAGGACTTTAAATACATGACCCGTTAAATGATCTTTGACACACCAACTTTTCATTGTTCTTTATGGAGATAGTCTTGCTCTATGTAGACGCTTTTCTTCATAATATTTCCAAACATTTGGTGCCCACTTTTGTAGGTGGGGAACAAACTGTTCGCAAAGTGCCTGGATTTCCAATTGGGCATCCATCTTTGCTCGAAGATCCATAATATGAAGAACGGATCGTAGGTTAAAAGAAACTACAAAGTTTTGACGAATTGCTTGTGCTAAGTAATCTCTAATGTGTTCTTCGCACATTCCTTTTTCATATTTTAAAGCATAACGCTTACAACCTTCGAGAATAAAATTCAATTCATCTTGATAATCATCTTCGGTCCAATCATATTTTTTACCATAACGATTGGTATAAAACCCAGGAGGACGAACATAAAAAACATCTTCTGGTTTTAGTTCACCACTTGCTACTTTAATGACTCTTTTTCCAGTATAGCGTTGTGATTGAACATCGAAGCTAACTCCAACTCTATGAGTTCTTGCTTGCATTGCAACATTGTGGACATACCCAGAAACAGAAAATGTAATTGAAGGGTGTTCCAGGGGTCCCCAGTGTCCCTTCTCGTTACTTAAAAGACGCTCTACCACCCAAACACCACATTCAGATGGACTAGGAATTTTTTGATTGTGAATCGGAGTTTCGGAGTAGTCGCATTTTCCCGCTTGATAAATGACTTGCTCTGGAAGTGAGTAGCATTGAAGCATTACTACTTCAAGATTTTTATCAAGTTCTAACAGGTCTTTTGCTTTAATTGGTTTCATTCGTTTGTATTCTCCCAGGTATCTTTTTCTTTTTTACGAAGTTTTTTCAACTCTTTGATCATATCTTTAATTTCTTGATATGCTGTCTCTGGGCTGATTTTATCGCTAATTTCAAGTCCAACAACATATTGAACTTTATCACCGAAGCGAGCAAGTGCTCGCTCGAAAGCAGTCAATTCTTCATACATTATGGTTCCTCATAATAATCTGGTTCGTAGTCATTAGATATATCAGAGGGTCGTTTGGATAAAAGATCCTCAAATTTAATTATATTACTTTCCTCGGTCTCTTCCATTTCCAATTTAAGGGACTCAAGTAAAAGTTCCATGTTTTTAATGATTAGATTTATTTTTTTCTTATTCATGATAAACGAATCATGTCCATTCACATTCTACACAAAAAAAGGGGGGTTGTCAATCCCCCCACATGATTAATTATTTTTTTTAAATTGTTTATGCTATTTGTGGCTGTTTTGCCATATTCAATTGTGCAATTAAAAGTAGTTTTTCTTTTTTTGCTTTTTTCTTTAAATAACTAACAAAATAGCTATTCATCTCATCTACCCTCCTTAACAAATTTAATTCCGCGATAAACTTCATTATATTGTTGTGGTTGCTGTTGATTTTGTTGATGAGCTTGACGACGAACTTCGGTGTCATATTCAACACCTCTATATACGACTTTAGACATTAGGTTTGCTCCTTTACTATTAGTAAATTTGCGTTGCTTCTCCTAATGGATACTTCCGCTGGTTGTCCAGTCAACGATAGAAGTATTATACTTCCTAAATTTATATATGTCAATAGTGTAGCAATTTATACTATTTTGTATAGTGGTTATACAAAATAGTATTAAGATTTGTAACTAATTTATCGTTGGATAAATTCCAATTTAAATCTTTGTGGTTTCAACTGCTCAATAATCACATCACATCCGATTTTAGGGTCGCAATCTCCGCAGGTAAATATATCAACTGCAACATCGCCATTCTCTGGCCAAGTATGAACTGATATATGGCTTTCAGACAGCAAACATAAAACAGTAACTCCATGTGGATCAAATTGTTTAAATATGGTTTGACAAACAGTTGCACCACTGATTGATGCAGCATTTTCTAACAAATCTACAAGAAAGTCTACATTATTTAAATGCGAATATTTACAACCATAGAGATTTAAAAGATAATGCTTTCCCATTAGTCCACTGGATTATCTTCATATTCTTTTAGTAGTTCCGATACCAATTCTTCAGTACCGTCCATTGTTTTAATTTTATATATTGATGATTTCATATATTTTTTAATTTTTTTATATTTTTTAATTAAATTTTCTACTTCATCTTTATAGATTACTACATTAGTATTATCTTTGCTACTGAATCCCAAACTCATCTTTTTTTCTTGCTTTCTTTACCTTGAACTCCCCAAAGCCTTGGGTTTACTCTACCGTAACCAAAATCAATCTTGGTTACTTTTTTTTCTTTATACTTATCATAATATAAGTCAAAAATATCTACTCTTTTTCTTCCTCTACAAACATCTATATAACTATCATCATCTATTTTATAATAAACAAGATAAGCGTCGCTAGGTGATGTCGTATCTTTTATTTGTTCTATTGTCGCCTTTTCATATATTAATTCACAGCCATAATTTAAATTTATTTGTATCTTTTCTTCTTTTGTCCATTCTGCCATTTTATCTTTATCTACAATGGTTTTCATGATCTACCTCCCCATTGGATGTCAGGATATGCTTCGCTAACAATAGGAAGTGTTATCTTATATTTAGAAGAAAGTTGCTTGTCTTTCGTCAAGATTAAAATCTCAGCTTCCAAAGGATGTAATCCTTCCAAAAGATTTATAAACATAGTTTCTTTTCTGAGTTTAGAAATCTGATCATTTCCACCAACAATAAAGTTGTAAAAAATACCAGCTTCTTTTCTCAATGAAGTTCTTTGTGCATTACTGTATGTATCTACAATTTGAGGGCTGTTTAATTGTTTATCAATACTGGAAGACAGTGTATCATTTCCAGAAGTTTGTTCTTGTATATTCGAATATGGCACTGGACCTTCAGGGATTGCAGATCGTATGCTATCATCAAAATTCCAAATTAAAATAGAAACGAGAGCATCATTGCGATACTCTCTAAGAATTTCTATTTTTTTATCTTTAGTTCTTTGCTTTGAAACAAGCTCAAGTATTTCATGTTGAAACGGATTTGGCTGCAACTGAGTGGGTTGAGCTTCATTCTTTTTATTAATTGTTTTGGTTGTCATTGTTAGTAAGTATCAATCTAAATTAAAAAAATATCAGTCGTAATTGTTATTCATCTTCATCATCTTCGTCTTCAAAATAATCAGGATTAAACGATATTGCAACTACTTCATCTGGGATAATGTTACCATTATGATCATAAAATTCTGGATGTAACTTTGGAATTTCTCTATAGTTCATCATATACTCTCTAGCTACCCAACCCCCAATAATTCCAATAAGAAAAAACATCAAAACTAAAAAAGACCCAAAAACTAAACTAGTTGCTAACATATAATTTCTCCTAAGAACTTCTTTTTTTAAGATGTAACTCTACGCGAAAATGAAGTTCTCTTCTGAACAGAGAAACCATCTTAGCGTAAATAAAGCTAAAAATTTTTGGCTCCTCCTCTTTACTTTTTAAACTTCGGAGCATAAGCTCCGTACCTTTATTTATTCTAGGTTTTCTTTTTTCTTCCCGGTTTCTTGTCATGAATGTATTTTTCAGCGTCAGTCAAGATAGAATGTATGTAATTACGAATCTTCCTTATAAAAGGTTTTGATAGGTGTCCATAAGCCTCTCTAAGCTGCCTATGAGCACTATCTTGTCCACCCTCTAAATACTCGTCCAATTCATCTATTAGATACTTTAAATTGATAGCAGTAATACTATCTAAAAATTGTTGAGTCTCAATTCTCTTTGCATCTTTACCTCTCAAATATTGATAGAAATTCATTACAAATTTTTGCTCAACAAAAGCATAATCAATTGCTTTTTCTACATCATAACAATACTCGTACATCTATACAATTCCCTTTTCTTTTAAGTATTGAACAGTATCAGTACATCCACCAAGATGGTGTTCGTCCATTATCACTTGTGGAAATGTTGATCCTTTGCCAAATTCGGAATAAAATTCATCCCTTGTAAAATTTTCGCCCAATGTATATACTACATGATCAAGATTAGTTAATTTCATAACTTGCTTAATCTTATCACAATATGGACAACCCTGTTTTGAATAAATTGTAAATTTCATATCTTTATTAATAGTTAGTTGGATCTAATTTTTTTACTAAATTTCCTTTCCCTTCCAATGTCTTTACAAATAATTCTGTAAATCTTTCCATCTTATCTGGATGTACAGTAGCAGGATATTCATCTATTGCATTCTTTAGTGAATTTAATTCTTCCCATTCTTCAATGGTTAACATAAGCCTAAGATCACATAATTACATTTATATTTAATTATCAAAACATTCCACCAAAGAATGATGATCCATTATTCCCGTCTTTTTTCATTTTATCGATCATGTCCTCAAGTTTGTCAGAAAATTCTTCTGTTTTAATGATTCTATCAATAGCTACAAGAAGTTCAGAAATATTATAATTTATATTAGATTTTTCAGATCGAGCTGCATGTGCAAGAGCAGCTCGTAGAGATCCCTTTGCTTCTTCTAAATTCTCGATAACATTTTTAGATAATGCCATAATTCTCCTTTTTTTTACATTACTATTTTATCAAAAATTAAATAAAATTACAATAGGGAAATCCGTACCTAATTAATTTCAATTTTATTATATATTTCATATATTGTATTACAAGTTTCAATTGACTCAGTTTCAAGAGATTCAATTCTTTTTTCTTGTTCGTCCAATCTTCGAATTATATTTACCATTGTATCCATTAAAGAATAATCAACTCCAGTTACTTCATCAGTAATCTTCAAGTTTACATTTTCATAATCCTTTAAAAATTTATCAAAAAAATTCATGGTTCTTTAATTTGTCTGAATGGAATGTTTAATGTCATCTCATATTTAACTGGGCATCCATCAGTAGACTTATACTTAGACACCCACTTATTTAACATAATCTTAGCATATGTTGGACGAACCGAAAATGCTTTTGTTCTAGCATTAAAATACTCCTGAGATTTTTTTGGAAAATTTTCTGATTCGACCAACAAAGAATATTCTAATAAATTTAACTGAGATTCAAACTCTTTTTTATTGGCCTCAGTTGGATGTTCTACAACTAAATCAATCAATTCTTCAATCATTTTCAATGTAGTAAAATTTTTTCTCAGGAGTTTTTAATTGTTTTTTAATAAACTTTGTTGCTGATTCGAGTGAATAAAATTTAATCATTTTTGGAAAAATTTCCATCTCCATAAAATTCCACCAAATAAAAAACTTTTTATACTGTGGAAAAAAACAGACTTCGCCTGATAAGTCTGATTGTTCTACTATTCGGTATTTCATTGATTTCTATTGATTGTTGGTACAGTATACTCTACATTATTCCAATGTCGAACTACACCAGCAATAATAAAACAGTTTGTAATAAGGTATGTGAAAAAAATTATAGATCTTACCACTGCAATTATGTCAGACTCACGATCACATTTTGATGCTTTTTCTCCTAATGCTTTTGCCCACCATCTCCAGGCATTCTTAGACTTTTTCTTTTTTTGCTGACTCATGTCCAAGTTCCCATGCAGTTTTTAGCCATTGCGTTAAAATTTCATTTTTTTTAAATGGGTCTGGACATTTGACATCCCCAAAAAATCTTTCAGATCTAGAAGAAAAATTTTCTGATTCATAAAACCAATCATCAAACTTAGTATAATCACTCATTTTCAATTTTCCTTGGTTTTGTTTTAGTAACAGTGTAGTATTTTTTATTTAACTTATATCTAGAAATATATTTGTCCAAATGCTCCTTACAAACAAAATAACAAACCTTCTCTTCTTTTCCATCTTTATGAACCAAAGTTAGAGGGAAAGTTTCATGAAATGGTAAGGTTTCAATTACAACTTCTTCTTTAGGTTTTTCTCTTTTAGCCTGCGGTTTTAGTTTGACTGGCTTTTTCTTTGTCATTTAAAACTGATTTGTAATAGCGATTGTAGGAAAGAAATCGATTCATACTAGGGACAACTCCCAAAGAATCGCAGCATCTAATATAAGATACAAACTCAAACCAAGGAGAGGTAGGATCTGTATCGCTCATAGTTTGTATTCAACCGATCCTTCATGTACAGATCCCTCATCATCCCAACCTTCTTGTTTCTTTTTAAGATACCATCGAGTTGATCGAATACAATCTTCTTCTGTAAGGCTAGTGATAACTCCGTTACCATCTTTATCTGTACTTTTCCAAGTTCCCCAACGAGCCTTCTCTACTTTGAAAGAATCATCAATCCAATTTACTTCATCAGAATTGTTTTGGTGTTCCATAATAAGCTTTATCCTCTCTGTATCGTGTAATAATTGCAGATGCAAATTCAACAAAATTATCCATATTAGTTTGAATTTGCATCTCACTGTCATCAAAATTGTTAGTGATGCTTTCAATCATATCTTCTGATGGAATCTGGGACATCAAAAGGGCAAGAACTGCAATAATATACGAAGCAATGCTGTGCGCAGTACTAACATCTCGCATAGCAAGAATAGTATCAAATGTACTAGGAATTCCTTCTTCTTCGTTGCCATCTTCATCGGCACCATAAGAAGCAATTGCACCCATACCACAAATCCAGATTAGTTCAAAACACATAAAGTTTTGAACATCAGGTGAAATTAAAATCAATTCTTCTTTGGTTGGAATTTTTCCTTTTTGTAGGGTGTCAATGATATGATCCGGAACATCTTCCAACTCAAGTTCTTCAGACAGACATTCATTGAGATCATGCCTTTCCATTAGACACTCAAGAAAATCATAAGTAAAATCTGTAATCTCTTCTCCTTCCTTTTTGATTTCGTTAATCCTGGATTGAAGAGACTTTAGGTCAATTGAATTTGATTCTGTGCTCATAGCATTCAAGTTTCAGATTCTACCTTACCAGATTTTTCTCCGCCTGTCAACTCCTTGTGTAGCTCTCGTGCCAGTTTTTCATATTTTCTTCTCATAATAAAATTTGTTATTGGATTTTGTGGGTGAAAACGAATCATCCAATATAACCTTTCTATTTTAATTGAGATCAACTTAAAAACTAAATTTATTCCATCGGAAACATTTTCGTCCACAACCATCATATAAACGATGATCCCAAATATGATTAATATAGTTGATTGGTATGTGATCATAATTATAATCTGGTTTGACCTTCAATCGTTGATCTAATATTACGAAGATAATCTAGGACAAGATTCTGGTAAATCAACAATTCTTTTTCACATTGTTGATTCTTTGCTTGGATTCTAATTTTACTATGTGGAGTTTTAAGATCTTCTATAAGAAGATCAATTGATTCTAGATTTTTATTTTGATGTTTCATTTTAGTTTATGCCTTCCATATTATCTAACATTTAGTCTCTTCGCATGGAATCATCATCATTTCTAAAGAAATTATAGAGATCATCAACAGTCATATTTGAGTCTAAATGTGTAGATGGATCAGGATTTCCTAAATCCATAATTTGCATAAATTCGTCTAAACTACCTTTTTCTCCTTCTCCTTGTACTGCTATTCTTCTTGCTTTTCTTATAATTTCAGCTGCAGATCTATTTGCTTTAGACCATTTTTCGGCAAAGATCATATCTTCTAAACTTACTTCGTCTCCCTTTTTGATGCAATCAGCAATTTTTTCCAAACGAAGTCTTACTTGAGTTGAGAGCATGTTATTCTCCTGTTAAAAGGTATTTATCTAGATTTTCTTTTGCTTTTGGGCTTGTTTGTATTTCCTACAAAAACTGTACCCACTCCTGCTGATGCTGCTCTATGTGCTTCAATAAATTTTTTTGCCTGTAATTCAGTATTAACAACTTCTAATTGCTGACCATTAAAGATTATGATTAGCTGCTTTTTACCGAATGGAACTGCAGCATAATAATCTTGTGTGATAAATCCTTCTTTCATAACATGTTTTTACGAGGTCGATATACTTTTAATTCTTGTCTTGACAATTGAGTTCTCCATTTTTCAATTTCATTTAGCTTTCCATCTGAATAAAATTGCTGCCTATAGAACCAGTCATAAAAATCACTATGTGCTTTAGATCGATTGCAAGATTCACATGCACAAACTACATTTGTGATATGATCTGTCCCACCTTTTGCTTGTGGTATGATATGATCTATTGTTAGATTTTCTTCAGATTCACAATAAGCACATTTATGTTCCCATTTTTCTTTAATTGATTTTCTCCACAATCTTCTTGCTTCTGATGGAGATGATGTTTCTAGGTTGTAAAGATAATCTTCTGATGAATTGTAAAGTTGCATTCTTTAAATGGGAACTTATAATATCTATAGTTTCTTTGATCGTAATATAGATGTAAATGAATTCTATATGATACGAAATATCTTGATCTCTTTCAAGAAATTTTTGAATTCTTTTTAGCACAAGCACTCCTCGCCCAAGCACGACTTAAACTATTTACATAAGAACAAGATTTTTGTTTTTTGCCACAATAGGGACACATTTCATTCGGTGGATCTGAAATATATCCCTCGGGAGTATACATCTTCTTCTTTTTTTGGTTCTCTAATTGTTTTCTTTTCCTATGATTCATACAATCACTGGTTCTTGCGATCCCTCTGGAAGTTTTTCAAAATGTTGATTTAATTGTTGAACTCGACCCACAGGAAGTCCCATCTGACCAGGAAGTTGTTTATCTGTAGTAGAACTTATGTCAATTACCTGATCCATAATAAAGCGATGGCGACTATAAGATCTATTATGTGGATTGAATGAAACCATCATAATTGCATCATTAATGTCTCCACAGTGAGCAATTATTCTTCCTGTTTTATTGTCTTTTACAGTCCAATATTCGTTCATGAGTTTCGGTATTTTTTTCATTATACCGCTCTTTTGGCTTTCTGTAAAGACCTGGCCATGTGTCTCTTATGATTTCAGCACATTTATCTGGAGTTTCAGAAGTAATCATTTCAATATCTTGATGGTATATAATCCATGTCTCCCATAATATCTTCTAGCATTACACCATATTCTTTAAATCTTTTGTCGCCAGCAATAAAACATCTCTGACGCATCCATACTGCATCGGCAAGAAGTTTAATCTGGTCTTCTGTGAGTGTTATGGTTTTCATTTTAATTTTGCGAATTTTCTATGTAGTTACTTGACAAAATACATACGACGACGATACTGCTCACCTGGGCAGTTTTCTAGATGCTCGATTTCTTCATCTGGTAGGAAGTTGACTCCACCAAGAAGTTTAGCACCAATAAAGATTTCTGCAGATTTTTCACACATTAGAGTCGCAGCAGCACAATCCTTTTGATAAGGTGATGCTGTGATAATACCATGATTCTCTAGAAGAATCAACTTAGGAAAGTATCCATAATGGTCTACAAACTCACCAACATACTTATCTACATTCTGTAATAAACGAGCACCAGGAGGAGCATAAGGGACAAGGCATGATATTACCCCATTCCTTACGATTTGGTCTGGGAACCAACGCTGCGTAGCAAAGTCATTGACCGCAGGAGAGCAGAGTATCTGTGTAGTTTTTGGCGGATGCGTATGAGCAATATAATTAATTTCTGCAAAGTGCTTCATAATCCATGCATGGAATAGCACTTCAATACTTGGTTTCTTTTGATTTGGATTTAGTTGTTGAGCATCAGTATTAACCAGAACTAAATCATCTTCTGATAGTGTATGAAGACTTGTGCCACTTGCTTTGATTAAGAAACTATCTTCTTTCCATCTTTCAGATACATTTCCTTCACCACAGATAGTATAGTCAGCAATTGTGTGTGCTAAGTCGAGAAGCATCGTTAAGTATTGTAAAAAATTATTTAGAAATTGTATTATACTCTTACCAATATATCATACCAAGTGTCATCAAAACAAAACAAAACACTGTGAACACTAACATACTTATTCCCATCCATATGACCCAGCTGGGAATATCTTCTTCCTTATGATCGTGAGTCATTTATTCAATAATGATAATGGTCTGTAAGTGAGATCAAAGTCATAAAAATTCCAAAGAAAATAAAGAATATTAGAATTCCTACCATAAAAAAAGGAGTCCGAAGAACTCCTCTTATTTATTTCTACCTAAACTTAATTACTTGATCTTTATGGCAAACATACCAATCAATTCCTTTACCATCACTATCGCCACTCATATCAATGTCTTCTCCATTATATCGAGCACCAGTGACGATACTGAATGTTTCGGCAACTTCTCGAACTTCAATTACAAGTTTAGTGGGATCAAACTCTTCATCGTCTGGTAATTCAAATGTTCCTTGGTAACCACCTTTCTCATATGAGTGGTAAAGAATCCACACCCCAGAAGTATATCCAAGTTCTTCTTCATGTTCAACAATAGCAGTTGTTCGTTCTGCAACATCTTCGTCATTCTCTAGAATTTCTTCTGCACTATAATAACAAAGAGATTCTACCTCGGAAATAAAGATTGGGTTCTCATCATCTTCTGTCTTGCAAACACCAACTGTCTGATCAGTATATGCGCCCCAACCAATACAACCATCAGTAATGGTGTCCCATGTGGGCAGATCGGATTCTTCGTCGCCCCATGCATCTGTTTTTTCTGATAGAACCTCATGATCAAAATCGATTTCACCTTCCTCATCAAATGTGAAATATTTGTCGATTTGCTCTTGAGTAAGTTCTTGTGCACCAATCTCTCCAAGGTAAGTACGAGACCAAGGATTCTCGCCACCGATCCAAATCGTGTATTCAGTCATAGGTAATAAAAAAAACCACCTACTGATTGTAGGTGGTCTTAAGGTTTTTGTCAAGATTTGGGGACAGAGACTTTTTTGGTCTCAGTTCAATGATGTAATATCTCAAAATTATTTACCATATTTGGATTTTCGGACTCCGCAATTACTTCCAATGACTCAAACGCATTATTATAAGTTCCTTTGCGATTAGTATCAAGATATTTAATTTTTAGTTTGCATGGAGCATGAGGGTAATCTTGGGATTTATCATAAATAAATCCCAAGATTTCAAATTCTCTTCCGTGTCTTTTTTGAATTGGATTGTCAATTCTACAAATGTCACCAATGTTAAAGTTAATCATATTTTATATAATAACGACTAAAATATTATATCACATCTTATCAATAGTGTCAATGGTCTGTGAGGATTGGGAGCATTTTATTGGTGCTTTTGTAGGTATTTAATCATTTCTTCTAAAAGATTTGCATTGTCTCCAACTTGACCCAGAACCATATTACAATTCCTACAAAGTAATTGCCTAACTTTACCTGTCTTATGGTCGTGGTCTACACACAATTTCTTCCATTTACCATCACCTTCACCTTTACAAATAGCACAAACGCCATTCTGTTTCTCATACATCTTAGTATGTTCATCAAGAGTAATACCATAAAGTCTTTTTAAGTCATTATTTTTTGTTCTTGCTGGATTTTCCTGATGTCTTGTTTTTACTCTTATTTTATCACATTCTTTACAAGATGAATGACGAACTCCAGTTCTTTTGTTGCGAACATAAAACTCCGTAGTGAGTTTTTCCTCACCACAAGTCATACAGGTTCTATAAAGGTCGGAGTATAATTTAGTCATTTCGTGCTTTCTTTCGTGCTTAATTATTTATAAAAAAAGGAACTCCGAAGAGTTCCCCTTTATTATATCAACCGATGGTTGGAGCAGTCAAGGCAACAGGAGTTGCTTCAACTGATGCAAGGTCAAGAGGGAAATTATGGGCATTCTTGTAAACCTCTTGAAATCTGGTATTACTACCAGGATTGGACTATATCATCACCATTTCTGGTGTCGGACGCTCGTGCCTGTTATTAAGGAAACTCTATTCCTCAGGTAGTCTCTGAACCTTTCCTAGATGTATCTAGGACTTGGCTGCTGATTGCCCACTTGGGGTTTCCAGCAATTCATCCGATTTAAAGAGCGCAATACCCAAATCTACGCTCATG
>Ga0099848_1000817_pt1 | contig 14456 bp, 9 predicted proteins | sample CB_VirMetaG_3_FD_78179 | JGI IMG/M metagenome (GOLD analysis project Ga0099848, IMG submission 78179) | Freshwater to marine saline gradient viral communities from Chesapeake Bay - CB_1508_1S Viral MetaG | ecosystem: Environmental > Aquatic > Marine > Coastal | place: USA: Chesapeake Bay... | reverse complement strand
TCATCTAAAAGGCTGTGTTTTTGTACAAAATCATCACAAAACCAGTCTAAGTGCTTGATATTTCCCACCGGAAATACACATTGTACTAGGTTATTGTACTCAAATTCCCACCGTCCAAAACCCATTGTTTCTAGTAAATTTGTGTAAATTTCTCTGTACATAAGCATGTATTTATGACATTTTTTTACCACTTTTTTTGGTAAAAAGGTTGACTTATACCCTATTTTGTGTATAATAGTATGTATTGTTTAAGGGAAACGATGTATGAAAATAACGGTACTACAAGAAGTCACCGATTGGCAGTTTAACAATGGCTTTTACCATGTAAACAGTGCCAATGAACTAGTAGCATATCAGTCAAACAGCAGTGCAAAACTGACTACTTTTAAAAATCCTATGAAAGGATTTAGCAAATCTAGACGAAAATTCAACATTGTAAAAGAATACGAAGATAACACATCTGATCCAAACGTTATTGAAGTAAAAGGTTCTAATGGTAATGTGTATGTCATCAGAGATGGCAAATGCAGTTGCCCGGGTTTCACATATCGAGGAAAATGCAAACATGTTGAAGCAATATAAAGTAGGGGTAATAGCAGTTTCATTGACTGCTCTTATAGGTTGTGCTGGCGGAGGAGGATCTGCAGGATTAGTTCAAACAACTGTTAGTCCACCACCAACCACAACCACAACTAACACAGACAAACGATATCAATTTGATGCGTTTTCTGATCAGTTCACTGAGGCAACCAGTAAACTAGGATACAACAAAGTCACTTATCAGGTAGGTGAATTTAATGATACACAGTGGGTAAATGGCAAATACACTGTGGAAGATTTTTCTTTCTTGCAAGTTGTGATTGATGGTAGTCATGCTGGTAAGCATCAAAACAATCCAGACAGTGATGAGTATTCTGAACCAGGTAACTGGATGACAAATGCATCTGTGGTGATGGAAAACGATATCAACCAAGATGGGCACAGTGACTTTTTGGTATGGGTCGGCACATTCGGTGATGAGAATACACTGCCTGGTACCAGAATGTTGCAGTTTGTCAATGATGGTTCGGGACATTTTAAATTGGATTGCAGTGTGTTTTCAAACAACACTTGTCCATTGGTGTACGGTGAAGGGTCATCAATGTTTAACTTGGGTTGGTACAACAATGAAGAAGCACCTATTCAAGCCATTAACACAGGCATTGCACACCTTTATGATTTCAACAATGACGGTAACAAAGACTTCTTTAATGTTGGACAACTGTGGCTCACTGACAATGGCAAGTTTGTTGATGCTCACAATAACCTACCTGATTTTATGTTCAACAATGTAAACAGTGATGGTGTTAATGTGGGACTATTTGTGCATGATCATGCTGTAGGTGATCTCAACGGTGACGGCTTTAATGATATTTTTATGCCTAACACCACACCTATATATTCTCAAAATAATGGCTACATGTTTTTCATGCTGAATGATGGTAAAGGTGGATTTAAAAATACCAGTTTCCAAGTAGGACATGCTGGACATTTTGCAACCTCTACTGTTATTGCAGACTTTGACAATGACGGCTTTGGTGATATTGCACTAGGTTGGAGTGATGTTGCTTACAGAAATTTAGGCGGCAACAGTGTTGGTGGTATATATTGGGGCAACAGTGACTCTGATTACACTAAGGATTACACAGCACTTCCTCCTGGTTATTATGAAAATACAAACATTGCATTTGATATACAGGCATTTGATTTTAACAACGATGGCAAATTAGATATCTTAGTATCTAACACCACAGGTGATCCTTACTATGATGGTCATGTATTACAATTTATTGAAAATCTAGGCGATAGGCAATTTTCACACAACAAGTTCATAGATGACGGTGCCACCACAGTGCATGGTGTTGCATACATTTATGTTTTAGATTTTGATCACGATGGCGACAACGATATTTTTGTAGGACCATACAAAGGTGCATATGTTCTCAAAAACAATGGCGATGGCACTTACAGTAAACAAAGCGACTTTTTTGCTATCCCAGATAACAATCCTGCTATTACTTCTGTGTTTCCTGTAGAAGTAGATGGCAAGTATGAATATGATTTTGTGGGACTAAACATTCTGTCCGTCAGCGAAACACAAACAGTTACAAACTTCTTTATCAGTCTAGATCCCCCTGCACAACTACAGGAAATGATGATAGATATTCAAAACAAACCTAGTGGGTATGTGCAAAGTGTATTTGATGCCAAAGTGCTCACAGAAAGTTTCAGAGATATGACTAGATTTGAAGGTCAACAACTGTTTGGTAAAACACAAGACAGCACAAACAGTTTTGGTTTTGCTTCTAAACTTGATAACTTTGGATGGTATGTTGCTAATCTTAATGGTGCCAGTAACGGTTCTGTGCTAGGCATTGATTACAATTACAAATCTATTAGATCTGGATTTCAATTTGTTGATAATGAAATATCTGCGGTCAACAAAACAAAATGGTATGGAGTAGGTGTAGCCGATGTATCATACAAAACTTTAGAATCATTTTTAGAATACAACAAAATGCTACTGCCTAATGTAATGCTGTCTTTGGGACAATCAACTTTCTACACAAAGGTTGATAATTTTACAGAGCAGAACAGCACACACAATGTGAATGTTCAATCATTTGACATGATGGATGCCAGCATTTATTCGGATTTTAATTTTATGTTTGATAACAGTTTTGGTAAAACTTTTATTACTGCAAGTTTGGAATATTTTAAATCTGTGAAACCTGCAGATGTCAAATTTGCCAATGTGTTACAATATTCTTTTGAAGATGATTTTTTACTTTCAAGTATAGACATCACTCATGTGTACAACAATGTATATTTTAAATTGTCCACAAACAGTGAAAGTATGAATTCTGCAGAAATTGGATTTAACTTTAAGTTTTAATTACATCCATTCTGAACCGCTTTTATCACCACTTTTAATTTTGTTATACTTATTAAGAGTGGTGATAAGCATTTCTCGTTCAACAGGACTTAGGTGCCAGGCTTCTGTGTAAGACACTGCACCTTCACTGTATATAGCCAACTCTGCTACTTGTTTTAAAATCTGTTTTTGATCTGAGTCGAGTTTACCTAGGTAACTAGAAATTTCTTCTGGTTCGGCTGACCCTAGGAACCCGTGAAAAAATTTACAGGATCAAAGTTGATAGGAGCAGTGTATACGTTATTGCAGTCTTCGTTGCTACATGTTATTTCAACTTCCTGCTTTACACCTTTTGTGTTAATGCCGTTTACAAATTGCTCTATTTCTTTTCCTGTTTTGTTGTCTGTGTTTTCCAAAAACTCTCTAATTGTTGCTTTGTCTGTGACAGCAACATTTTCACCCTCTTGATCCTGATACACAATGCTGTGTACACAGTCGATCAATAATTCAAAGTTTAAATCTGCTAGTCTAACAAAACTGTCGTTGAATGCCTTTAGTCTTTCCATATCGTCTTTTAATTCTGATATGGTTTGCATACTTCTTGTGCTTTGAAAACTTGCTACACCTGCTTTTATTGTGTTTTGATAATTGAATGGTAATGCATTTACCACTAAACCATTTGCAAGTGTTACTGTGTACTCTTCGTCCAACGTTTCCATACTCAAAAGAGATTCTTCAACACTGATTACTACATCAGTTACAGTTTCACACGAAGGACAAGTTGCAGATACATCAACATCGTCACCGCCACTTGCACCTCTGATTGCAATTAAAAGAGCATCTACGTCAGCACTATACATTTTTTTAGGTTGTTTAACTTGTGGAACACAAGAACGTATAAGAGAGGACACAGCCTCACCATTTAATAAAGCATCAGGGTTTTTAAGCAACAGTTCATCTTTGGTAGTCATTGGATAGATTGCTAATTCTGCATCTTCTTCCATGTCTACTACACCTTCGTTATAAAATCTACCGCCACTAGGTAATTTTGCATATAATTTAGGACTCCTAAAATATGCACTTAGCGGATTGTTTGTGTTTTTATTACTCATTAAAACTCCTGTTAATACATAATGATAAATATGTGTATGCTAATCTATAGATTAACTAAGTACTTATTTATCTGAGTTAAAACTAGTTTTAAAGGAATTTCTGAACAGTGGCAGTAGAATTTAATATAGACGGACAACCATATCGATTCCCTGATTGGGCGTCTGAGTCTACGCAACAACAACTTCGAGACATATTAAAAGAACTCGCCAAATCCCAAGGCGTTAGCGAAGCACAACTACAAAAAATCCTAAAAGCCCAAGAAGAAGCATTAAGCGAACTGGTAGATTCTAACAAAGAAGAAAAAAAGAATGTAGATGAAAAGAAAAAAGCAGATAAAAAGATACTAGATAAATTAGATGATATGGTAGAAGGACTGGACGAAGTCAGAGATGCCACACAAGAAATCAAAGTAGAAGTTCCAAAATCATTTAGAGACAAACTTGCAGACACCCTAGAACGTGATGGCGAATATCTGGGTGGCGCCTTGTTAGGTGCCGCAGGCACAGTTGTTAAATTCGGCGGTGTTATTGGTGGTGCATTACTCACAGGTGCAGGATTTGTGGGCAATAAATTGATGGCAGCCGGCGATACAGTAAACAGTTTAGTAGAAAGCGGTATAGGTTTTAACACCACATTCTCAAATATGGGCATGGGTGTTGTTGAAGCCACAGGACATCTGGGTGCATTAGGGTTAGGCTTTGCAGAGTCTGCAGAATTGATGAAACGCAGTTCAGCAGTGATTGCCACTCAAGGATTTAAACGTTTTGAGCAAACCATGCAATTTGCCGCAGATATGTCAGAAGAACTTGCTATGAGTTTTGATGACAGCATGAACACATTTGGTGAGGCATTGAGCAGAAGACAAAGATTGTTAAATGTGGGTAATCTAGATCAAGGCAGATTGAACGCACAGATTGCTAAAACTTCAAAAGTGCAAACTGCATACGCAACAGCACTGGGTGTTAGTGTTGACACACTGCAAACTTTTGTGGATCAATTGACCACAAACAACGGATTGCTAACATCTTCATTATTGAGATTCAATGACACAATAAGATCAGATGTTATTGCTGGTGTAGAAGTTTTCGCCAGCGGACTTGCCGCAATGGGAGGACAAGCAGGACAAGATGTTGCTAGTGCGTTCTTAGAAGCGGGTACAGCAGGTGCTATCGGTATGAGTGATGCCGCAGTAGGCTTTGTGACAGCATTACCAAGTTTAGCCGGACCTATCAACCAATTCACCAAGGCAATGCAAAGCGGTACATTGACACAAGATCAATCAAATGCCATGGTGCAAAATCTCACAAAAGATTTAGGTAATTTATCCAGCACAGAAAAAGAAAGAATTAGATTGCTTGCAAGAACGGGTGATCAATCTGCACAAACATTGGCAAATGCCATTGCACAATTTGAGCAATCAGAATCAAAAATCAAAGACATAAACAAAGCATTAGGCACAGGCTTTGATATGGACACAGTTCAAAAAGGCAGAAACGAGTTTTCAAAAATTATGGCACAAGTAAGCGGTGGTTTTGAAAATGCATTTTTTAGTTTGTTCTCAGATCCAAAAATAACAAAAGCATTGATGGATGGCGTAAAAGACATCATGGGTGTGTTTGGGATTGCCACAGACGATGTTGGTAAAGGTGCTCAAAATGCAGGTAAAATGGTTAAAGGTCTTGTAGACCGTGCATTGCCAGTGATCAAAACCATGATGGAAGGTTTAAAAGACATTGCCACATTCCTCAGAGACGAATTTAAGGAAGGAGGCATTGGTGGAGTTATCAGTGCTTTGTTAGGCAAAGCCGCTGGTGCTATTATAAAATATCTAGTACTGGGCATAATGGGTTTTGCTGGAGCATTGTTTGCGGCATCAGCGGCTAAAACTGCATTTGCAATGTATGTGTTACCTCAGTTACAAACATTTACCACTGCATTGTTCAGTAAAGGTTCAGAACTTGCTAAAAAAGTAGGTGAAACTGCACTCGGATTTGCCAAGAGCATATTTGACAGCAAAGGCGGAAAAGCCACACAAGAATTTATGGGCAAAGCCGCAGGATTTATCAAAGACAAAGCAGGCGGTATATCTCAAAAAATGCAAAGCAGTCCTATAGGACAAAAAGTTGCAGATAAATTAAAAAGTTTCCAATCAGACGGTGCTAAGATGACCGAAAAACTTCAGGGGTCTATGACCAAAGGAGGTTCAACAGGAGGATTCTTAAAAAGTATTGCTGATGGTGTTGCCAAGTTTGGTGATACCAAAGTTGTAAAAGGTGCCGCCAGTTTAACATTATTAGCAGGTGCAGTAACACTTACTGCAATAGGACTTAAGAAATTTAACGATGTAGACTTTATGTCAGTGGTCACAGGCACAGCCGCTATGGCAGGTTTAGCCACATTGGCACAATTCTTAGGCAAAGGATCATCAGCAATGATCAAAGGCGCCGCGGCGATATTTATTTTAGGCACATCAGTTATTCCTTTAGCCACAGGCTTACAAATAATGAAAGACGTTGGCATAGACACAATTGGTGTGTTGGCTGCCGGACTTATAACATTAGGTGTAGCCGCGGCAGGAATGGGATCATTCTTACCATTAATGTTAATGGGTGCCGCCGCAATAGCCGCATTGGGTGTTGCTATTATACCATTTGCCATAGCCGCTAATCTATTAGGCGGTGCTATAGAAAGCATATCTGCAGGGTTCACAGCATTAGCAGATGTGCCTATTCTAGATGTGGCAAAAAATATATTAGGGTTTGGTGCCGCATTCACATTGATGTTGCCTTTACTTCCTGGTATGATGTTAACAGGTGTTGCACTAAGTTTGATGGGTGTTGCATTGATGCCGTTTGCATTGGGTGCGGCCCTAGCCGCTAGACCAACATTTGAATTGGCTATAGGAATGAAAGAATTAGCAGGAGTTAATTGGGCAAACTTGTTGTTAGCCGCTCCAGCATTATTAAGTTTAAGTGCCGGTTTAGTTGCTTTAAGTGCAGGCGGATTAATAAGCGGATTAATAGACGGCTTAGGCAGTTTGTTTGGAGCCAAATCTCCTTTTGATAAATTAGCAGAAATTGGTCAAAATGCAAAATGGATTGTGTTGATGTCAAAGGAAATGCGTAGGTTTGACGAAACATTAGACACATTTGAAGACTCGTTGGTAAACATAGATGGCGCCGCAATAGGAAAGCAGTTTTCACTGATAGCAGATGGCATATATGTTTTAACAGAAGCACTTAACAGTATTAATTTTGGTGCTATTGCCAAATTGGCACTGGTAAATGCTGTAACACCAGGAGCAAAAGCAACACAAGAGCAACCTGCTCAAGAAGGAACACAACGAGCAAGAGCTGGTGCAGAAATACCTGGTCCAGGTTCTGGTAATATTCAAAGTAAAATAATCACACAACGACAACAACGAAGATTCGATGATCTTAGAAGAATTGGCAACAGCAGACGAGAGGCTACTGCTGGCATGGCAACAGCAAATTCAAACATCAATCCTGGCGTTGTTCCTGTGGTAGGTAACAGTTCTCCAGCACTAGAAGGCGATGTCGGCACAAGAGAAGACATGGCAAACTTTGTTGGACCACAACAACCTAAAGCCAAAGAAGCACAACAACAAGATCAAGCAATGAATATGAGCAGTAATATTGCAGAAATGATCAAGCAACAACAAGAAACAAATAGACTAATCAAAAAACTTACTAGAACAACTGGTGACTTAGAACTGTAATCAAAAATTTTTCTATAATTTCCAATAAGTGATAAATATAAGCAAGACAAAGGAAACTTATGGCAACTTGGCGAAAATATTTTAATTCATCTAACAGCGGTTTACCTGTAAATGTTTCGGGTGAAAATCTAGACGGATACAGCACCGCACATACCAGATATAGCAGTTGGTTACCTGAGGTATATGCAGGAAGTCCTAACAGACTTATGCGTTATATTCAGTATGATCAAATGGATAATGATCTAGAAATTAATGCGGCATTGGATATATTAGCAGAATTTTGTAGCCAAGACGATGATTACACAGAATTACCTTTTGTGTTGAAGTTTAACGAAGATCCAAGTGAAACTGAAATGAGCATTCTCAGCAAATCACTAACACAATGGAACAAGTTAAACGATCTTAGAAGACGTACTTTTAAATTGATTAGAAGTACATTAAAATACGGCGATCAGTTTTTTATTAGAGATCCAGAAACATACAAATTATTTTGGGTCGATCCAGCCAACATAGAAAAAGTTGTTGTAAACGAAAGCGAAGGCAAAAAAATTGAAACATATTTTATCAAAAATCTTGATGCTAACTTTGAACAGTTAGTTGCCACAAACACTGCACCAATACATGCCAGACCATATGGCTCTGGTCAAGGTTTAACTGGTATGTATTCACCAGTAGGTCCAACAGTAGGAAATTATCAGACTAATACTCAAGGCGATGGTGCTACATATGGTACACCAGTTGATGCTCAACATGTGGTGCATATCAGTTTAACAGAAGGCATGGATCACAACTGGCCCTTTGGTATCAGTATACTAGAGCCAGTATTCAAAGTTTTCAAACAAAAAGAATTATTAGAAGATAGCATTATTATATACAGAGTGCATAGAGCACCTGAAAGACGTGTGTTCTTTATTGATGTGGGTAACATGCCACCGCACAAAGCACAACAATACTTAGAACGTGTTAAGTACGAAGTACAACAAAAACGTGTTCCTAACAAAAACAAAGACGGCGGCAATGTAGCAGATGCGGCATACAATCCAATGAGCATGTTGGAAGATTATTTCTTTGCTCAAACAGCAGACGGTAGAGGCTCAAAAGTTGACACACTACCTGGCGGTGAAAACTTAGGTCAAATTGATGACTTGAGATATTTCAATAACAAATTGGTAAGAGGATTAAGAATTCCAAGTTCTTACTTACCTACTGGCCCAGATGATGGCACAGCACAATACAATGATGGTAAGGTGGGTGTAGCATATATTCAAGAATATCAATTTGCAAAATACTGTGAAAGATTGCAAAAACAAATTATTAGAAATTTGGATAGAGAATTTAAAATGTTCTTGAATTACAAAGGTATTGAAATTGACAATGCTACATTTAATTTAGAATTTACCAAACCACAAAACTTTAGTTCTTACAGAGAACTAGATTTAGACACACAACGAGCAACATTGTTTACCAGTCTAGAAGCAGTACCTTATCTTTCACAACAATTTAAACTTAAAAAGTATTTGGGTTTAACTGAAGAAGAAATGAAAGATAACGAGTATTATTGGAAAATGGAAAATAAATACAATACTTCAGATGAACAAGATATTAATCTGAGGAACGTGGGTGTTAGACCTGGCCCTAGTGCAGATTTAGATATTGATGCACCTGTAGAAGATATGCCAATGCCAGAAGATGATATAACAACACCTGATGTAGATATGATGGCACCAGATGCAGGCACTGGTACCCAAGGAGTTTAACATGAGATTAGATGAATTTTACAATCCAGAAAAAGATAGATCAGCAAGCAGATCAATCGATGATGTAAGAAAAACAAAACTCACATTGGAAACTCTAAACAAACTTAGAAAATACAGAGAGATTAAAAAATCTGAAACTATTGAGCAGAAAAAGTTTGCATCTCTTATGTACGCAAAACAAGCCCAGGCAGACACTGGCGGCTTCTAATGCTGTTAGCAGTATGCGGTTGCAGTTGGTCATGCCGCGATCCCAAACACCCTGATATTGAATTCGGAAAACACCTTTCAAACATGTTGGGTTATGACTATGTGAACATAGCCAAACCCGGTTGTAGTAATTTTGGTATAGCACTGCAAGTAGAGTATGCACTAGAACACTATAACCCAGACTTATTCATTATAAATGCCACCACAGTAACTAGGGGAGAGTTTAAACTATTAAATTCTAACCGCTACGATCCTACAAAAGGTTTTGACAATGTGGATCACGATCATGTTGTATCTGAAAAATTTACGCACCAAACAGCACCTGGATTTGGTAAAGGATATGACCCCACAATATTCGTAGACAGTTTCGGCGGCGTGTTAGATGACTCAGTTGATAAATCTTTTGAAGACCATAGACTGTTACAACGTTATGAAAAAGTGTTCACAAAAAACAGTTATGATGTATTTAAAAAATGGTTTTTATATCATTTTGATGCTGATTTAGAAAGACATAAACAACAAATGATATTGACTTATGTTCTTTATAAACTGCAAAATAAGGGCAAAAAATTTATTTTTTCTCCCAATACATTTGATTGGGCAGAGTGTTATGACCTTAAAAGTTCTGTGGAAAGTTCTTATGCAGAACAGGAAACACAATGGGATATTCCACAGCAAAACATGCAACGTAGAGGAATTTCAGAATACTTAGATGTGGTAGACAGAATATATGGTAAATGGGAAGACAGTCCAGGCCCTAACTATGATCATCATCTACCAGAAGAAGCACACATAGAATATGCAAATATCACTTTTAAGCAATTAAAAGAGTATATTTTATAAAAAAAACAAAACTAAATAATAACATAATCATACAAACATATAGTACAAATACTATAATCTACAAACATTTCTAGCAAAATAGGCTGTTTTTTGCCTATTTGCGCCTAAAAAAACACCACTTTTATAAGTATTGTTACATTAAGATGTAGTTGTGCGAGTGTACAACAACAAATTATTCTATAAAATAGGAGCTCATAATGTCAGATCGCAGTAAATTAGAACAAGTTCTAGAATTACTACTTGCGGAAGATAACGAGCGTGCCGAAGAGCTACTACACGAATACGTCGTAGAGACAGCTCGAGCAGAGTACGAGCGTATCTTAGACGAAGATGAAGTAGTTGCTGAAGAAGAATCAGAAGAAGAAGCAGTAGAAGAAGCAGAAGAATCGGAAGAAGAGGCTGTTGAAGAAGATGCTGTTGAAGAATTCGTAGATCATTCAGACCCAGAGCAAGACTTTGTTTCCGACGTTGAAGAAGCAGACGATGATATCGAAAGCGACGAAATCGGCGAAGAAGACGAAGACGAAAGCGAAGGTGAAGAAGATCTTGAAGACAAAGTTGATTCTTTAGAAGATGAACTTGAAGATTTAAGAGCTGAATTCGAAAAACTATTAGCAGGTGAAGAAGAAGGCGAAGACGGCGAAGAAGCAGAAATGGATGCGGAAATGGACATGGATGACATGGACATGGAACCAGAAATGGAAGAAGAAAGCGTCGAATACGACTTAGATGAAGAAGTTGTTGATGAAGAAGACGAAGTTGTTGAAGAAGCAACTAAGTTATCTGATAACGTTGCAGAACCAAAAGGTGGCGACGCAGACAACAATGAATCACCATTCACTAAAGCACCTAAGCATACTAGAGTTGACGGAGCAGGTGCGCCTGTGAAAGCAAAAGACGGTAGCGAAGGCGTTAAAGGCGAATCAGCAAAAGACCACACACCAACAGATAATATCAAAGTAGAGCCTAAAAAGGCTTAATGTGAGGTAAAAAACAGTGCGTAAGTTATATGAATACATGAGTCCAGAACAGAGTAGAATCGAGTTACTCGAATCTAACGACGGGAAAGACTTGTTCATGCAAGGATTATTCATTCAAGGTGATGTAAAAAACCAAAACGGTAGAGTATATCCCAAGGATGAAATTCAACGTGCTGTGGAAAATGTTACATCAAGATTATCAAAAGGTGAAACAGTAATGGGTGAGTTAGATCATCCAGAAGAACTTCAAATCAATCTAGACAGAGTGAGCCATATCATTACAGAAATGCAATGTGATGGCTCTAACGGTCTAGGGAAGTTGAAAATAATTGATACGCCAATGGGTAATATTGCAAAGGCTTTGTTAAAAGCAGGTGCAAAATTAGGTGTTAGCAGTAGAGGTAGCGGTAACGTAAATGAATCAGGTCGTGTGTCTGATTTTGATATTGTTACTGTAGATATTGTTGCACAGCCTAGTGCACCAGATGCGTATCCAAAGACTATTTACGAGTCTTTATTTAATATGAGAGGTGGTAGCATTATACATGATATCGCCAAAGACTATACACACGGTAACCTAAGTGCAGAAAAGCACTTAACTAAATCAATCGTTTCATTTATAAACGAGCTAAAATTGAGGTAGGAGACTACTATGGCAGTAAATTTTGAAGACCTGATCGAGTCAAACGATATAAACGAAGAAGTTCGTTCCAGTATCGTTGAGGCCTGGGAAAGTCGTCTTGCCGAAGCCCGTGAGGAACTTACAGCAGAATTAAGAGAAGAGTTTGCTCAAAGATATGAGCATGACAAAGGCTTAATTGTTGAAGCAGTTGACGGTTTTATCAAACAGCGAGTAGAAGCAGAAATTGCAGAACTTGCAGAAGATAAAAAAGCAGTTGCTGAAGAAAGAGTTGCTTACAAAAAGGCTGTTAGCGAACATGCTAAAAAACTTGAAAAGTTTGTAGCAGAACAACTTGCTAAAGAAGTACAAGAGCTCAGAGCTGACAGATCAAATGTGAAATCACATGTTGAGAAGTTAGACGATTTTGTTGTTGAGCAATTAGCAACAGAATTAAAAGAGTTCCATGCAGACAAGCAAGAGCTAGTTGAACAAAAAGTCAAAATGATCAGAGAAGGTAAGAAACAACTTGCTGAATCTAAGAAAGACTTTATTCAAAGAGCCGCTAACAAAGTTGAAACAGTTGTCAACAAAATTGTAAAAGAGAATGTTGCACAATTTAAAGACGATATCACAGCCGCAAGAGAAAACGATTTTGGTCGTAGAATATTTGAATCATTTGCCAATGAGTACAGATCAAGTTACTTGAACGAAAGCTCAGAAGTAAAAGATTTACAAAAACAAATCGCTGATGTAAAGAAAGAATTAGCAGAAAGTAAAGCACAAGCAGAAGCAAATGCAGAAGCAGTGAAACTTACAGAAAGCAAATTAAGAGTTGCAAAAGACAAGATGGACCGTAAGGAAAAACTTGATGAGTTACTCAAACCTTTATCAAAAGCAAAGAAAGACTTAATGGTAGACTTACTCGAAAGTGTTAAGACAGAGAACTTAGAGAAGCAATTCAACAAGTATCTTCCATCTGTATTAGATGGCGAAACTATCGCTAGAGAGGAAAGAAAACCATTGACAGAATCAGTGAGACAAGAACACACTGGTAATAAAAACGTTCAGCCTTCATCTGAAGATGAACAGGACGTGGTTGAAATCAACCAAATCCGTAAATTAGCCGGACTTTCAAATTAGGAGAATAAAGATGGCAGAATTATTTGAAAGCAATTGGTCAGCAACTAAGGACGCACTTCTTGAAGGTCTAAATGGTTCTAGAAAGAGCACTTTAGACGTAGTCCTCGAAAATACAAAAAGATATCTTCAGGAATCCGCATCAAGCGGTGCTACACAGGCTGGCAACGTTGCAACACTTAACAAGGTGATGTTACCTTTGATCAGAAGGGTTATGCCTTCAGTGATCGCAAACGAACTAGTTGGCGTTCAGCCAATGACTGGTCCAGTAGGACAAATTCACACTTTGAGAACACGTTACGCAGAATCTGCAAGTGGCGTGAACCCAGGTGATGAGGCTTTAAGCCCATTCAAGATTGCTACAGCATACTCAGGTAGCCCAGATGCAACTGCAACAGCAGAAGGTACTCCAGGTAAGAAAATGAGTATTCAAATCTTGAAGCAAACAGTTGAAGCAAAAACAAGACGTTTATCAGCAAGATGGACATTCGAAGCGGCACAAGACGCTGAAGCAATGCACGGTCTTGATGTAGAAGCAGAAATCATGCAAGCACTTGCACAAGAGATCGTTGTTGAAATCGACCAAGAAATTATCGGTTCATTAAGATCTTTAGCAGGCGCAGGTACAACTCTTGACTTCGGCGCAATCAGCAGTGACTACACTCCAACTTTCGTTGGTGATAGACATGCTCTTTTAGCAATCGAAATCAACAGAAGTGCTAACAGAATCGCGGCTAGAACAAGAAGAGGCGCAGGTAACTACATCGTAGTTTCACCAGAAGCTCTTACTATTCTACAATCTGCTACAACTTCAACATTTGCAAGAACAACAGAAGGTTCTTTCGACGCTCCAACAAACACAAAACTTGCTGGTACTCTTAACGGTACTATCAAAGTGTTCGTTGACTCATATGCGGCTGACGGTACTAAAGTTCTTGTTGGATACAAAGGCTCAAGCGAAACTGATGCACCAGCATTCTATTGCCCATACATTCCATTGATGAGCACAGGTCCAGTTATGGATCCTGCTACATTTGAACCAGTGGTAAGTTTCATGACCAGATATGGTTATATCGAACTTACAAACACTGCTTCATCTCTTGGTAATGCGGCAGACTATGTTGATGCAATCACATTAGCAAAC
>Ga0099848_1000815_pt1 | contig 14479 bp, 16 predicted proteins | sample CB_VirMetaG_3_FD_78179 | JGI IMG/M metagenome (GOLD analysis project Ga0099848, IMG submission 78179) | Freshwater to marine saline gradient viral communities from Chesapeake Bay - CB_1508_1S Viral MetaG | ecosystem: Environmental > Aquatic > Marine > Coastal | place: USA: Chesapeake Bay... | reverse complement strand
TTGCTTCACCCTTGAGTTTAGTAGTGGTAGAAAACTGTGTTGCTTCCACGTTTCCAACACGGGTTTCTAGACCATCTACACGACCCTTGAGCACTGCAAGTTCAGTACGGAACTCTTTAATAAGAGCTTTGAGTTCATCGGTTTCTTCAGTCACACGATCAAGACAAGCATTCAGAAGTGCTGCTGCCTCATAACGGGACATAGCACGACCACCACCATAAGTGCCGTCAGGATAACCTGCAACACAACCATAACGTTCTACAAGATTAGCAAGTGCCTGATATGCCCAATCGGTTGGTTGCACATCAGAAAATTGTGAAACACTAGTGACCTGCTCAGAAGTTGAATACTTATCGACTTCCTCAATATTAAGGTCTGCAGCAGTCGCAGCAGGAGCAATAAGACCCAGAGCAGCAGGAACTAGCATCAGAGTTTTAAGAAATTTCATAAATTTTTTTAAAAACTTACTAAAGAAAAAAAAAATGTTAAGAATTACAACAGAATTCTTAACGACCTATTTATTGTAAATGATTTTTGAGTGCTTGTCAAGAGGAACTTTCAGAAGATCCAGAAATTCTTCCTAAATATGGATCAAAATTAGTTAATTGTTCTACAGTCAATTCATGTCCTTGCTGCCTCCAGAAATTAATAATTCCTTCATAACTTCTTCTATGAAAGATATCAATGTGTTCTGGATGAATTGTTGACCCCAAATCAATTTTATAAAGAAGAAGTGGAGCAGAATAAGTACATCCAGAATTATAAATCAAATCATCAGCAACTGCTCTTGGTCTGATTCCATTGTCAAGTTTATACTTATCTCCTCTTACATGATTGCGAATAAGTTTCTCGGCATGATGTCTTGTAATTACATAGCAAGCTGTAGAAAAATCATTTACAAATCTATTATGAATTGGAACAATAATATTTCCAGTTTGAATAATGGCAATTTGTATTACATCCCAAGCATAAGGAACTCTAGAAATATAATCGCTCCAAGTAAAATTCCAATGTGGTACAGTTTCAAAACTGCAATCATCTTCCATAATGATTGCATATGGTGTATCAGAAGTATCATACCAATGCTTAATTGCCTTCAGGTGAGATGTTACACAACCAATCTCACCTGAAGACATTGCATCAGGATATCTTCCTTTTAGAATGTCACTTAAGTCATCATCCCTACCATCATAAGCAGAAATGCGAGTGTAATCTTCTATTTGCCAATATTTAAATTGATCTTCCATATACTCTTTTCTTTCTGGTTGCCCATCAAGATTCAGATAATATACAGGTCCAAAGTTTTTAAGTTTATATGCTGCTTTGTTCTTATCCATCAAATTACAATCCAGTTCTCACAATATAAGTCCTTAGTATCTTTATCAGCATAATCTGGTCCAAACCACATTTTAGGAGCAACTACTTTCTTGTTTGGATTTTGAATCAACCATGCTCCCCACCAAGACATAGAACTATTTGCAATAATAGCATGATCACATAGAGACATCAAGCATAAATCGAGATAAGGAACTAATGCACCATCACCATATTTTTCATCAGGTTCAGAGAACATAAATCTATCACCTTTAAAAATATCCTGCTGTTTACACCAGTCAATCGAATCTGAGAACACAAGCACTGGAAGGTCTTCAGGAAACTCTTTAAGTGCCTTTTCATAATATTCTAAAGGTTGCACTGGATGTGTACTTTGAAGATTAACGTATGCCCACGCAAATCCTCTCCTATCAACAAGATTTGGATCTCCTCGGCGAACATGAAGAAAAATGACTTCTCTGTTTATCTTACTTCGAAAACCTTTACATGGTTCTAACCAGTTTTCTCTAAAAGTAAAGTCTTTACGAAGATCATCCTCAACATGCTTAAAGTATTTTTCCGACTGAAAAAAACCTACTAGCGAAGTTTCATCCTGACAATTATTAAAAAGATTTTCATCAAAATGAAAATGATTTTCCCCAGACCCAAGTTTTGTGTCAAGATACCCGATATTCTTATTTGTAGTTAATTCAAATGCCTCTAGTAATCCATAGTTATCAATCTGGTCTATCATTCCATCCGGAGGAATAGTATATTCAAATCCACGATTTGTAGCAATGCCTTTTAGAGCAGCATATTGGAACATTTGATTTCCAAGTCTACCCATTGTTCCAATACAATTAAATCCAATCATTCTTCATATCCTCAAATACTTTTGCAATCCCTTTATCTATACCAGTTTTAGGTAACCACCATCCAGTAATGTAGGTGTCTGCTTCATTTCTCTTGTCCATTTGAACACTATCTTTTGCAAGTCCTGGTTTAATTTTTACATCATACCTACCAATTAAATTAAATTGACCCTTAATAATTTGAGCAATTTCATTAATGGAGGTTGATTTGAATGATGTTATGTGAAGAGGATCTTCTGGTTTGAAATCAGTATAGTTTTCCATTATTGTCTCAAGTGCTTCACAACAATCTTCAGCATAAAGAAACTGACGTTCCTCTGTGCCATCAGTCAGCATCTCAAACTCACCTTCTTCAAATCCCCTACGAATAAAGTCTGTGATGACGTGAGATTTTTCATGATCCTTCTCAATACCATAGACATTCCAAAACTTAACAGTTAGACCCTTTAGTGCAGTAGTATAAAGTTCTCCAACTCTCTTCATCACACCATAAGGAGAGTAACTCATATTACTCATCTGAGATGATGCAAACACAAATCTCTTATTATACTTTTCAAGAAGACCAAAAGTATTTGCCATCAGTCTAGTATTGTTATTGATAAAGTCAAAAGTATGTTGATACTTTTTTAGGTATCTTGACCCACCAACATCAAAAGCAAGAAAGAATACAAAGTCTGCATTCTTAATAGCACAATCAAGATTATGATTAGGAATCTGTGTCAGATCTTCTCCGTGATGACGAGCAACATCAAACTCAGTTATCTCATGACCTTTACCACGAAGATATTCTGTGAGGTAAGCTCCTATTTGACCACTAGATCCAAGAATAGTTACTTTCATTTTTTTCTCAATTTTTCAAACATTAGACTATTTTCGACGGATAATAAGTACTAGGGCAGTTATTCAGATCAAGAACTCCGTTAAGACTGTTCAAGTTATATTTAACATTATCAAAAAACTTATCTGATTGGGAAATATCCATTCCCATTTCTGTAATTCTAGTTGATGTTACCCCACCATTATGACCATTCTGTTTAAAGATTGGAATATCTAAAGAGTATACATTATAGTATTTTTGAATCTCTGCATATCCATTATCCATGTGGTCCATAAGTTGATAACCACAGTACTTTGAAATGCGAGAACAAACTTGTCTATACTCTTCAGTCAAATAAATTACCGCATGTCCAGATAACATATTATATACCTGGACTATTTTATCATCAACTTTCCTATAATGTAAAAATGGACCAGAAAAATTCAAATACCTTGCCCACTGTGATACTCCGATGAACAAAGCATCGGCATCATCAGGAACTTCAATATCAAAATCATAATTACCAGTAAATAAACAATCATCTTCCATCAATAGAAATGGGGTTTGAATTGAGGTATCAGACAATACTTTATGTTGAGATCTAGCACATCCAACTTTACCGTCATCGCACTTAACACCAGAGATTCTGGTAACAGAAGAGAAGTTGAGTCTATTTAGAGTGTACTCAACAGACCTTCTTCTTTCTTCTTTCTCATCAAGATTGATATAGTATGTATTTAAATTTCTCAGATTAATTTTCATATCAAATATTGCCGTATTGATTCAATTCCCTCTTCTCTTGATTGAATGAAGTATCAAAAGCATCTTTATTGACCGCAATCAGTTTGGGTTTCCAAGGATAGTTTGGATTATTCACCAGTTCCTCAGGGAACATATAACTTGGAGAAAGATCCTTCGGAGGATTCTCATTGAAGTATTTGTTCAGATGACTTTCATCATGCCACACTGCAACGATACCATTCCTCTCATCCTCAGACACCCGTTCAGAAATAGTCTTTGCCATCTCCAAGAACTTCTCAGACTTACCACCAGCAAATGCAGCGGCATAGTACTTGCTTCTATCAGCATCAGGAACATAAGCAGTAGACTCTTTCCTTGCTTCATAAGGATATACAGACTTATCCTCAAGCACCTTATATGGATGGATTACACCAACCAGATCTTCAAGAACCTCATTTGCAACCTTGTCCACAAAGTAGACATCAGCATCAAACAAATAAGCATAATCAAACTGCTTAAGGTACTCTCGCTCAGAGTAAATGTAATTATACTTTTTCAGTGCTGGTTCGGGCCAAGTTTTGTGCTCAATCTTACTGACTTTGATATTATCTGATGTCTCCTCTAGATCATTATCAGTGAAGAGAAGACAACTAATGTCATGACCAACCAAAAAGTTATTCTCAATAGACTCAAGAAGTTTTTCTACAAACTGGATATACCTTCCAGTTGCAATTGTAATTACACAAATTTTCATAAGAAATTTAAATTAGTTTACAAGGAAAGTTCAATCCAATCACTAGGAATAAGATCCTTAGTGTTATTACATTTCATAAGATCTGGACCAAACCAAGGCTCAGGTACAATTATATCTTTAGTTCTATTATTTTGCAACCATGCGCCCCACCAACTTAAAGAACTTGTTGCGGTAATACCACCATTACATAGACTCATCAAGCAGAGATCAGTATAAGGAATAGTAGATGATCTAAATTCGGGATTTCCATCTAACCATAACCAACACTTATTATCAAACTTTTCATTGTTTTCTGATAGATAAAATCTTTCATCATCAAAAAACTTTTGCTCTTTACACCAATCAATTTCATCACTACAAACAATAACTGATGTACTGTCACTAAAGTTTTCTAGTGCTGGACCATAATAATTTTCAAATGATTTGGTTTGACAGAGATGTTCAAATCCAAATGCATCTCCCCTTCGAATATGCAAAAAGATAACGTCGCCATTAAATTGAGAAATAAATTCTTCACAAGGTTCTAAAATTTCATCAATGAATTCAAAATCTTCACGAATTTCTTGTTCAATATGTTTGAAGTATTTTTCAGATTGAAAAAATCCATCAATATTAGTATTATCTTCTACATTATTAAACAGATTTTCATCAAACTCAAAAGATTTTTCAATTCTATTTTTTACTGTTGGATTTGCAGATGATAATTGGTGAAAACTATGCATCTCATTTTGAGTGTAATAATTATTACTCATCCCAATATTTTCCTCTTTAAGATGTTTCATCTTAAATGGAAATTGAATACAATAATCGGTAATATTAGAAATATCTTTGTCTGGTATAGACCAAGAAAATCCCCTATTTGCGGCAATTCCTCTTAGGGCAGCATATTGAAACATTTGATTTCCAAGTCTTCCATTGCTACCTAATCTATCATAAGTTATCATAATTTTAAATCGTCTGGATTAAATTTATAATTTGAATCTAAAAGAACTCTATTTGGATATGTAGGTTGGTAAAAATCGTCCCTCACAATTGTCTGATTAGGATTCAATAAATGACATATCCAACTGTAAGAACTCTTCGACATTATAAAAAGATCAGAATTAGTCATATGATATATGTCGTCTATTGGATGCTCATTTAGTTTCAAAATAACTTGAAATTTATTTGTTGAGCATTCTACAAGATCTTGAAAATCCTTTTCATCTCCTTGAGAATGAATATAAACAAAGACTTCCTTATCATAATACTTTTCTTTCAAAATGTTAAAAATATTTTCAATGTCATTAGCATTTTTATATACATGATATGTTTCCATTGAAGGATATGTTGGCACATCACAATTATTTAAAGATCTCAAATGAATACTTATATTGTATTTTGTAGGATCAAAATAGGTTTCTTTTTGATAGTTTAAATTTTCTCTTATGTCTTTAAGGTAATCATTATAAAAAATTTCATTTAAAAGAGAAAATCCATTATCAACTATAAATTTTTTATCTACTTCAATACATATATTTTTTTCTACATCTTTATTTTCACGAATAAATTCATTCAAATCTTCAATAGTCCCGTCAAAATCATATTCAATATCAAACTTTTGAGGTTTGTGAATATTGAAAAAATTTGTATAGTCATTACTCCATTCCTCTTTAGATATATTATTATATTGATAATGAGAAATATTTACAAACTTATCCGAAAAAAAGTTAATGTCCAAATCTTTGCAAATACCATATAAAAGAAGATGCCATTGAATTACAGATCCAATACCTTCACTATCAAATCCATCAGAATTTGTTTTTAAGTAAATCATCAATCAACTTCAAGAAATACAAAAGGAATTTTATCTAAAAGATGTTCAAACTTCATATTATAGAAGTTACCATTAGATTTCCAATTAAAACAATGAAACCCTTGATCCTCAATATACTTCTTCATATTTGAAGGTATCAGAGGATTCTCATACTGGGTATCAGTAGTACACTCAACACTGATAAACATTACGTTCTTTAAGTAATCACCTGCGCCTTTGATAATATCAAAATCTGAGTTCTGTGCATCAATCTTCAGGTGTTCAATGTAAGGGATACGATCCCATGGAAACAATTCAAAAAAGTGTTTTAGTTGAATAGATGGAACCTCAACCTCATCTCTAAGAGCAAACCTCTTAGGTTTGTAGAGACTTGAACACCCAGAATCCTCAGCAGTACAATAGAACTTCATCATCTGAGGTTCCTTGTCAGTCAAGGCTGTTTCTACCAGGAAAAATGTATCATCAATTCGGTTAGTGTTTAGGTGAACAGGCCAAATCTTCTTCGGACAGGTCTTCACATATTCAACATTGAAGGGATTGGGTTCAAATCCAAATACACATAAATCATTTTCACCATCCAACCAATTTTCAGAGTTTGGTGCATTGATGGAAGTCCCTACATCTATTTTAACTCTGGTATATTTGGGAGGTATATTAATTTTTCCATCTACCAAATACTTTTCTAATACATTTTTAACTATTTTATTCATAATTTTTAATTATTAAAATTAATATATCTAGATATCATAATAGATTGTAGATATGGATCTTTATGTAAATGGCATCCATCAGACAAATATTCAGATTTAGTAACAAATGTATTTTGATCTATGGATAAGTCATACAAGGATGCAAATAAAATAGAATTCTGCTTACAATAGTTTTCCAATTCATTATTAAAAATGATAGTTGCTTGATTTCTTTCAACAATACTACCAGAATAAGGATAATCTAGATTTAGAGATCTTTCTTCTCCATTTGCAGAAGGTCCTTGAACTAAGATAGTCCACCCCAAATTAAGTATTTCATCAATAAACATAGTATATCTCTTTGCAGTATTAATTGCGGATTCTTTTATAGAAATGGAATCACGTAAAGATGCCTTAACAACATGAACTCGTAAATCAATTTCACCGAAAGACAATAATAATGCAGTGTCATTAGAATTTTCAGTTTTCAAAAAATCATAAAATATTTCTCTCCCTCTTGTGGTAGAGTTTTCTTTCATCAAATTATATGCAGTGACAGGACCTATATGATTGATTTTAATATAGTTTAAATTACTAAAGAAAAGAGAATGTGAATCACCAATACTTACTATCTTCTTTTTGTTTATTTTTTCAAGAAGATCCTTTTGCAGTACGTCAATCATTTTTTACACTCTACTAATATTTGATACTCAAATTGCCTTACACCTTTTTCATGAACTAAAAAATTATCTTCTGTTTGTGGAAAAAGTTTATTTTTCCTATTCCATTCTACTTGTTCAGAGTTAATAGTTTCACCATAATCAATTCTATCTAAAGGTTTTAGATATTCTGGATTCCTATTTACAATGTCAACAACACCATCTACCTGAACTATACATCCATAATCCTGAGTAATCATATCATCAATACATATCAAAGAATCAAAATCCAAAATATCAGACTCTAACAATGATTTAAATGCATCGTGCTTATGATTATCATCACAATCTAAGTAAACATATTGTGCAGATTCTTCATCATATTTTTTCATATATTCATATTGATCCATACATACAAACTCAACATATTGAAGTAGATCTTCATCAAAATTTTCAATAATTTTGATTGCATTATCAATACATTGCTGCGATATATCTACTGAGGTAAATTTTGCTTCATTTTCTTTAGCAAGCAATGCTAAAAAAATTGTAGAGTTTCCTTCAAAATTTACTCTAGATGTTCCAAACTCTATGAATCTTTTTGCTTTATTATTTTTAATGTATTCATAGATATGCTTTATAGAAGAATATCTAACATTCTTACTAAGTATTTCACTAAGATATTCAAGTGATTTCATTCCAATATCCCCCAATAATCAACTACAAATGTATTAACATAATCTAGGTTTGAATAATAATTATCTGGATGCATAATAACTACAATTTCAGAACTATCTATGCATTCTTGAGCAGAGTCAAATTTATTAATCTTTACATCAAGATTTTGATAAGATTCTTCAATTCTATCAAAACCATTCACCTCTACTCCACAACCAATCAAATCACTAATCAATCTCGCAGAAGGAGATCCAATTGTAACTGGAGAATTTGGTTTGAAAGATATTCCAAGAATTCCTACTTTTTTATACCCTCTCACTTTATCAAAAATACTTTGATAAACCATTTCATTGACTTCTTCAGCAAAAAGAAGATGTTTAGCTTTCTTTTTTCTATCCTCAGAGAACTTGATAAAAGCTAATGTATCTCTAGGAAAACATGTACCACCATAGGGTGTACCATATCCAAAGAAATATGGTGAGATTCTTTTATCAATACCAATACACTGAGTAATATTGTGAACATTCACATTATCCATACCCTCACATAATTGTCCTAAGAAGTTAGCAAAGGTAATTTTATTTACAATATAGGCATTAAGTGTAACCTTGGCAACCTCTGCTTCTTCCAGTGTCATTATTTTTCTTGGAGGATCATTATCATGAAACTTATACCAGATTGATTGAGTCATTACAACATCTATCGTTGTATTTGCACCTATCAAGAAAAACTCTGGATTTTTAAAATCTTCAATTACGTTACCTAGTTTTACAAAATCAGGAACATATGAAAATCCAAATCCTTCACCGTAAGTTCTTTTGGAAATTTTCTCAACAAGTTTAATCAATTTGTTTATGGTGCCAGGAAGAACCGTAGAAGAAAGAACGATTAGATGATATTCCTTAGAACTTTTTTTTAGATTTAATGCAAGATCAGTTAAAGCAGATTCAACAAATTCTGAAGAATAACCATTATCACCTAGCTGAGTATTGACAAGAATAATAGTCGCATCAGTTTCATCAACTGCTCTTCGATATGAATCGGTAAACCCAATAAAGTTTACATGAGGAAAAATTTCAGAAAGACCTGGCTCATAAAAAGGAATTTCTTGTTTATTGAGTTTATCCAAAATATACTCATTTTTATCTACGCCAAGAACTTTATTACCCGACCTTGCGAGACAGCAAGCAAGAGGAAGTCCCAATTTTCCCAATCCAACAAAACTAATGTTCATTTAGTTACAACCCTCACTAATTTATTTTTCCAGTAAATATCATATTGTTCGTCTTCTGCAATTACAAATTCGGTATCCAATCCAACATTTTCCTTTACCCAATCAGAATAAGGTTTTAGTGCATCAAAATTTTCTTCATTTCTAAACTTAACATAAAGAATCAGCATTTTTCTTGGGATATTAACTTCACATCTCCATTTTTCAATAATATCACCAATAGTATGGGAAATAGGAGAAACAATCCACCATCCAATAGCACGCTTTACTTCAGGACCATTGTAATAATCAACACCCCTACCAATTATATCATACAGAATATAATACCCATTATGAAATTTTATCTTACCTCTATCACCACACTTATATCTACTAATTGGAGTTTGGTAATTATTAAAATCTGTAACCACAATATATCCCTCTTCTCCTTCTGATGTTGGATTACCATCATCATCAAGTATTTCTACCACACCTTGCTCCATAACTACTCTTATATTACCCTTACCATCTGTTGCACCAACAGTTGGAAGTTCAGCAAGACCATATTGTTCGTGAAACTCTTTAACTAACGGTTGAAGTCTCTCTTTGTGCCCATATGAACTTTCACTACACCAATGAATCTTAATATCTTTAAGAACATCTTGATGCCCAGCATCAATAATCATTTCACAAAGTTGTCTAATAGAACCTCCTGGACCATGAATTAAAAATGGTTTATTTTTCACCACCCAATCGACGTGTTTTTGGGAAAGAGTTTTATAATTCATTGCTTTCACATTACGCAACCAATCATAAAAAGGATACTTTGGTTCCCCAGAAATTAATCTAAAAACCCATTCTTTCTTTCTTCCCATTCTAATCCAACTTCGCGTAAAGATTGCATCCTTACGATGCCAAGTCTCTGGAGGAACCCATATAACCCTAGGTTGTCCAGTAGATCCAGATGTTTCATGCTGTCTCATTTCCTTTTCAGGAAACCTTGGTTTAAGTGGGAGATCAGATTTAGTTGTTATTGGCATCCGATAAAAATCATCCCAAGATTTGATACCAAGATAGTTTAACTTTTTGAGTTGAAATTCTTTCAGTTCTTCAACTGTTCTATTTTCCATATCAATAAAAAAATGAAGATATGGAATTTGATTAAATGTAATCCTATCAAAAATTTTATATAGTAATTGTTTCATAAAAATTCATACAAGTTTCAATAATGTAATTAACATTATCATCGGTTATTCTATTATGTATAGGGAGAAGAATAATACGATTTGAAATAGATGTAGCGTTTGGAAGTCCATTACACTCCCACAATTTCTGTTGATGAACAGCTGTCCAACACTTTACCATTATACCACCATTAATCAAATATTCGGCAAATTGATTTCTCAATCCTTCATCTACAAGTATACCATAAAAAAAATAATTTGAGGTACAATGATCGGGAATTTTTTGAACTTGAAACTGTGGTGACAAATATTGCGTATATTTTTTTGCTACTTGATTTCTTCTTGCAACATATCTATCAAGTTTCTTAAATTGCTCTTTAAGAATAGACGCTTCAACATCACACATCCTAAAATTTAAACCAAATTCAGTATGAATGTACTCATATGATTTTTTATTAGTCGCATATCCATGACTGATTATTGATCTACATTCTTTTGCATATTCATGATTATTAGTTGTAATCAACCCACCTTCACCACAAGTAATAATTTTAGATCTTTGAAAACTAAAACAATGAAAATCTGCTTGTGTTCCTATTTGCTGTCCTTTGTAAGTAGATCCTAGACTTTCAGCAGAATCTGCAATAATAGGAATTCCCAATTTTTTAAACTCATCATAATCACATGGAACTCCACCAACATCAACCAACATTAGAGCGTCTACATCAGATGAAATATCTTCAGGTCTAACGTTCCAATCACTCATACTACAATCAACTAACTCTACATCATCAAGAACTAACTTAGATGCATTTGCAGAAGCAATGAATGTAAAAGATGGTACAGCAATTTTTTTTATCTTTGGATGAAATTTCTTCAGTACCATCAATGAGGTAATTAGTGCCGTAGTGCAATTTGAAACTAGAATAGCATGATTACATCCAAGTCTATCCTTAATTTTGTTTTCAACATATTCAATATTATTACCTTTAGCTCCTACTCCATTTTGAAGAGATTGGATGACCGAATTAATTTCGGCATCAGTAATATCTTGATCGTCCCAATTAATTAATTCCATACTTCTCACAAAATTCATTAATTAAAATAACTGAAGTATAATATGCAACTTTTGCTCTCGAATCAACTCCATCAAAATCTAACAAAAAAGGAACAAGACTTGCAAAATGAATAACTTCATTCCATTCGGTTTTCTTCATTACGTCTTCAGGATTTTCTAGGGAATGTTTATATAGAATTTCTGGAAGGGTTTTCTTCAAAGACTCACAAAGTTTGAATGTATCATTATCGTAAAGTTCAAATCCATTTTCATAAAAATTAAAGTTTCTGGAAGCAATCATCTCATATTTACCATTAACAGAATGCCAAAACTTACCATAATCATAATAATAGTCGCAGTAATTATAACCTCTAGGATCTATCATAATAAACTTATCATTTTTCCTATCAATCAAGACATTTGAAAAATGTAAATCAGCGTGACTCCATCTCCCAACAAATTCCGGTTTTACAGTTTCTAAAAACTTACTAGTTTTGAATTTTTCTACTAATACCAGAATGTTCTTATAAGTCTTTCCATTAACTGAAACAGTATCTTTACAAATTAAATCCTTAAACCACTCAGACTTATTTGATAATTCTTGCATTCTATTTGACAATCTATTAAAATGCATCACATTAAAATATTCCTCTGGCATTGGAATTACTTTATGAGATAAAAATCTTCTAGAAACTTCTGTTATTTTATCGCACCACATCAAAACTTCATTTTCATCAATTTCATTAGCAAGCATCAATCTACGCAAAGTAGGGAGATCATAATGCTCCATCTCATAAAATGCTTTATTTTTTTCTATACCATACAAAATAATTTGAGGAAAATAATCCTTGAACTCTTTAGGGATGGATTCTATAAACTCATATTCATCTATAAGTTTCATCATCCTTTCGTCAGCGGCTTCTTTATGAACTCTACTGACAAGAATGACTTTTGTTTTTTCTCCACTTCCACTTTCTTGATTTAAGTCTTTCATTGAAAAAATTCTTCGCTATTAATTGCTTTGTCGTCTATGTAATAATCTGCAGTAAATTTTACACCCGTTCTTAACTCATGAAATTTTAATCCCCAGGAAGTTAATTGATTATAAGTTTCAATATACCAATTTCTTTTAGTCCAATACCCCCTAGAAGTTTCAATTATAATATAATTTCCAGAATTTGCTAAATTATTTACTTTTTTAATTCTGTCTGGAAATGGAAGTGCCTGAAGATAGTTCCAAGTACCATCAGAATTTTTCTGTGTATCGCAAAGAGTATTGTCCAAATCAATTACGTAACGTTTCATTAGTTTTAATTTGTCCTACAATCCAGTTATAAGTTTTACGAATACCTTCTTCAAGATTCTGAGAGTAATCCCATCCAAGTTCTCTACGAATCACATCATTGTTAGAGTTGCGTCCACGAACACCAAGAGGTCCATCGATGTGATTCTTTTCTACTTTCTTACCAGCAACTTTAGCAGCAGTATCGACAAGTTGATTGATAGTAACCATTTCTTCAGACCCAATATTGACAGGACCCATAAAGTCACTGTCCATTAGTCTTCGGGTTGCTTCAATACATTCATCAATGTATAGGAAAGAACGAGTTTGTAATCCATCTCCCCATACTTCAATTGTTCCACCCTCTCCTGGAAGATGTGCTACTTTACGGCAGATTGCAGCTGGTGCTTTCTCTCTTCCACCGTCCCAGGTTCCTTCGGGACCAAAGATGTTGTGGTAGCGAGCAACCCTAACAGGAATACCATAGTTACGATTGTAAGCAAAATAAAGTCTTTCTGAGAAGAGTTTTTCCCATCCATACTCAGAATCTGGATTTGCTGGATAAGCAGACTCTTCACGACAATCTGGGTTATCGGGATCTAATTGATTATGCTCTGGATACATGCAAGCAGAACCAGAATAAAAGATCTTAGTTTCATTTTTACCGATCCTTTCATTCATCTGACGTTGCATTTCTAGGACATTCAGATTGATGGTAACAGAGTTATGCATGATGTCTGCATCATTCTCGCCAGTGAAAACGAAACCTGCACCACCCATATCAGCAGCAAACTGGTAGATTTCATCAAAAGATTGAATATATCGATAAGGAACTGAGTTGTAAAAGTTTCCTCTATCCCCCTTATACTCAAGAACACGACGAACAAAATCTACATCACGAAGATCGCCTTGAATAAATTCGTTTGCTTCTGTAGCAGAAAATTCTGGATACTTAAGATCAACTCCACGAACCCAGTATCCTTCTGATCGAAGTCGTTTAACCATATGACTTCCAATGAAACCACCAGCACCAAGTACAAGTGCCTTCTTTACATATTGACTCATATAATGAATAATCTCTACATTATGTATGATAGCAAAAAAGAAGAGTTTATGCAACTCTCCTTTACTCAGTTATGCAGGCTCGCCACTTGCTTTTTGACCAGAAGCAAGAAACTGGGCGGGAGTAACCTTCATCCGCACCAACTGCCCTTGAGAGAGGCAGTAAACTCATAATAGAGTCATATTGACTCCACCAGGGTTTTTAAAGTCTCTCCATGACTCAGGGGGGTTCATCACCGACCAGTGCTTTTAGAGTCTCTCCGTGACTTTATCTCAAGCAACCTCTACAGGAGACTCAAGATCTTCATAAAGATAATCGATTAGCATTTCATAATCATCCTCAG
>Ga0099848_1000812_pt1 | contig 14495 bp, 17 predicted proteins | sample CB_VirMetaG_3_FD_78179 | JGI IMG/M metagenome (GOLD analysis project Ga0099848, IMG submission 78179) | Freshwater to marine saline gradient viral communities from Chesapeake Bay - CB_1508_1S Viral MetaG | ecosystem: Environmental > Aquatic > Marine > Coastal | place: USA: Chesapeake Bay... | reverse complement strand
CTTATTTCAGCATGTCAGGGGTGGGCTTCTTCTTTAGGGTATAAAGTAAATGTTAAACCTGATAACCAAATAGCAACTCACGCTGCTGATTACCATTGTCAATAAGGAAGTTTGGCCTTCGGGACAAATTTTCTTATCTTTATAAGGTAAAATAAAAAAAAATGAAAAAATCAATCTTATTAATCTTAACAATTTTAGGTTTAAGTTTTGTATCATGTACTGATAATTCTAGAGCTAGACATTGGGGTGGTACACAAACCATTAACTTAGAAAAAGGAGAAAAACTCATTGAAGCAACTTGGAAAGAAACAGGTTTGTGGTATTTAACAAGACCCATGAGAGAAAATGAAAAAGCAGAAATATTTATATTCCAAGAAGATTCTCAATATGGAATTATGGAGGGTAAAGTAGTTTTTATTGAATCTAAATAAATTAATATATTTAAACAACCCAACAATACTTTATATAAAATGAAAGCAGAACAAATCCCAGCTGAATATAAAAAATTCATGGATCATTATAACCCATCCACTGAAATTGGTACAAGTGAGTTTGATATATTTACTACATTAGGTTTGTTTAGAAAACGTGGTGCTACAATTTGGCATTGTTTAATAGAACTCTATAATGAAAAAAAAGGAGACTTTGAAGTACGTTCATACTCAATGGTCCAAAACAGCAGTAAAAAATAAAAGTTATGGCAACATTAAAAGTAAACGAAGATCAATTAAGACTTATTCAACGAGCTCTTGATTTTTATTCAAGAGTGGGTACTGGACAATTTGATGAGATAAAAAACCACCCAACATTTGAAAAACACCTACGTGAGGAATTTAAAGTTGATGGTAAGTGTGATTATAGTAGATTCCATCACGTTCGAGATATTGTAGATGATACATTAAATGTAGCTAGAAATATGCTATATAATGAATCCAGTATGAGTAAAAATGGGAGTTGGGGAATTTATAACTCTAAAGTAGATGATTCTTGTAGGGATGCTTATGATTTAATTCAAGTAATTAGACATGAGTTTTGGAAAAATGATCCTAACAGAAGCGATATAACTGTTGATTCTAGCATTACATTAACTGATAGGAAAAATAGCAATATTGAATGTGATTTAGATTAAGGAAGTTTGGTTTCCAAAAATTTTTTTCATATATTTATACAAAAGAAAGAAATGAACGTCCTCAATGTATAGATAGTTGGTAATGAGATGGCCGGGTGGTGGAATTGGTAGACACGACAGACTTAAAATCTGTTGGACATTATGTTCGTGCGGGTTCGAGTCCCGCCTCGGCTACTAAAAAGAAAGGTAGTGAAGCTGTAATAGATGATGGTGTTAAAATGATGAAAAAGGGTTTAGAGTAGTCAGAGCGTAAACAAATTATCTATCAGAAACCCCGAAAGACCCGAAACCTTTCTTTTATTTGCCCCCGTAGCTCAATTGGATAGAGCAACGCACTTCTAATGCGTAGGTTATAGGTTCGATTCCTGTCGGAGGTACATGGAATGGTTATCACTATACAACAACAAAAGGAAGTGAAATGCGCCTATAGCTCAGTTGGTTAGAGCAACTGACTCATAATCAGTAGGTCACAGGTTCAAGTCCTGTTGGGCGCACAAAAAATTATGATTTAGTATATATGGAGATGTTAGAGTAGGGTATCACTATATAGTATCTATTCAACAATTATTTAAAACAGATAAATTAAATTAATTTAGGGTAACACCATTTGGTATCTAGATATTATTATTATGACTTAATTAACAAGAAAAGAACCCTACTATATTAAAGTAGGGTTTTTTTATATTTATTAATGATGGATATTGATAAAATTTTTAAATTGTTTAATAATGAAAATAAGGAGAAAGAAGCTCATTTTAATTTTGAAGAACATCCTTTATATTCACTTAAAATGTTTATTAAAATTCATCAAAAGAAAAATAGTCTTAACAATATTATTAAATCAAATATTACCCCTTCATTTTCACAAGTTTTACAAAGTTCAGATACTAATGAAGAAGATTTAGCTGAGTATGTAGCGAATGTTAGAGCTTTCCATTACTTAAATAAACTTAATCTTACAAGTGAAATTGATATAGAAATCCTCAAAGAAAATTCCTCAGACGAATTAATTAAATATCTAGATTATTCAAGAGAATTCTTTGAAAGTTTAGAACAGTATGAAAAATGTTCTTTCTTAAAAAAAGTGCAAGACTTAGTTAAATAACTTGCCTTATCAAAATTTCCTTAGTATATTAATCTCAATTATTAATAAAAAACAAATACTATATGAAGTATAGAGAAACCATTGTCCGTAAAATTGAATCTATTGAAGGTAGTTTGAGAAAAATGGATTTTATGTTAAAAAGAGGAGGTAGTTCAAATGAGTTTACCACAGAAATTGAAAACATTTCTAATCTCACTAATGAAATTAAATCTTACGTAGAAAGAGAAGATTTATCAGGTCATGAACTAAATAAAAGATAATATGTTATCAGCAGAATTAATTCAATTAAATTGGGAAACTTTTCTTTTAAATATTGAAAAGTATATTACTGGAGAAAGGAAAGAAAAGCTTTTGGCCTTCTATAAAAAATATGAAGAACGTATTATTATGATGCCTGCTGCTCATAAAAAAGAATACCATAATGCTTTTCCTGGAGGTTATGTAGATCATGTTAATAGAGTAGTAGAATGTTGTCTTAAAATTAATGATGTTTGGACAGAAATGGGAGTTGATACTTCTACTTACACAATTGAAGAATTAGTATTTTCTGCTATTAATCATGATTTAGGAAAAATGGGAGATGAAAATCATGAGTCTTACATCCCACAAGATGATAAGTGGAGAAAAGAAAAATTAGGAGAAGATTATAAATTTAATTCAAAACTTCCATTTGCTTCAGTCCCAGACAGAGGTTTGTTTCTTCTTCAATCACATGGTATTCAATATACCTTTAATGAAATGATCACTATTCAAACCCATGATGGTTTATATGATGATGCTAACAAAAAGTACTTCATGTCTTATATCCCAGAAAATAAACCTAGAACTTCACTTCCGTACATTGTACATCAAGGTGATTTAATGGCAGCTAGAATTGAGTTTGAAAAAGAATGGTTTCCAAAATTTCAAAAGGATGCTCCTAAAAAAGAAATTAAAAAAACCACATCATCTAAAGATAAAGCTTTAGGTAAATTAAAAAACCCTAACTTAAAAAATATATTTGATTCTTTATGATTTATGCTATAGTAATATTAAGTTTAATAGTTGTAATTTTAGGATATGCAACTTATAATCTTCTTAAGAAAAATGAAAAATTAGAAGAAATTACCATCTCGTATGAGAGTTTTATTAATGAGCTTTCAGAGGCAATCTCATATTCTAAAGATAAATTAGATGAAATTGATTCAAGAGAGGTATTTAAGAGTGATGATGAGGTTGGTTGGTTTTTTAATCAAGTTCAAGATTTACAAAATATTCTTAATAACTTTAATCTAAGAGAATAATGGCTAATAAAAATTATTTTACTAAAGATACAGAATTAGCTATTATAGAGTATAATCATTCTAACCTTTTTGAGGAGAAAGAAAAAATATATCACTCAAAAATACATTATCCTTTTTTTAAGCTAACTGAAAATATTATTCACACTTATAAGTTTTATTATACTGAAGTAGAAAATATTGAAGATTTACAACATGAGATTATTTGTTTTTTGTTAGAGAAAATTCACAAGTATGATCATAAAAAGAATATTGAAGATAAATTCTGCAGTATAATTAAAGGGGATTTTAAAGAAAAATATGATACTTCATTTATAGACTATGTTGGAGCAGATAAAAAGTTAATTGAATTAGAAGAAATCAGAAATTATATTAATACTCTTGATGTAAGTAAAGATTGTAGAGAAGTTTTGATGAAAGTTTATCCTCCTAAAGCATATTCATATTTTGGAACTATTGTTAAAAATTATCTTATTTTAAATAATAATAAAAATTATAAAAAGAAAGTAGATAAAGTCCCCACTGATGAATTAACTAAAGATTTAACATACACTTATGAAATAGATGATGATGGTTTAGATAAAGATCGTTTATCTGATTTTTTAGATGAGTATGTTGAGTATTGTTTTGATCATTTAATAGATTTTTTTCCAAAACCTAATGACTTTAAGATAGCAGATGCCATATTAACTGTATTCTCTAAACGAGATGGGTTGGATATTTTTAATAAAAAAGCCATCTACATATACTTAAGAGAAATGACTGATGCTACTACTCCCCAAATAACTAGAATTGCTAATAAATTATCAGATTTATTTCAAGAACATTATCTTTTTTATCTTGAAAATGGATATACTAATTTTGAAAAGGAGGAATATTTATAAATAAAATAAATATGAGTCAATTTGATAAAAAAATATTTGGCAAAAAGAAATACTCAGATATTCTGTCTGAGATTTATGATAACCAACAGCAAAAAAAGGCACAAATTAGTGCCTTAATTGCTGAGTTAAAGCCTTTAATTGAAGATATTGGAGATGCTACTTTGGTAGTTCCTCTTATTAAAGAGTATATGGAATTAGGAGTTAAAAATGATGACATTCTAGTTAAAATGGCTGCCTTAGTTCAAAGGAGTTTAGCTACTCCTACAAATGAGGACACTTTAGGTATTTCTGATGAAGAAAAACAACAATTACTAGATGATTTAAATAAATTAAAAGGGGATAACAAATGAAATATGGTTTACCTGGTATAAGTAATATTGTATCTCCTATTTCTACCCCAAAAATAGAATCTTCAATTTTATTTGTAGGAAGGGTGGCAGATGTAATTTTAGATAATTCACATCCTTTATTTAATGAAAAAGGGGGATGGAATAGTATTGGATTATTAATCTTTACTCCTAATAATGTTTCTAATCTTACACCTGATAGAGTAAATACAGTAGCTAAACCTTTGTTTCCTAATATAAAATTATATCCTTTAATTAATGAATTGGTTACTATAGTAAGTTTACCTAATAATGAAAATGAAACCAGTCCTTCTTCTTTTGATTATTACTATTTTCCCCCTATAAACATATGGAATAGTCAACATCATAATGCTGTTCTCTATAGTAGTACTTTACCTCCCTCTCAACAAAAAGATTACCAACAAATAGAAGGAGGAAGTGTTAGAAGAGTAGCAGATGATAGTACTGAAATAAACTTAGGATCTACTTTTAAAGAAAGATCCAATATTTATCCTTTACTTTCTTATGAAGGAGATTATATTTTAGAAGGAAGATGGGGCAATTCAATTCGTTTTGGTAGCACAGTTAAAAATCCTTCTATTAAGAACAATTGGTCTGATGATGGTGAGGAAGGTGATCCTATTACTATTATAAGAAATGGTCAACGTAATCTATCTCAACCTGGATGGGAACCTACAATTGAAGACATAAATGGAGATGATTCTTCTATCTATTTAACTTCTACCCAAAAGATTCCTTTATTTCCTGCCTCTAATATAAAAGATTCATTTGCTAATACAGATGATAAATTAGAAGACCCTCAAGTTTATAAAAGAAATCAAATTTTATTAAACTCAGGAAGATTAGTATTAAATGCTAAACAAGATTCATTAATTTTATCTTCAAATAAGACTATTCATTTATCAGCTAATAAAGAAATCCATTTAGATTCAAGTATTAGAACAGTAATTAATACAGGAGAATTATATTTAGGATCAAGACAAGCTAATGAAAGATTAGTTTTAGGAGATACATTTGTTAGAGAATTACAAAAATTAGTTACATCATTAGAAGGTTTAGCTAAAGCTTGTACTACAGCTCAAGCAGGCCCATACCCAGTTTCCTCTCTTAATCTTATAGGTCCTTCTTTAGAGGCTTCTATTAAAGATTTAAAAGGAGTATTAAGTGGTCCTAATCCTAAAATATTATCTAAAGACGTTAAAACTAAATAATGGCCGATAAAATAGAAATATTAGGTAATGTAACTGATGAAAAGGGGAATAGAATTCCTTTTGTAAGTATTACAATAGCAGCCTATGGAACTTTTGTAAATACCTTGACTAATGATCAAGGGTCTTATTCATTTCAATTAGATGGGACTACTGATATTCAAAATCTTAATTTAACATTTGACGCCCAAGATTATTTTAGAGAAACTAAAAATAACTTATCTAAAAGTGGTGAAAGAATTGATAAAAATAATTTTACAATAGATTTATATCAGGTTAATATAACTTTACAACCTTCTAATATAGATTTAGCAACCCAACAAGCAGAACTTCAAATTCAAACCCAAGAATTAGAAAATCTTCAAATAGAAGCATCCACTTTTTCTTCACTCCCAGGAGAAATAAAATTTTCTATTGTTTTAAATAGATTAAAGGAAAGTTTAAAACGTACTTTATTCCCTTTTATTTTAAGTTTGTTAATACCTTTTGGTGTTAAATTTGTTCAAGAAATTTTAGATAAGGCTACAAATCCAAAACCTGATACTTGCCCTGATCCTAATAAACTTAAAGAATTAATTAGAAAAAGAAACCAATTAGTTAAACAATTAAATCAGATTTATAACATTATTAAATCTTTAACTACAGTTTTAACTATCACAGGAGTTGCTATACAAGCTTTACAAATTGGTTTAAACATAGCTAAAGCATTTGCCAACCCTACTACAGCCTCTGCTGAAACTACTTTTAAACAAATAGAATTAAGATTAGAAATAGCAGGAATAGCTGTAAATTCTTTAACTATCACTTCTGCTGTTATAGGAGTTGTACTCCAAACTATTTTAAATTTATTAAATAGGTTAGATAATGCAATCCAACAATGTTCTGAGGAACAGAATATACCTTTTGAAGAATTAAATGATGAGTTAAATTCTTTAGCAAACCAAACAACAACAGAGTTACAACAAAGTGCTGATAATTATAAAGGATTCACTTTTGAAATTAAGCTTGATGAAGTAAATACATCTTCGTATCCTAAAAGATATGCTCAAGCTCTAAATGTTCAAGGAGTACCTGTATTGAGAAGTGATTCATCATTTACTTCAAACCCACAAGTATTAATTGACCAACTAAAATTTATCATTGATACTCAAAATTTAAAAGGAAATTAATTAATATTTATAAACATGAAAACTAGTCAATTTAAAAAAATTATTAAGGAAGCTGTAAGGGAAGCTGTAAGAGAAGAATTAGTAGATCTATTTACTTCTCAAAAAGTTCAAGAATCTAAAGAACCTAATTTATGGAGAGAAGCTCATAAAACTGCTACTCCATCCCCTTCTACTAGAGAATCTTATATGAATGTCTTAAATGAAACTAAAATGAATATGACAGGTAATGACTTTAAAACTATTTCTATGAATACCTCTAATATAGAACAATCTTTAGTAGTACCTCCTGGTATGAATACGGTTGGAGAGGGTAGTGCTTTACCTCAAGGTGAAGTTAGTATGGATCAAATTATGGGAATTTTAAATAAATAATGGCTTTTAAAATACCAAATAGATTTACAGTTGATATTGATGCTAGACAAGCAGTGGGGGTATCTATACCTTTTTCTTCACCTTCTGTTTTTACTCAAACCTTTACTACAGCGGATCAAACTAAATCTAATTTAGTAAATTACCTTCTTACAAATAAAGGGGAAAGAGTATTAAATCCTAACTATGGAGGTAATTTAAGAGCCTTACTATTTGAACAAATCTCAGATGTAACTTTAGAAGGAATTCAAATAAGACTATCTAATGATTTGCAAAGTAAATTTCCTTATGTTAATGTTAAACAATTAATCATAACCCCATCAGAAAATACAAATATAATAACAATATTTATACAATATTCAGTTTTAAATTTAGATAATGAAGTAATTGAAATTAATTTAGATACAAATGCCCTTTAATAGTGTATTAAATACCAACCAGCAAAATCGAGACATAAAATATGTTAATAGAGATTTTGCATCTTTAAGGAATGCTCTTATAGAGTATTCTAAAACTTACTTTCCTAACACTTACTCTGATTTTTCAGAGAACTCACCAGGAATGTTATTTATGGAAATGGCCTCTTATGTAGGTGATGTTTTATCATTTTATCAAGATAACCAAATCCAAGAAAATTTCATTCAGTATGCTAGACAAACTAATAACTTATATCTTTTAGCTTATATGTTAGGTTATACTCCTAAAGTAACAGGAGTGGCTACTGTTGATGTTGATTTTTATCAACAACTTCCATCTAAACTATCAGGAGGACAAAATGTTCCTGATTATGATTATGCTTTAGAAGTTAGAGCAAATACCCAAGTTGCTTCTACTTTAGTTAATAATACTAATTTTATTGTACAAGATTCTATTGATTTTTCTTTCTCCAGTTCTTTAGATCCTACTGAAGTTTCTGTGTATCAAATCTCAGGTGACCAACCTGAGTATTTTTTATTGAAAAAAACAAGAAAGGCTATCTCTTCTACAATCAACACAACAACTTTTACATTTGGGGCTGTAGAAAAATTCCCAACTGTAAATATCTCAGATACTAATATAGTAGGTATTTTAGATATTACTGATAGTGATGGAAATGTATGGTATGAAGTACCTTACATGGCTCAAGAAACAATATTAGATAAAATTAAAAATACTAATCCTTTTGAAAATGATCCTAATTTCTCAGGAGATAAAGCAGAGGTACCTTATTTACTAAGACTTAAAAAAGTTCCTAGACGATTTGTAACCAGATTTACTTCTGATAATAACTTACAAATTCAATTTGGGGCAGGTACTAATACTCAAAATAATGATGAGGAAATTATTCCAAATCCAAATAATGTAGGTTTAGGATTACCTTATGAGCAAGATAAAATTAAAACAGCTTTCTCACCTTCAAACTTTCTATTTACAGACACATACGGTATAGCTCCATCTAATACCACATTAACAGTTAGATATTTAACAGGAGGGGGTGTCTCAGCAAACATACCATCTAATACTTTATCCACCGTTACTACAACTAATAATATTAAATTTCAAAAGGATACTTTAGACCCAACTTTAGCTCAATACATATTTAATTCAGTTCAAATTAATAATCCTAGTGCTGCTACAGGGGGTCAGGATGGTGATACTATTCAAGAGTTAAGATTTAATTCATTAGCGGCTTTTAATGCTCAACAAAGAACAGTAACTCAAGATGATTATTTAGTTAGAGCTTTAAGTATGCCTTCTGACTTTGGTTCCTTAGCTAAAGTATATGTTGAACCTGAAAAATTAGAAAACTTAAATCCAGGTGAAGTACCAGCAGTATTAGATTTATATGTTTTGGCTTATGATAATAACAAAAAATTAACTAATGCTTCTAATGCTTTAAAACGTAACCTAAATACATATTTAAGCCAGTATAGAGTTATTAACGATTCAATACGTATTAAAGATGCATTTGTCATAAACATCGGTGTAGAATTTGAGATAATTACTTTACCCAACTATAATAACAATGAAGTTTTATTAAGATGTATTACAGCTTTACAAAACTATTTTAATATAGATAAATGGCAGATTAACCAACCTATCTTATTAAGAGATTTATTTATAACTCTTGATAGAATTGAAGGTATTCAAACTGTAAATAAAGTAGATATTACAAATAAAGTAGGTACTTCATTAGGTTATTCTCAATATGCTTATGATATTAAAGCAGCAACTCAAAATAATGTAGTTTACCCTTCAATGGATTCATCTATATTTGAAATAAAAAACCCAAACACAGATATTAAAGGACGTATAGTGAACTTTTAACCCCTATGGCAATATATAAACTCTTCCCAGAAAAAGATTCAACCCTATACTCAGGATTTCCTAATATGAATACAGGAATTGATGAGATATTAGAAGTATCTACTTTTTATGATACTACTTCTCCTGAGGTGAGTAGATTTTTGATTCAATTTTCACAAACTGAGATTGAAGATATTTTAGATAACAAAGTAGGATCTGCTCAATTTCAAACTAACCTAAAAACATTTTTAGCAGATGTTACAGGCCTAAATCAAACCACTACTTTAGAAGTTTATCCTATATCTAGTTCTTGGGTAATGGGAACAGGTAGATATTCTAACTCACCTCAAACCACAAATGGAGTTTCTTGGAAATTTAGAACCACATCAGGATCAGGAGCCTGGCCTACCTCATTTAATACTTATGTAACAGCTTCATATCCTTCTAATAATGAAGGTGGTGGTAGTTGGTATACAGGATCTGCATTAGGGTTAGATGTAACTCAAACCCAATCATTGAATTACTCAGATGATAAAGATTTAAATGTAAATGTAACTAATACTATTTTAAATTGGTATAGTCAATCAAAAGGTTTAACTTCTGATGGTTTTGATAATAATGGATTTATTGTAAAACAAAGTGAAAATGATGAGTTTGTAGCTGATAGAGCTTATGTAACTAACATTAAATATTTTTCAATTGATACTCATACTATTTATCCTCCTCAATTAGAGTTTAAATGGGTAGATTATTCTTTTGATACAGGTTCATCTACAAATAGTATAATTAGCACTGATAAATTAGTAGTAAGTTTAGGAAATAATAAAGGACAATTTAATCAAGATAGTATACAAAAATTTAGATTATATTCTAGACCTCAATACCCAACTAGAACATTCTCAACTTCTTCTAATTATACTGTTAATTATTATCTACCAACTTCTTCTTATTATGCTATAAAAGATCTAGATACTAATGAGTTTGTTATTAGTTTTGATACCACATATACTCAAATATCTGCTGATTCAGAAAGTAATTTCTTTACTATTTATATGAGTGGATTGGAACCTGAGAGGTATTATCAAATTTTAATTAAAACTGTTATTGATGGTTCTACTCTAATATTAGATGATGAAAACTATTTTAAAATAGTAAATGAATGAGTGAGAAATTAAATTTAAGTAGAAATGTATTCGAAAAAAGAAAGTATCAAAACACCATTGATACTTCTTTCTCAGAACTTACCCCACCACCTCTCCCTGTAGAAGATACCTTTACTGTAGAGGAATTTTTTGACTTATATAATTCCTTATTTTATGACATCCCAGTTGAAGGAGACATTAATTCTCATCAATTCCTAATACAAAAAAGTTCTGAATATGTTGGGTTTACTCCTGAGACTTCAGATGAAATACAAGTTTTATTAGATGAAATAACTTCTTTAAGACAAAGTTTAATAGATACTGAAAGACAAGTTATTGAATTACAATTATCACAAAGTTTAAATAATGGTTAAGGCTACTATAAATTCAATTAATCCTTCTACTTTTGAGATTCAAGATTATTCATTAAATGATCAAAATCTTGTTCCCTCATTTGTTACATCTTCTAACTTTAATACTACAGTAAATACAGTTGAGTCTTATATATATGATATTAATCAATCTTTATTAGATTATGAATTTGATTATAGAAGATATAGAGTAATTCAAGAAGGAAATTCTCAAGGGTTTGATATTTTAAATAGTATTACAGTTGACCCAGAAAGAGATTTAGTTGATTTTGGATTTAATCAAGGAGAATATAATATAATTTATAATTTCTTTGATAATAAGATAGGTAGTTCTTTTAATGCAAGGTATTTTATTAAGGAAATTTCTCCTTCAAGACAAGAAATTAGATTAGCTTCTAATAATTTATCTAATGAAGAGATTGAATCAAGTGTAAATGAATTTATTAATGAAAGAGCAAATACCTCTTATTTCACTGATTTTTTATTAAACTTTGGTAATAACATACAATATATTGCTAATAATATTTTATTAGATACTTCAAATCAAAACCAATATACAGTTTTAATTAAGTTATATGAACCTTTACCTGGTGGAGTTTCATTAGGAGATACTTTATGGGTATGTGAAGAAACAGCTGAGCCTCTAGGTTTTAATGTATCTTTCCCACCTGAGGAAATTGTAGTTCAAGAAGGTATTAGTTTAAGAGGACCTAATTTAAATATTGATATTAGAGACCAAGTAAATAATACTACAGGGTTAATAGATTTTACTACTCTAACTTCTACTGCTTTAACTTCCTCATATAATCAATTAGCTTCTTTGTATGAAGAAAAAGGATTAGAAATAAATATAGACTATACTGATTTTTCTAATTTTATTCATTTCTCCTCAGCAGAACAAAGAATTAGAAATTTTTATTATAAAGTAGGATTAATTGAATCTTACCAAAATGATATTAATACTATCCTAACTATTACAGGGTCTACTTCTGCGTCTTCAACAGTTACAGGAAATGTTATTAATTTAGAAAGTCAAATAACTAATATTATAGAAAACTTTGATGGGTTTGATTATTATATGTACTATGAGTCTAACTCAATAGCTTATCCTAAATCAAATTCTCAACCACCTTATAATCTTCAATCAACAGGAAGTGTTGAGGTTTTAACTTGGTTTGCAGATAGAATTACAAGTGCATCAGACTATGATAATACAAATCAAGATGCCCTTGTATATACTATACCTGAGTATTTAAGAGATGATCCACAAAATGCTCCTTATGAGTTATTTGTAGAAATGGTAGGTCAGCATTTTGATAATTTATATCTCTATACTAAAGATATTACTAATTTACATGATGCTGATAATAGATTAGAATACGGTGTTTCAAAAGATTTAGTAGCAGATGCTTTAAGAAGTTTTGGTGTAAAGTTATATGGAAATAATTTTTCTACAGATGATCTTTACTCAGGATTTATAGGAATTAATGGGTCAGGTTCATTCTTACCTCCTACTGGTTCAGAAGTAATTGATACTTATATTACCGCCTCTGATAATCCTATTCCTTTAGATGATGTAAATAAAGAGATTTATAAAAGAATTTATCATAATTTACCTTACTTACTTAAAAGAAAAGGTACAGTTGAAGGGGTTAGAGCTTTAATTAACTGTTATGGCATTCCTGATACTATCTTAAGAATATCTGAGTTTGGAGGAAAAGATAAAGATAATACTAATGATTATGATTATTGGTATAATAGATATAATAAAGCTTTAAATAATAAATCAAGTGATTTAATTGCTACTCCTTGGGTATTAAGTAATGAATTTGGTGGGGGGACTCCAAGAACTATAGCTTTTAGATTTAAATCAGATGGGCCTCCTCCTGATACAGGAATTTATACTTTAATAGGTTCATCAATTAATTTCTATTTAAAAATTACTTATGATGGGTCTTATTATTCTAGTGCTTCATATTCAGGGTCTATACCTTCCCAAAGTAATGATTATGGTACCCTTACTTTTATTCATGGTACTGATTCTATAGAATTAACTGGGTCTTTTTATGATGGAAATTGGTGGAGTGTGATGCTCCAGACTGGGAGTTTTAATATAGGAGATGAATTTAGATTAATTGCTAAACAAAATATATATAATGGTAATGATGGAGACCAAATAGGATATAGTTTAATTGCTACCTCATCTAATAATTCTGCTACAAATTATTGGGACCAAGCAAGTTCTTTATATTTTGGAGGTCTCCCTGGGAGGAGATTATTTACAGGATCTTTACAAGAGTTAAGATATTATAATACTCAATTAAGTGAGGAAACTTTTAATGATTTTGTAATGAATCCTACCTCAATTGAGGGAAATGATTTAGTATTTAGAGCTCCTTTAGGAAATGAGTTAGAGGCAGCAGGGAATGATTATATTTTACCTTTAAGTGCTTCTTCAACCTCTCAAGTTGATTATTATTTAACTTCTTCCCACCCCTCAGTCTTAGGAAATTCTTCTTTATTAGTAACTCAATCATTCAGTAATGGAACTAGTATATATACTGCCTCATTAAATGTGGATAATGGATATACAGGTTCTCATTTTATAAATTATACAGAAACATACTATTTAGATCAACCTATAGCAGGGATTAAAAATAGAATTTCTAATAAAATTAGAAATGAAGATATAGTTTTACCTGCTGACCAAAACCCAACATTATCTCCTTTCAGAAGCATTCAACAATTTGATAGGGAAAATGAAAGTTATACAAGAGATGTTAATTTATTAGAGGTTGCTTTTTCACCTCAAAATGAAATTAACGATGATATTATAGCAGGGTTAGGGTATTTTAATATAGGAGAGTATATTGGTGATCCTAGACAAGTATCTGAATCTGTTACTTCGTATCCTGATTTAAATGCTTTAAGTAAAGATTATTTTGAAAAGTATTCTAAATCTTATGACTTTACAGACTACATTAGATTAATAAAATATTTCGATAACTCTCTATTTAAGATGATTAAAGACTTTGTTCCTGCAAGAACAGGTCTTACTACAGGTGTAGTTATTAAACAACATCTTTTAGAAAGAAATAAGTATAGACAGCCTCAAATGTCTTATACTCAACCTGAGTATAGCGCTTCAATTGAAACTGCTTTTATAAGTGGTGGAGCAGGAGGT
>Ga0099848_1000811_pt1 | contig 14525 bp, 3 predicted proteins | sample CB_VirMetaG_3_FD_78179 | JGI IMG/M metagenome (GOLD analysis project Ga0099848, IMG submission 78179) | Freshwater to marine saline gradient viral communities from Chesapeake Bay - CB_1508_1S Viral MetaG | ecosystem: Environmental > Aquatic > Marine > Coastal | place: USA: Chesapeake Bay... | reverse complement strand
GATGAGCTTTGGATTTACGACGGTACAAACTGGGTCAACATTGGTTCATTCCGCGGTGTACAAGGTTTCCAAGGTGTTCAAGGTATTCAAGGTGTTCAGGGTCCTATCGGTAACGAAGGTATTCAGGGCGAGCGCGGATATCGTGGTTTCCAAGGTTTTCGTGGTATTCAAGGTTTCCAAGGTGTTCAAGGTAATGACGGCTTCCAAGGTATTCAAGGTCGCCGTGGACCGCAGGGTGTTCAAGGCGTTCAAGGCTTTCAAGGTATTCAAGGACCTCGTAACTTCCAAGGTACACAAGGTCCTCAAGGAACAACCGGTACACAAGGTGCTACTGGTACACAAGGTTTTCAAGGTTTCGCCGGTTCTTATAGCGGCGTAACATTCGAGTACGATTTCGACAGCACAGCGTATTCTATTCCTACTGATCCAGGCAACGGTGAGCTTGCTTGGAGCAACACAGCAGTTGCTGACACTTCAGAGATTTACATTGACGCACTAGCTGCAGTACCAAACATCGATATTTCTGATACAATTCAAGCACTCACAAACGTTGAAGGTCCTGTAAAAGGTTTCATTCGTTTAGTACAAGTTTCTGATATTACAAAATTCTCGCTATTCGCAATTAACGACGTAGTCGATAATACTGGATATCTAACACTAGCAGTAAGCTACCTCACTGGTACAGGTAGTAACGCAATTTATGCTGCTTCACCAAGATTACTCGTTAGCTTCTCACAAGCTGGTACTCAAGGTGTTCAAGGCTTACAAGGTAGAACTGGTATTCAAGGAAATACTGGTATCCAAGGTACGCAAGGATTGCAAGGACCACAAGGTCCTCAAGGAACACAGGGAATTCAAGGACCACAAGGACCACAGGGTGTTCAAGGTTCAACTGGATCACAGGGCTTACAAGGTTTACAAGGTTTACAAGGATCTCAAGGCTTCCAAGGCCCAACAGGTGACTTTGGTGGTCTTACTTATGATTACACCTATTTGACTTCAACCGCAAACACAGATCCTGGCGCAGGTAATCTAAACTTCGACAATGTTTCATTCGCTGGAGCTAACAAGCTCTTCATCGATGATCGCGATGACGGAAACGTACTCGTGATGGATGGAATAATGAATGAGCTTGCAACTGTTGAAGGTCCAACAAAAGGATTCTTGAGATTAATAAATGCTTCTAACATTTATGATCAAGCATCATTCAGAATTGAAGATGTAACAGATCGTTCTGGTTATTGGGAAGTTGATGTAGCACAGATCAATGGTGTTACAGCGATGACTGACGGATTAGATGTTCGCATCACCTTCATTCGTAATGGTGATCAAGGCATTCAAGGTATTCAGGGCGTACAAGGTACACAAGGATTACAAGGCGTACAGGGAACTCAAGGTTTCCAAGGTGTACAAGGACCTCAAGGATTACAGGGTGTTCAAGGTTTACAAGGTATTCAAGGTGAATCTGTACAGGGTACTCAAGGTCTTCAAGGCTTACAGGGATTGCAAGGACTTCAGGGTTCTCAAGGTTTCATGGGCTTCGATGCTGGCCTTGCTTTCAGATGGCAATATAATTCTTCAACAACAGCAGGTTTCCCAGGATTAAACTCTTGGTTGCTCAACAACGCTGATGTTACTCAAGTAACTCAAATATATTTTGATGATCTTACTGAGGTCGGAAGACGTGTTGATGCGATCTTCGACTTCATGGATGCGCAGACAAGTAATCCAAAGGGTCAGATCTTCATCAGAACAACAAAAGATGTTAACGGCGATTACGAGTTCTTAGTCTATAACGTTACGGATTGGACTTGGGACTCAGGTCCTACTGACTGGGGTCACTTCGACGTTACATTCGTAGAAAGAAGTACGTTAGGTGGAACAGATCTTAGCCCAGGAACAAGCTGGACAACTGGTGCTGCAGCGACCTACGGAAACGAAACAATCGTTACGTTTATTCCTGCAGGTCAAAGAGGTATTCAAGGTCTTCAGGGACTACAAGGTCTACAAGGTTTACAGGGTCTACAAGGACCTTCAATTCAAGGTACTCAAGGTACACAAGGACTACAAGGTCCTCAAGGACCACAGGGTCTACAAGGTCTACAAGGTAGTGACGGTCTTGGTCTTCAAGGTTATCGTGGATTCCAAGGTCTTCAGGGACTACAAGGTCTACAAGGACTTGAAGGTCAATATGGCGGCATGTCCTTTATATGGAACTTCGTCAATAACCAGTTAGGTGGTACGGATCCAGGCGCAAACAACTGGAAGATTAACAACTCGAATCCAGCTAATGCTACATTACTAACAATTGATGATATTCCTGACGATCAATACAGCTCTGAAGTAGATGATTTCTTTGATTTTATTGCTGCTCAGCCAGGAAATGTTAAAGGCTACTTAAAGTTAATGGAAGCCAACTATGATGCTGGTGCAGGTCCTGCAGGTCATCATTGGGTAATTTACGAAATCACAGGTTTCACTTGGGATAGTGGTTCACAGAACTACGGTTACTTTGATGTTAATTATGTAGATGGTAATGTAACAAGCTGGCAAACACAAGTTAACGCAGTTCACGGTCCTGCTACTCTTATTTCGTTCATTCCAAGAGGTCCGGCCGGAACACAAGGTGTTCAAGGTACACAAGGATCTCTAGGTTTACAAGGTACAACAGGTGCTGGTACACAGGGTCCACAAGGTCCACAAGGACCAGGCGGATTCCAAGGTGCTTCTGGTAGCTTCGGTGGTATTACATTCGACTATACCTTCGACTCAACAACAAACAACGCTGATCCTGGTATCGGTAAGCTTAAGTTTAACAACTCTTCATACGCCTCAATTACAGCAATGTATATTGATGATCGTGATGATAACTTCGTCGATATTCAGACATTCCTTCGTACTATCGATGATTCAACGAGCCCGATCAAAGGTCACTTTAAAGTTACTCTAAAGACTAATCCTGGTGTATTCCAAGTCTTTACGATTTCTGGATTGACGGAGCTTGGTGGATACTTTAGCGTAGCTTGTTCGAACGTAAATGGCTTTGGGACTTTCGCTAATAACGACGACGTTACAATCACTTTCGCAAGAACTGGTGATGCTGGCGCAACAGGTTCTGCTGGATCACAAGGTATTCAAGGTCCTCAAGGTACACAGGGACTACAGGGTCTACAGGGTGATACTGGTCTCGGACCTCAAGGTATTCAAGGTATTCAGGGTGCTGATGGTAACGTTGGTGGAGCTGGTATTCAAGGTCCACAGGGTCCACAGGGTCTTCAAGGATTCCGTGGCTTCCAAGGATTTGCTGGATTCGGCGGCGGCGGTGGCGCACAAGGTTCACAAGGTACACAAGGTACGCAGGGTGTTCAAGGTACACAAGGTATAATCGGTACAGGAACAGCTGGTGCTCAAGGTGCTACTGGACCACAAGGTCTTCAAGGCCTACAAGGTGGTCCTGGACCACAGGGTGCTCAAGGTCTACAAGGTCTACAAGGTCCAAGTGGAGCGGGAGTCGGCGGTTCTCAAGGTATTCAAGGTATTCAGGGTCTTCAAGGTGCTATCGGTTTCCAAGGATCCGATGGAACTGGCCCTCAAGGTATTCAAGGTATTCAAGGTATTACTGGCGCTGGCGGGCCTGGTTTCCAAGGTCCTCAAGGACCACAGGGACCGCAAGGCCCAACTGGAGATGAGGGTTTTCAGGGTGCTCCTGGTTTCCAAGGTCCTCAAGGTATATCAGGATCAGTAGGTAGTTTAGGTCCTCAAGGTCCTGCCGGTCCTCAAGGTGAGCAAGGTATTCAAGGTGCTCTTGGTGGAGGTACACAAGGTTTCCGTGGTTTCCAAGGTGCTCAAGGTGCAACTGGTTATCAGGGTACTACTGGTATAGGTGTCGGACTTCAAGGTGCCGATGGTTCACAGGGTCCACGTGGTTTCCAAGGATTCCAAGGAACTTCTGGTGACGGTCCTCCCGGACCACAAGGCCCGGTCGGTCCACAGGGTTCATTCGCTGTAGGTCCACAGGGTCCAGCAGGTGCGGGTGCTCAAGGTCCCGCGGGTCCACAGGGCGCGGCTGGTGTAGGTAACGCTGGTATTCAAGGTCCTACAGGTCCACAAGGTTTCCAAGGTCCTGAAGGTCCTGGTGCATCTGGTATTCAGGGTCTTCGTGGTTTCCAAGGTATTCAGGGTTCTATCGGTCTAATCGGTGCGCAAGGTAACGCTGGTTTCCAAGGTCCTCAAGGTCCACGCGGTTTCCAAGGTATCTCTGGTATCACTGGTTCTGGTATTCAAGGTGCTACTGGTGCTCAAGGTGCTATCGGTAACCAAGGTATTCAAGGACCTACTGGATCAACTGGTAACGTTGACGTACAAAACATTCATACCTCTGGTCTTCAGGGTACTGCAATGTTCATCAACATGGTTCAAGGTGGATCAGGTGGGCGTCCAATTTATGCAACAACTGGTCCTAACCCAGGTGGTCAGCAGAACTTCTACTACATCGCTAATGATGACGAACTAACACTTGAAAACTTGACCATTGATGGAGCAGTAACACTAAACGGTTCTACCATTACAACATGGCCTTCTGGTGGTGGTTCTTTCGATGGTACAGCAACTAACACTGTATCTACTGGTAAGATCGTATTCCAAGACGGTTCAAATGGTGGCGGTGGATCCGCATACTTCGGTACAGGTGAAGATGTTCAGTTCTATAACAATGGAACTGCAATGTACATCGACTGTGATGCTACTCATGATGTTATCATTCGTGAAGGTACCACAACAAGATTTACATTTGACACTGGAACGGGCGAGCTTACTGCTACTGACTTCAACTCAACATCTGACGCTAGACTAAAAGAGAACGTTAGCACTATCGAAAACGCTCTTGATAAAGTGCTTGCTCTCAGAGGTGTTGAATTCAACTTTATCGACGAAAGAGTACATGAGCGTAAGATTGGTCTTATTGCTCAAGAAGTTGAAGAAATTCTTCCACAAGTCGTTAAAGAAGATAACTCTGAAGATAAGATTAAGAGTGTTTCATACGCTAACGTTGTTGCTCTACTTATTGAAGCAATTAAAGAACAACAAAAAGAAATTGAGCAACTTAAAAATCGCCAATAATTAGTGCTCTTATACACTTGGCTTTACAACATGCAAACAAAGGGCGGTAAAGCCCTTTGTTTTTTTAGGTATCCCGTTGAATAAATAAACGTAAGGTAATAGTATTTTTTAATTTAAGGGTTTTAACACCATGGCATCTAGAGCTAATATTTACATAGACAAGGGTTGCGATTTCAGAACGGCAGTAGAGCTTTTCAATGAAGCCGGTGAAGAATATGACAATGCAACAATGTCTGTCTATAACTTTTATAGCAGCATTCGTAAGATATATTCTTCAGAAAGCCTGGTAAATTTTACAATTGAAAAAGCTAACAATGACATCACTCTAGTTTTAACTGACCAACAAACTGATACTCTAAAGCCGGGCAAGTATCAATATGACGTAATTATGCAAAAACAAACGGGAGAATTGTCCAAGATAGTTGAAGGCTTAGCAATCGTAGTCGACACTATTACGGAGGTTCCGTGAGTATAAAGGTCAAGGTTGGTGGCGGCCGTAATATTAAGGCCGTCCCAAAGGAATCAGCTACAACTTCTATCGTAGCACCAGCTGAACGCAAACCTCAGATCGTTCCGGATTCTGTTGTCCTTGGCATTGATACGATTGGTGCTTATGTTCAGCGAATCGATGGTGGTCCTGGAATCATTGTTTTTCCAGAAGATGACGTCGAACTCGCTAATGTAGTTATCTCGCACGCTAATACTTCTACTGAAGTTAGTTCAAATAACGGCGTATTAGAATTTACTAGAAACGTCGGAATCGATAGTTTCGGTCACATCACATCATTACAAAATACTTCTTTAAGCTCTCTAAACTTTACAGCAAATAGCTCGCTTATTCAAGCGAAAGATTTCACGATAGGTACTACATCACTTACTATTGGTGAATCTACTAGTACGCTTGAAGGTCTTTCTTCTATTAATATCGACGGCCAAGCGACACTGGGTAGTCTTAACGTAGAAGATCTTACACCTACACGAATCGTTTATGTAGGAGCTGATGGTGAGTTAGTAGATAGCGCAAACCTCGTCTTTAATGGTGTATCTCTCATCGCAACAGGCGGTGTATTCTTAGACGATCTTTCTGTTCCTGGTCAATCCACGTTCGGTAGCGTAAACATTCTTGATCTGCAAGAAGGCAGAATCATGTACGCTGGCGCGAATGGTGAATTGATCGACAGCGCTAATTTATATTTTGATGGTGTATCGCTTACAGCGACAGGTGGTGTATTCTTAGACATCCTAGAAGTTCCTGGTCAAGCTGAGTTTGGTAGTGTTCAAGTCAATGATCTTACACAGAGTCGTGTTGTTTATGTAGGCGCTAATGGTGCTTTAGTAGACAGTGAGAAATTTAGATTCGACGGTGATACACTTATTGTTGATGGTGATACGGACATTTCCGGTAATATTACTATCGGTGGTAATATCATTCTTGGTAACGCACCAATTGATAGCATTAATGTTGTTGCAGATTTTACTAGTGACATTATACCTGATGAATCAGATCGATACAATTTAGGTACTACAGGCAAGAACTGGTTTAAAGTTTACACTGCGAATCTTAAGAGCGACACCGGTGTAATTACAATCGATGAGAACGGTGCTCTTACATTACCGACTGGTTCAACAGGCGATCGTCCTACACCTGCTACAGGTATGATTCGCTACAACACTTCGGATAGTCGATTCGAAGGATATGATGGAACAACATGGTCTGAGTTAGCCGGTAGCGTAAAAGACGTTGACAAAGATACGTTTATTCGTGCTGAAACTGGTCCTGGCGATGATACTGACGATCTTGACTTCTTCACTGCAGGTACTCAAAGATTACAAATTGACCAAGACGGTGATTTTAAATACGGCGCTGGTCTTAATAAAGTAACAATAGATTACGATACTGGCGATCTGTATTCAGCAGGAAGAGCAACTTTCGAAGAAGCAGCTGTTGTTGATCTCATAACTTCTGGTATCGTAACAGTAGGTCCAGGTGGTCGTTTACGTAATACCGCTAACCTCGCTTGGGACGGTTTTACTCTTACTATTGTGGGTGGTATCTCTGTTGATGGTGACTTTAGTACATCTGGTGGATTGTCGGGTGATAGCTTATCGGTAGGTAACCTTCAAGCGAACACGATGATGTTCGTATCTGATACCGGCGCGCTTTCATCTAATAATAATATTCAGTTTGATGGATCTCACATGGTCGTTAACGCGACCTCTGAGTTTAGAACAGCACCAACATTTGAAACTGTTCCGGAAGATTCAGTATTCGTAGCCGGAGCAAACGGACAGATTACTGGTGACGGTAATCTTACTTTTGATGGTTCAACGCTTGATGTCACTGGTGCTTTAGATGTTTCTGGTCAAGCGACTGTTGCTAGCATAAATGTAGAAGATCTCACTGCAGGTCGTGTTGTATTCGTTGGAGCGAGTGGAGAACTCGTTGATAACGAAGACTTAGCTTGGGACGGTTCAACATTTACTGTTGATGGTTCAGCAAATATTACTGGTAATGTTACTATTGGTGGTAACTTACGATTAGGTGATAATGTAGTTGATACAATCAACGTCGTTGCTGACTTTACGAGTGACTTGATTCCAAAAGACGATAACACTTACGACATTGGTGAGACCGGAAGTAACTGGCGTACAGTTTATACAAGAAATCTTACAAGCGACGTTGATGTTGTAAAAGTTACTGCAAACGGCGCTTTCACAGTTCCAGTAGGAACAACATCTGATAGACCAGCAAGTCTTGAAGCTGGTATGGTTCGCTTCAACTCTTCTGATGGAGTGTTTGAAGGTTATAGTGGAGCAGCTTGGGCGAGCTTAGGTGGCGTAAAAGACGTCGACCAAGATACCTATATACAAGCGGAATCATCTCCTGGTGCTGATAATGACGAATTAGAATTTTTTACTGCGGGCCAACGACGTCTCTCTATCAACGCGAACGGAGACATTATTACCGATGCTAGTACTACCTTTAGTTTCGGTGGTAACGTAGAATTATACTGGCAAGACGCTAATAGTATTTTTGATGTTGGTAATAATATTATATCAGGAGTTTTAGCTCCTGTCAACGGTTTAGATGCAGTAAATAAAGATTATTTAGAGAATACGTACGCCCGCGATCTTACTGTTGAGAATGGAAGTAATACTCACGTAATCGCTCTACTCAGTAACAATCCTACTATCGTACTCGATCCTACACTTACTGTTAGAGACTATGATGCTGGAAACAACGTAGTAACAATTGGTCTAGACCCAGTATGGGAAACATTTACAGGTCTAAGAGACGCAGGACCTGAAGGATTCATTCCTAACTTTGAGTTCGACGTCTTTGGACGTGTTCGTTCTCTCGTCAATGTTCCACTTTCGGTTTCATCAAACGCGGTTGTTGACTTCGCGAACTCGATCTTTGATGTCGTATCTGAAGCTGTAAGAAACGGAAACGTTGAAGAAGGTATCCGTGTTACAGCTAACACAGCCACGACGAAGCTGGATTTCTATGTAAATAATTTCGATATCGATCTTACCGGCGCAGTTTCTGGTTCTGCTACAGTCGTACGTAACTCGAACACTACTATTGCTACAACATATAATTATGCAGCACTAGATCAAAGATATCTAAATGTTGAAGGTGGTGATACAGCGAACGGTGACCTAGCCGCAACCAAGTTCGTAGATAAAGACGACACCAACTACTACGTAGATCCAAACTCGACTTCTCGTCTTCGTGATCTTCAAATTGGTTATGGTCAGACTGAATCGCAGATTCAGTTTGCTACTGGTGGTACAAGCTATCAGTACATATATGCAACTGGTACAAAGATTGGTTACTTAAGTAATAACTTCAACTTTGGTACTTACTTTGATACGACAAATAACAGCTGGCGCGTTGAAGACGGTTCGGTTTATTCTAGAAACTTTATAGATTCTCAAAATAACGCTTATCTTCTTAACCCTGCCGGCTCAAACTCAAGATTCTTAGGATTGAACCTTGATCAGTACATGATCATTGGAAGCAATCTAACTCTCGCAAATAACGATATTACGACAGCGGCCGGAAACTTAGTACTCAATCCATTTAGCGGTGTGATTGATGCGAATACATCTATTATATCAAATGTTTCTGATCCTGTCAACGGTTTAGATGCAGTAAACAAACAATATTTAGATACTGAAATCTCATCAGTCACTGGACTGATTGGAAGTATAACAAGTGCTGGTATTTCAATTACAGCAGAATCGGGTAGCGTAGATACAGTTGCCCTAGGTGAGACTATCACATTTGCTGCAGGTGAAGGTATCAACACAACAGTCAGCAACAATCAGATATTGATTGCTGGTGAATTAGCGAATAACACCAACATTGGTGTAGCTTCGTTTAACATAAATAACTTTACAGTCACGAGTGGAGATGTTACTGTCACTACACTCGATGGAGGAACCTTTTAATCTGCCTACATAGGCGTGAACGAAGGACATATATATGTCAACATTAATTAAGCTTAGAAGAAGCGCTGTACCAGGACGCGTGCCTACGACTGCTCAGCTCGAGCTGGGCGAACTTGCGATCAACACAGCTGACGGCAAAATCTTCATTAAACAATATGATTCTGTTTCAAATACAGCGACCATCGTTGAGTTTAGTGCTGACCCTAGCGATCTTCTAGAATTAATTAAGGGTGTTGATGGTTCAGGTTCAGGTCTTGATGCAGACCTACTCGATGGTTTAGATTCCACTCAATTCTTAAGATCAGACGAAGATGATACCTTTAATGGTAATCTTACGATCACTGGCGATCTTACAGTTTCAGGTAATACAACTTACGTTAACACAGAAGAAATTCTTCTTTCAGACAACGTAATCGTTCTTAACGCTAATTTTACAGGACCTACTGCTTCTGAGAATGCAGGTATTGAGGTCGAAAGAGGCGATGAAACTAACGTTGTATTGCAATGGAACGAAACCCAAAACTATTGGGAGATCGCATCTGGTGGCACCACAGGAAGAATTCTTACTACTGGAGACGAAGGTTCCGGAAACGGTCTAGATTCAGATACACTAGACGGCCAAGAAGGTACTTACTACCTAGACTTTACGAACTTTACTAATTTACCAGATCCTCAAATTGATGTAGATCTTTCTGGCAAAGTTACTGGTTCTGGAACAACAACTCTTACAAATCTAGGTGATGGCACAATCAGTATTACTACTGAGCTCGCTAATACTACTGTTACACCAGGCTCTTACGGTTCTTCTTCTCAGATTCCTATCTTTACTGTTGATGAAGATGGTCGATTAACTGCGGCCAGTAATGTTGCAGTTCGTGGTGTTGAATCAACGACGTGGTACACTGCAAATAATACTTTCAGTATCGAAACTGGTGACGGTTCAACATTTAACACAGTCATAGAGTCCTTTAACGACATTAGTGCTAATAACATTACTGTTGCTGGTTTAGTCGATGGAAGAGATATTGCTGCTGATGGATCGAAGTTAGATGGAATCGAAGCTGGCGCTACAGGTGACATGTCAGCAAGTGAGATACTTGCTGAGTTACTAACTGTCGATGGCGTCGGTTCTGGACTCGACGCAGATTTACTTGATGGTGCAAACGGTACTTTCTATCTAGATTATAATAACTTCTTCAATGTACCAGCATCAACATTTGATCTTACATTAACGGGTAAAGTAACTGGTACTGCATTCTCGAACACTGGTGTAATGACTCTCACGACAGAGTTGGCTAACACTGGAGTTACTCCTGGAACTTATGGTACCTCATCACAGATTCCAGTTATAACAGTAGATGAAGATGGTCGAATCACTCTAGCAAGCAATGTTGCTGTAGCTGGTGTTGATGCGACATACTGGACTGTTGCTAATAATACCTACACCATTGAAACTGTCGATGGTGGTACATTTAACACAATCATAAATGAGTTTACTGGAATCACTGTAAACGGTGATATAGTAGTTACAGGTTTAGTTGATGGTCGCGACATCGCAGCAGACGGTGCTAAACTTGACTTACTTGAAGACGGATTAGACCTTACACTAACTGGTAAAGTTACAGGATTTGCTTCTTCAAATACAGGAGTTATGACTCTTGTTACAGAACTCGCAAACACCGGAGTAACTGCAGGTACTTACGGTTCTGCAACATCGATTCCAGTTCTTACGATTGATGAAGATGGTCGTGTTACTCTAGCAAACACAGCATCGGTTGCAGGAATATCTTCTACTGCTTGGTATTCTGCAAACAATACATTTAGCATTGAGACTGGTGATGGTTCAACATACCACACGATCATTGATGATTTCACTAATCTTGATGCAGACACTTTAGGTGGACAAACCGCAGCAGAAATTCTTGCAGCAGCCGCTAACAATACTTCAAACGTCGTAGCGAGTGGAGTAGGAACCGGCACAGTTACAATTACTGCAAACAACGGACTTATAGGATTCGGTGAATTCGGTCTAAATGATTTTGCTAATACTTCTTTCACTATCGAACACGCTGATACATCATCTGTAACCGACGTTGATAATTCTGATGGTACAGTTATTCAAGATCTTACGTTTGATACTTATGGTCACGTTCAAACAGTAGGTTCAGTAGATCTTGATGGAAGATACTACACAGAAACAGAACTAGACGGTTTCTTATCAGGAAAAGTCGATAACACAGTTCATGTTTTAGCTGGTGACGGGTTAACAGGTGGTGGTGCTCTTACTGCTAATGTTACTATCAGTCACGCTGATACAAGTAGTGTTGCAAATACTGGTGCATTAGATTTAGCGAACGTTGAAGTAATTGAAAGTATTTCATTCGACGAATTTGGTCACGTCGTAGGAATCACAACAGGTAGACTTGCTGCTCTTACACAGGCTGATGCTGATATAAGATATGTAAACGTCGATGGCGATACAATGACTGGAGACTTAACAGTCCCAACATTAAATGCTAACAACGTTGTTCTCGATCACGCATCTCATACGACAGCAGTTGCAACTACAGCAACGATATTCGCAACTCAAATTTGGAGTTTTAGCGCAACTACATATAATAGTGCTGAAGTGATAATCACAGCAACGCAAGGAATAAATAGACATATAACTAAACTATTGATAGTTCATAACGGCTCAACCGCATCAGCTACAGAGTTCGGTACGATATACACGAACACGAGTTTAGCTACTTTTGATGTTGGACTAAGTGGAGGTAACGTTACTTTATCAGCAACTCCTTCTAGTGGAACTTCAGTAGAGTACAAGATTTCAGCTACACTAATAATCGATTAAAGTGAACAATTTAAACCGCCTATCTGGGGAGAGTGAACCGAATGGCAAATGACAAGAAATTTATAGTCAAGAACGGACTCTTGACTCCTGAAAACGCTGTTATCGGTAGCAATACTGATACTGGCGAGAAATTACAGGTTACAGGTACATCTAAACTATCAGGAAGCGTTACAGTAACGCAAGGTACCGCTGCAACTCCTTCACTCGATGTTCACAACTCAGGCGGCTATCTTAACGACGCCGTTATTGCAAAATTCCGTGGCGATTCAGACGCCCTTCAAATTCAAAACACCGGTATCGGTGACTATAAACTCGTAAACTCTCAACAGAACAACGGTATTATCTTCTATGATAGTACTCCTGGTGTTCGCTTACTCTACAATAACTCAGCTCGACTAGATATTAACTCTGCAGGAAACAGATTCTACGGTCTATCAACGACTACAATTGATGGAAACAGAATTTTAACAACTGCTGACGAGGGTTCTGGTAACGGTCTTGATGCTGACACAGTAGACGGACTTGAGGCTAGCCAATTCGTAAGAAGTGATGTTGATGACATCATGGCTGGTAACTACACCATCCAACAAAATCTTATTGTTTCTGGTGATCTTACAGTTTCGGGTAATACGACTTACGTTAATACTGAAGAGATTCTACTTTCTGATAATATCATCACTCTCAACGCGAATTATACAGGAAGCACACCTACAGAAAATGCTGGTATTGAAATTGAACGCGGTTCACTAGACAATCCTAAGCTTCTATGGGATGAAACACAAGATTACTGGAAACTTATTAGTGGTAACTTAACTGATCTCGGTCGAATTATTACGACAGCTGATGAAGGATCAGGTAATGGATTCGACGCTGACACAGTAGACGGTCTAGAAGCTTCTCAGTTCCTTCGTAGTGATGTAGATGATACTGCTAATGGTAACATAACTATCCTCGGTGACCTTACAATAGGTGACAACGTAGGTGGCGCTCAGATTAACTTTGATGGTGTCGGAAACAACAGAACACTTTATTCTGAAGCTGGCGTAATCGGTTTCTTAAACCAAGCTTTCAACTACTCTGCGAGATCAGATGCTCAAGGAAACTGGATTGTAGAGAAAGATGTTGCGGCTGGTGAAGACGTATACGCTACAGACAACGTAATTGCTGGTGGAAATGTTACTGCTAACACAGGTTCGGTTTCAGCCGCAACAACAGTAACTGCTGGAACAGACGTTACCGCAGGTGGTAACGTTACCGCTACAACAGGATATGTACAAGCAGCAACTACAGTAACTGCAGGAACCGATGTTATCGGTCAAAGATTCGTAGATGCCGACAATAACTCTTATGTAGTTAACCCTGCCGGCACTTCAACAATGAACGATATTGGAATCGATGATGATCTATTCCACAACGGTGATACGAATACAAAACTAAGTTTCGGTACAGACGATATTAGTCTTCAAACTGGTGGTTCTGAAAGACTTGGAATCGATAACGATTCTGTCGACGCTACAGTAACTGTAACAGCGCCTAATGTCGGTATCGATACTGACCTATTCCACAACGGCGACACAGACACCAAGATCAGCTTTACAACTGACGAACTCAAGATCAATACTGGTGGTGCGACAAGACTTACAGCAAATACTGGTGGAGTCTATGTAACTAATCTTACAGCTTCTGGAAATGTTGTCGGTAATAATATTTCAGCAATCACAGAAGTTGAATCACCGATCTATTACGACAAAGATGATCGTAACTACTACGGTGATTTTGCGACAACTTCTCGCTTAAATGATATTTCTCTAGTCGGTGAAGTGATTCACGATGGAGACACAGACACTTACATTCATTTTAGTGGTGCTGATAGTTTCGATGTTGTAACTGGTGGAACAACAAGGTTTACAGTTAATAATACTACAGCTACTGCTTCTCACTCATTTACTGCTCCAGTTTTCTATGATTCTAACGACAACACTTTCTACGGTGATTTCGCTGGCACTTCTAGAATTAACGATATATCATTAGATGGTCAGATTATTCATGATGGTGATACTGACACCTTCATAGATTTCAATGCAGCAGATTCACT
>Ga0099848_1000810_pt1 | contig 14532 bp, 19 predicted proteins | sample CB_VirMetaG_3_FD_78179 | JGI IMG/M metagenome (GOLD analysis project Ga0099848, IMG submission 78179) | Freshwater to marine saline gradient viral communities from Chesapeake Bay - CB_1508_1S Viral MetaG | ecosystem: Environmental > Aquatic > Marine > Coastal | place: USA: Chesapeake Bay... | reverse complement strand
CGGTTCCGACGCAGTACGCGCCGGTGGCCCCGATGTATTACTCGGAGAGCGACACGCTCGCGGGCTCGATATTCCTCGACGGTACGAAGGTCAGCGCGAAGGCGATCCGGGGCAGCGTCAAGTTCGTCGGCGAGATGAACTCGAGCGTAAAGGTGGAGTTCGACGGTCGCGGGATCTGGGACCACGCGGACTCGAGCGCCGACGGAGGCACGGGTCCTTGGCCGTTGCTCGAGGGCATCCCGTACAACGAGCGGAGCCCGCTGATGTTCAACGGCTCCACCTTCCGGATCTCGAGGACCGGCGAGCAGTACGCGACGGAGGGCTGGGCCTCGCCGTGCGTGACCGGGGTCACGATCGACATCGGCAACAGCGTCGAGCCTCGTCTCTGCGCTGCGGAGGCCGAGGGCATCGAGGAGTTCTGGATCGGCAGTCGCACGCCGACCTGCACGATCCGAGTCGAGGGCACCCTCGAGTCCGATCTGCCTTGGTTCACGGGCGAGAAGGACGGGACGATCTACCGGCTCGAGTGGGTCGTCGGCTCCGGGGACTACGAGACATACCGCTTCCTGATGACGGGAGCCCAGGTCGTCGATGTCGTGCGCGACGCTGCCGACGGGCTGTCGATCCGCGAGGTGACTTTCGCGCTGACGGGCGGCGACCTGTTCAACCTGGACGGGGCTGCGCCGGCCCTGAATCGCCGAGGCGGGGACAACGAGCTGGTGATCCAGTGGCGTGGGGCTGCCGGGGCCTGGTTCTAGGGGCCTCGGAGCGGCTCCCGAAAAAATCTGAGATTTCTGTGGACCCGGGGGCCGGGATCGCCGAAGATCTGGTCATACCCAGCGGCGAGCGCCGCGCAACCGATAGACACGACCATGACCACGACCAACGACATCATCGCCCGCCGACGGGCTATGGCACAAGAGATCAACGACAAGCATGGCAGCTCGAAGGCTGCCGATTCCAAGAAGATGGATCAGGTCAAGCGAGAGTACGGCCTCGAGGCGTATCTGGCATGGCTGGTCATGGGTGACTTTGCCTGATCCTATGACCACCACCCATCGCTACACCTCCTCGAGCTACGACCTCGAGATCGACCTCGAGGGAGCCGTCTTCGGCGTCGAGCTCTCGAATGAGACGGAATACTGGGACGGGCGTCTCGCCTGCTCGAACACCGAGGGCCAGGCGCACTGGCTCCGCTGGAGCAGCGACAACCCGCAGCACTGGTTCTGCGATGCGATGCTGGAGGAGGACTTGCTCGCCGTGCTGATCGAGGGCGGGGCCATTTTGGACGAGGACACCTTCCTCTTCCTCGCCCTGCCGGTCGATACCATCAAGACCCTCGAGGGTTGGCTCGGCGAGAACGCCGTCGAGCTCGCCTGCGACCGATGAACCATAGAACCACAGGAGACGACATGAAGAACGCATGGACCTACCAGATCGTCTGGCACAACGCCGACGACGACCGCGAGGAGCTCGACTTCGACAAGGCCCTCGCCTCAATCTTCCAGCCCGACGCGGTGCGCTGCCTGATGGCATCGGTCAAGAACATCCGCGAGAGCGACAGCGCCTTCCTCGACTGGTGGAAGGCTCAGGACCTCACGATGGACTCGCTCATCGAGACGGGGGCCGAGATCCTCGCGATGGCCTTCGTCGCCGAGGGCAAGCTGGAGGGCGTGTCGATCGACGACATCGACTACATCGCCGCCTATGCCCCGGACAAGATCTACCTCGAGGTGCCGGCATGAGGCTATATTCCGACCAGCCGGGCGACACGAAGAGCAGTGCGAGCTCTCGTCTCCCTATTCCTGACCTGACCTCAAACCACCAACACGGGCCGCGCCCCTGGTCCGGTGTCGTCCGGCTTCTTCTTCTCCTCGGGCTCGTCGCGCCGGCGATGGGCCAGGACTACTCCTGGCGGGACACGCTCGATGCGATCCGCCAGGTCGAGACGGGCGGATGTCCGAACGATGGCATCGGTGCCAAGGGCGACAAGGGCAGCGCGATCGGCCCCTACCAGATCTGGCGGATCTACCACACCGACGCTGCGGAGCGGGACAAGACCCTGACCGACTACAGCCGATGCCTGACCTCGAAGGACTACAGCGAGCGCGTCGTGCGAGCCTACGCCCATCGGTACTCGAGGGCTGCGCTGCTGCGGCTCGAGGCTGGCACGGGCACGCTGGCCGATGTGGAGCTGATCGCTCGTCGGCACAACGGAGGCCCTCGAGGCGACCGCAAGCGCGAGAAGACCGAAGGCTACTGGCGCAAGGTCCGGGAGGCGCTCCGTGGCTAGTCTCACCGAGCTCCGGCAGGCGGAGGTCTGCGAGGTCTACTGGGCCAAGTCCTACTGGGCTGTGGCCGACACGAGCACCGGGCTCATCGCTTGGCGCATGACGAAGGACGGTCGGCTGGCCGTCAACCCGAGGCAGGGCAGACCGGCGGTGATCCGGCTCGAGAAGCCTCGGGACCAGGTGGAGCGCACCGTCGCTGCGGACTTCCTGCGAGCGGCGGAGCTCTGGACCGAGCTGGCCCCGGCGTAGAACTCGAGGTCCTGCCGAGTCTCCATTCTCCTAGGGATGGGAGTCTGTTCCCCCGTGGCTCGGCGGGGCCTCACCCTTCGCTCTTCGGAGCGCAGCCTCTCGGATCCACGAGGCTAGGGCGCTGCCCTCGAGGTTCGGCGCGATGGCCTGGATGTCGTCCAGCGAGAGCCGGATCTTCACGACATGCTCCCGGACCCTTCGCCTGCCGAGTCTCCGCCTGCCTGGTCGTCGTTCCCACTCCATCATTTTGAGGGCCCTGGAAATAGGGCCGCTTGATCGCGAGGATCTCCCTACGGAGATCTTCCCCGTTTGACCCGAGCCCATCAAGAGTGGAGCCGCACGACTCGTGCGCGTTCCCTAAGCGCCCGTGCCGGGATGCGCGTCAAGTCCGTCGCCGGCAGCGATGGGCTGCTGCTGCCTGATCCGTCGATGTTCGCGGGCGGCGGTCGGTACTTCGCGGAGGACGGTCGGGCGATCTCGGGCGACTACCCTGCGGTCAATGTCCGGGCCGGCGGATTCGACTCGCCGAAGATCCTGTCGCTCTCGACGACCCTCGACCAGCGCGAGACGAGCGAGCGCCCCTACGAGGAGAATGTCTGGGTCCGGTCGGCGATCAAGGCGATCTCGAGCGGGTTCCAGCGGCTCCAGCTCCGGATGTTCTCCGGCGACCCGAGCGCCGACGGCAGCCAAGAGCTCGAGGATCACCCGATCCTGCGGCTCATCGCTCGCCCGAACCGTCACATGACGGGCCGGGAGCTCTGGCAGTCTCACGCCACGAACTACAAGCTGGACGGCGAGTCCTTCTGGTTCCTGGCGAACGAGCAGGGCCTGCCGGTGCGCGTCGATGAGACGAGCCAGCAGCTCCTCGAGATGCCGGCGCAGATCATCCCGGTCCGCGGCGAGCTCGTGGAGCACCGGGTCGGCAAGTCCGGCTGGCCGGTGGCCTTCCGCTACAGCGTCAAGCGCGGCGGCGAGAGCCTGACCTGGCCGGAGGCCGCGGTCATCCAGTTCCGGGACTACGACCCCTACAACCTCGTGCGCGGCCTCGGCGATGTCCGGGCGGTCATGCGCGAGGTCGATCTCTACTTCCAGGCGTTCCGTTACATGGACGGGGCGGTGCGGAACAACGGCGATCCGGGCGGCTTCCTGATCTTCGAGGAGAAGCTCGGGATCGACGAGCTCGAGCGCCGGCAGGCGGCAGCCGAGGACGAGTTCGGAAACGCCGAGAACGCTCGCCGGATCAAGGTCCTGGACCGCGGGGCCAAGTTCATGCCGAACCCGGTCAAGCCGTCGGACATGGCCTACGAGAACCTGAGCTCCTGGCTCCGGGACTCGATCCTGTCCGCGCTCGGCGTCCCTGGGCCGGTGGTCGGGATCTACGACGCTGCGACCTACAACAATGTCCAGACCGCTCACCGTGAGATGTGGACGGGTCCGAATGGGATCCTGTCGCTCGCGGAGATGACGGCGGATGTGATCGAATACAAGTTGCTGCCGCGCCTCGAGCGCGTGCTGCCTGGCGTCAGCGAGCTGGTGCCGGTGTTCGACAGCGGGCAGGTCGAGGTCCTCCAGGAGGATGTGAGCGACAAGCTCAAGATCGCCTCGGAGATCGCGGCCACGGGCGTCGGCATCACGGCGAACGAGATGCTCCAGCGCCTCGGCGTCGAGGTCGATCCCTTCGAGGAGGGCGACCGGAAGTGGGTCGCGATGGGCCTCACGGAGCTCGGCAGCGAGCAGCCCGAGGACACTGCGGAGCGCATGGCCGACATCCTTGAGCGTCGTCGCGCCGAGGACGAGCTCGACGAGGTGTACGGCTCCTGGCGCGAGTCGGTGAACATGAGCGCCTCGGAGCTCGAGCGGTGGGCGGAGAACGAGTGCAGCCGCAAGGCGAGCGTCGATTCCCGGGCCGTGATCGACCGGAACCTCAACCTGCTCCGCAAGAAGAAGGGCGACTGGGGCTCCAAGGAGATCAAGGACGCCAAGCGCACGATCTCCTTCATCGCTCGCATGAAGGGCATGGAGCAGGGCGAGCCGGCGGTCAAGGGCTGCCCCTCGAAGCGCGACATCAGCCTCAAGAACTGGGCCTTCGATCCGGGCAAGGGATCGAGGTCGCTGCGCTCGGAGGACGGCGATCCGCAGCCCGAGGAGCTCCGCAGCCCTCCGTGCCGCCAGGCCGGCGAGTCGCGTCGGGACTGCCTCGACCGCAAGATCAGCGAGATCGCGGACGAGAACCCGGAGTGGCAGAACGATCAGGTCGTCGCGGTGGCGATCGACATGTGCGAGAAGTCCTGCCGCTGCGGTGAGACGGCCCAGCGCCGAGAGTTCTCCCCGGCGATCGAGGAGCTCCTCGAGCCGTTCACGAAGCGCGTCGCCCGCTGGTTCGAGCGATACGAGACGGCGCAGCTCGCGCACCTCCGCAAGATCGCCAACGGTGGCCGGGCGACGATCGCCGAGCATCTGCGGGATGTCGTCGATGAGGTCTTCGATCCCCAGGGCATCAGCGATGAGGCGTTCGATGCTCTGCTCCTCGAGAACTCGGTCTGGGCTGCTGCGCTCGAGCGCGAGGTCCGCACGGCTCTCCGCGAGGTCTGGGCTCAGGCCATCGCCGAGGCGCACGGTGAGGTCGGCGGCAGCCTTCTCACGATGAGCGACGCCAGCGTCATCGAGGCGCTGACCTCGCAGAAGACGCGGCTCGTCGAGGGCGTGACCTCGAGGCTGTCGAACCGGGTCAAGAATGTCCTCGCCAAGGGCCTCTCCGATGCCAACGCTGCGAAGAGCCTGCGCGAGCTGGTGAAGGACGAGCTGCCGGCGCTGACCGACGAGCTCCGCCAGGTCTTCGGGACCAAGGAGGCTCGAGCCGCGACCATCGTCCAGACGGAGACGGGCATCGCCTCCAACACTGCTCGCTACGCACAGTACCAGCGCAGCGGCGTGACCAAGATCCGCTGGAGCTCTGCCAAGGACGAGGCGGTGCGCCCGTCGCACATGGCCCTGGACGGCGACACGATCGAGCTCGGCTCGACCTTCGCCAACGGGCTCCGATTCCCTCAAGACCCGCAGGCGGCGAACGCTGCCGAGGTCGTCAACTGTCGCTGCCGCTTCTTCGCGGCCGAGTACGCCCAGCCTGAGTGATGAGCAAGTTTCAAGAAGCCAAGACGAAGCTGGAGGCCGGCGAGCTCACGCTCGACGACCTTCGGTCGCTGAACATCGACCCGGATGACTTCCGCAAGATGCGGGTCGGCGAGGGCATCACGCATCGCCGGGCGATGAAGGACAAGCCCGAGGCTCAGGGCGACCGGACCTACCGCTATGTGATGAGCACCGAGAACGCGGTGGGCTTCTTCCGCGATGTGGTGAAGGTCAGCGGCTGGGAGCTCGAGGACTTCAAGAAGCGCCAGCAGCCGTTCCTGTTCGGCCACAATGTCGCCGAAAACCGTCCTCCCCTTGGCCGCATGAACAAGGTCAAGAAGGACCAGATGCCCTACGGTCGAGTGCTTGCCGGCGACGCCGAGTTCACTCCTGAGGGGATCTCCGAGTTCAACGACATGATCCACGACATGGTTGAGGCGGGCTTCATGCCTGGCGGATCTGTCGGCTTCAATGTGCTCCAGGCTCGCAAGCCGACGGAGCGCGAGATGAAGAGCATCGCGAATGTGAACGAGTTCTCTTCGATCATCGAGCGGGCGCAGCTTGTCGAGTTCAGCGCGGTGCCGGTGGGCATGGACCCCGACGCGGTGAAGATGCGTGCTGCTGACGCCGATGGTGTCGAGGCGTTCCTGCGCGAGGCCATCGAGGCTGGCCGCTACGACCGCGAGCTCGTCGCCGATTTCCGCCACGAGTACCTCGGGCAGCAGGTCGAGGCTCGCCAGTTCTGGTCTGGCTTCCGTGCCGAGCCCGACGAGCTCAAGGTCGGCGACCATGTGTCGTGGAACTCGAGCGGCGGTCGTGCCTACGGCGATGTCGAGCGCATCGAGCGCGACGGCGTGGTCGATGTCCCGGACACGGACTTCAAGATCACGGGCACCGCGGACGACCCGGCTGCTCTGATCCGTCTGCACGACGAAGACCACGAGCCGACGGACACGCTCGTCGGTCACAAGTTCAGCACCCTTCGCAAGGAGGATGCTAAGTCGGAGAGATCGGAGGCCGGCGACCAGGGGGAGTCGGCCTCCACCTCCGTCGAGGTCGAGCGCCTGGTCGATGCGATCGAGCGGCTCGAGCTCATCAACGCGCACCTCGAGAAGCGCATCGCGCAGCTCGAGGGTCTTTCTCTTTCTATGGGCGAGGAGGACACGGGCATCGTTGCCCGCAACGAGCAGCCCGACCTGTTTGACCTTTACCTGGAAGCCTTCTGAGGCTTCCGACACTCAAACCCCAAGGACTTCAATGTCTGACCACAGCGAGAAGCGTGCGGAGTTCGAGAAGACCCTCGAGGAGGCTCTCTCGAACGCCGTGCAGCGTGGCCTGTCCAGCGTGGACGAGGCCCAGAAGGTGATGAACGAGCGCCTGGCCTCGTTCGAGGCGCGGATGGACTCCATCCAGCGTCCGTCTCACGACCTCCCCGGCGCTGAGGAAACTCACGACGGCGACAGCTACAACATGGGCCGGGTCTTCCGAGCCCTTGCCAAGGGTCCTCACGCCTACGAGCGCGAGGCTCCGATGGAGTGGGCCATGTCGGAGGAGATCCGCGACATGGGCACCACGCCCGACACCGCCGGTGGCTTCCTGGTTCCGACCCAGGTCTTCGACGAGGAGATCATCCCTCTGCTGCGTCCTCGGGTCGTGGCGATGGAGCTGGGCGTGACCGAGCTCCAGGCGATGGGTTCCCCGGTCGAGATCCCGACCGAAACCACCTCGCCGACGGTCGATCCCGTTGCGGAGAACACCGCCAACACCGCTGCCGACATGGCTTTCGGTTCCCTGATCGCGACTCCGCACACCGCGCAGTCGTACATCAAGGCCAGCCGTCGCTTCCTGTCGATGGGCACCGGCGCTGAGGCGTTCATCCGTCGCCGCATGGCGGAGGAGATCGCGCTGACGATGAACCAGTGGATCCTCAAGGGCACCGGCGCTGCGGGTCAGCCGACCGGCATCCTGAACACCACCGGGGTCAACGACCTCGCTGGTGCGGGCACCTGGACCGGCACTGGGGCCTACAAGGATCTCCTCAAGCTCGAGAGCCTGGTCGCCGAGGCCAACGGCCTCGAGGGCGCTGGCGCTCTTGGCTGGTGTCTCCACCCGCGGGCCATGCGGGCGCTTCGTCAGATGCAGGTGGACAACGGTGGCGTCGATGTGAATGTCGCTGCTCGCGTGTTCTCTGCCGCTGCCGAGCAGCAGATCCTGGGCTACAACTTCCGCACCTCGACCCAGCTCAACTCGGGCTCTGGCGGTACGACCGGAGAGATCATCTTCGGCAACTGGGAGAAGGCGATCCTCGCTCAGTGGGGCAACCTCTCCGTCGAGGCTTCCAATGTCGCCGACGACGCTCTCAGCAAGCGCCAGACGCACATCGTGGCCTACATGGACATGGATGTGATCGTGACCCAGCCGGGCGCGTTCGCGATCGAGAACGGCATCGACCTTTCCGGCATCTGACCCTAGGAGGAACTAGAAATGTCTGACGGATTCTCCTCAAGCAAGTTTGCGAAGGCCCTCGATCCCGCTGATTACGCGATCGGAGCTGTTGGCGCTGGCGACACCATTGACTGCGCTGGCTACCAATACGCGGTCTTCGTCCTGGTGGTCGGCGATTGTGCTGGTACCTACACTCTCCAGATCGAGAGCGACAGCGACAGCGCGATGGGTTCGCCTGCCGATGTCTCCGGTGCCATCGCCGAGGTCATCGCTACCGACGACGACAGCACCAAGGTCGTCGCGGTGAAGTGCGAAGGCACCGAGCGTTACCTCCGCATCAAGGCTGACGCCGTTGCGGGTGGTGTCGTGGACCTGGCCGCTGTCTGCGTGCTGACCAACGGCATCAACACCAGCAACTACGCTACGGCCCCCGACGCGGTGGTCTGAGCGTGACTGAGGGGGCCGGCGGGTTCTGATTCGAGCTCGCCGGCCCTCGCCCCACAACATCAACGGAGACGACCTACGATGCCTGAGACTCACTTCTACACCGTGAAGGCCGGATACGCCCTTCATGTCCCGAATGTTCAGCGCGAGAGCGCGAAGCTCTGGGCCAAGGCTGGCTGGGGCGTCGATCTCTCGGACCCCGAGCTCCGCGCCTTCGTCGAGGGCCAGTGGCACAAGCTCAAGAAGGTCGAGAGCCTGTCCGCGTGCAGCAGCATCGCGCCGACTCCTCGAGTCCTGATCTCGCGCATCGAGGCTGCCCAGCGTGCCGCTGCCGGCAAGCCCGCACCGACCAAGGTCGAAGCCGATGTGAAAGCGTCGGGCATCGACCTCGACACCCTGCCCGGAATCAAGGCGAAGCCCAAGCGCAAGGCGTCGCCGAAGCCTACGACTGAGGAAGAGCACTGATGGTTCGCCACGACTACATCGGAGACATCCGCACCGAGTACGCCAAGGACGCGAACGACACGGTTCCGTTCCAGACCAACGGGATCGTCTCCGGCGATCACGAGACGCTGATCCTCGTCGCCACCTACTACGCTGCGACTGGAGACAAGGAGACGACGATCAAGATCCAAGAGAGCGACGACAAGCTCTCCTGGTCCGATGTGGCCGGGAGCTCTGTCCTCATCGCGACTTCGGGGCTCGCCACTGGCCGTCGGACCTGGATCATCGAGCGTCGTAAGCACGGGCGCTATCTCCGGGCCAACTTCTCAACGACCAAGACCGCGCACTCTGTGACCGGCGTCTGGCTCAAGATGGGCGACAAGGTTCGCTCCACCGAGACGCAGGCCGACACGACCATCGTCTGATGACCTACCAGCACCGAATGGAGGCACCGATGTCTGCACAGCAAGTCACCGTCCGCAAGGGCTTCTGCCATGTCGTTGACGGGCAGACCTACATCTACGGCTACATCTGCACGACCGACTCGCCGATCTACAAGGCGAACCCGGCGGCGTTCCTGCTGGCTCCGGCGCACCTGCTCGAGGCGAAGGCCGAGGAGCCCGTGGTCGAGGAGCTGCCGCCGCTGCCGATCGAGGTCGCTGACGACGAGGAGGAGCTTGAGGTCTGATGCCCGCGCTCGAGGGAACGAAGCTCCAGGCCGTCGATCTGACGACCCTGGCAGAGGTCAAGCAGCTCATCGACGCCAGCGAGACGGACACCTCGCTGGACTCGCTGATCTCGTCGCTGATCGCGGAGGTCAGCGACCGCTGCACGCAATACCTCGGCTTCCACACCCTGAGCGCGGAGCGCACCGAGACTTACGAGGGCCGGCGCTTCGAGCGCGTGCTGACGCTCGACACGAGGCCGGTGACTGCGGTGTCGTCGCTCAAGTACCACGCGGACACCGACTTCACGAATGTCCAGCCCACCGCGACCGACGAGTATGTGGTTCACAGCCGGGGGGGCTGGATCCGCCTGCTCTTCGGTCCGGTCTTCAAGAACAACTATTTCCGCGTGACCTACACCGGCGGGCTCGGCGCTGACGCTGCTGCCGTCGTGTCTGGGTTCCCGGAGATCAGTCACGCCGCCGCGATGCAGGCGAAGTACCTGTTCCAGCGGCGCGACAGTCTGGGCGGCGATGTCCGGACGATGGCGGGCTCGACGGAGTTCCGCAGCGAGTATGGCCTCCAGTCGGAGGTCCGGGCAATCCTGGATCAGTACGCGAGGCGCGGTTGAACTTCCGAGCGCAGATCGACACCGAAGCTGCCCGTCGTGCGATTCAGCGTGCGCCGGGTCGCTTCCGTAGTAGGATCGAGGTCGCGCTCAAGGAGCACGGGCAGTTCTTCCAGGAGCGCATGGAGGCTCGCATGAGCCGCCCGTGGAGCCAATACAACCCGACCGATGTCCTCTCGCGTCGGAGCGGTGCGCTCATCAGCAGCCTCAACTCGAAGGTCGTCGGCAAGGAGCTCGACGGGCTCCAGCTCCAGGGCACGGTCGGCGACGGTCGCACCCGCAACTATGTCTTCGCCCAGGAGTACGGCGCGGTCATCCGCCCGAAGCGTGCGAAGTACCTCACGATTCCGGCGTCGGGCAACTACACCGCCGGCGGCAGGGTCCGCTACGAGAGCCTCGGCGCTCTGATCTCGGCCAAGGGCGACCAGGTTATCAAGAAGGGCCTCGGCATCTTCCTCCGCACGGGCAAGAGCGAGCGCAGCGACAAGCCGATGTTCTGGCTGTCGAAGGGTCCGATCCGCATCCCGGATCGCCTCGGGTTCGGCGAGACTTGGCGCAGCAGTCGTCTCAACTCCGACCGTCGCCGGCGGATCAAGAACGCGGTGAACGACGCGGTGGCTGCTATCAACGGAGGGCGCTGATGCCTGACTACCAGCAGCCCATCGAGTTCCGGCCCGGGTGCATTCCGCCCGATGTCGCGATCGTCGAGGAGCTCGCGTCGTTCGTCGGCACGACGGTCGAGGCTGGCTTCTCCGGAGGCAAGGCGCTCTACAGCCGGAGCCGCGGCACGCACAGCTACTCGATCCCTGCCGCGACGCGGGGCGAGCGCGAGGAGATGCTCTATCTCTGGGGCAAGTCTCAGGGCGGCACGCGCTACATGACCTACCTCGCGCCTGGAGAGCAGGAGCCGATCAAGGTCAGGTTCCGGAACCTCGAGACGCGAGCGCAGGCTGACGGGCTCTGGTCGATCGAGGTCGAGCTCGAGGAGGCGCTCTGATGGCGTACCCGAGCGACGGCGATCCGATCAAGCACGATGTGCTCGAGGCGCTGCGTGCGAACATGGAGGCAATCGAGCCTCCGTCGTACCACCACGATGTCCGTCGTGCGGAGGTGTTCGGCGGCCAGGAGATCCAGCTCGGGCGCTCGCTGCCGGCCATCGTGATCGTCCCGGAGAAGGATCAGGTGGACAAGTACCTGACCTGCCAGCGCATCCAGAATGTGATGGATGTGACGGTCTACGGAGCGGTGCGCGTGATCCCGGGCTCGACGGCCTGGCGCAAGTCGATCCAATGGCTGCTGGCTGATATCAAGGCCGCGGTGAACGCGGACTTCCAACTCTCCGGGCAGGCGGTCTACATCGACCTCGTGGGCGAAGACCTGCCCGAGATCATCGACTCGAACATCGCAGTGGGATCGGTTTCGCTGCGAGTTGCCTATCGGCACGATTTCCTCAACCCCACCAACTAGGAAGGACTCCATGCCTCTTTTGAGCAAACGGCGTCAGGTCGTCGCGGTCGAGGAGACTGTCGGCGGCACCCTCGCCTCTGGACTGACCACGGCTGCGAACGCCGGCTTCGTTCTGACCGATGCGTCTGCGACCCTCGACATCGAGGCCGTTGAGCGCAACATCCTCCGCGAGTCTTTGACTCCGGTGAAGAGCAGCCCGGGCCAGCAGGCCGCGGGCCTGACCCTGACCACCGAGATCGCTGGCACGGGCGGCGGTGCCTACAGCGACGGCGCTCCTCTTTGGGGCCGTATGCTTAAGGGCTGCGGGATGCGTCAGGCCGGTTTCCAGAGCGTTGCGATCGGCGCGATCTCGGGTGGTCCCTTCCAACACGGCGAGCTGCTAAACTGTGCCACTGCTGGCCCCGGCGCTGCTCGTGTCGTCATGGATACCCACAACGGCGCGACGACCATCCTGGTTGAGCGTGTCGGCGCTACTTCGATCGTCAGCGGAGAGCTCCTGACTGGTCAGAGCTCGGGCGCTACCGCGACGAGCTCCGGTGCAGCGGCCAACGCAGGCTTCTTCTGGTCGCCTGTTTCCAATGTCGTGAAGACGATGACCGGAGCCATCACTTCGGGAACCGTCTACAAGGGTTCGCTGATCGAGGGCGCTACCAGTGGATCTCGGGCTGTCGTCGCCGAGGACTTCACGACGGGCGGGCCGCTTCGATTCTACCCTGTTCGCGGCGGTGCCTTTACTGGCGGCGAGACGCTGACCATCATCTATGAGCCGACGGCTGGTTCCGCCGCTGGCTTTGCCGTTGGCGCGACGAGCAACGAATCGTTCTTCGAGTTCCCCAGCCTCTCGATGCGCTTCATCGAGGACGGGCAGGCGATCACGGTCGCCGGCGCTCGTGGCTCCGTCAGCTTCAACTTCGAGGTCAACCGTCCGGTCACGGCGAGCTTCACCTTCCGTGGTTCGCTGAACAGCACCGACGACCAGGCGCTGATCTCTGGCGTGTCGGCTGACGCTCCTGCCTCGCCCCCGATCTGGCAGGGCAGCGCGATCGGCTACTCCGGCAACGAGACTTCCGGCCTCGCGGATCTCGCCGATGAGCTCGAGCCCTGCCTGACGGCTCTGTCCCTGGACCTCGGCGTCACGCTGTCCGATCGTCGCTGCGCTGCGGCTTCGACCGGGCTCGAGGAGGTGCTCGGCACCGCTCGCGCCGGCACCGGCTCGATGGACCCGGAGGTCACGCTCGAGGCCGACATCCCGTGGCTGTCGTACCTCAAGAACGGCACGACGACGCGCCTGCGGGTGCCCGTGGGCTCGAGCGACGGCAACCGCTTCACCTTCTTCATGCCTGGCATCCAGTTCACCGGGCAGAGCTACGGTGATCGGGACGGCATCGCGACCTACGACCTGCCGTTCAACCTCACCGGCGGCTACCACCACAATGTCGCCGGATCCGGTACGCAGCTCGATGTGTACGGCGGGGACAACGAACTCGTGCTGATTTACTTCACGAGCTGATGACCTAGGGCGCGGCGGGGCACAGGGCTCCGTCGCGCCTTCACCCTGACTGCAAGGAGACGAACCATGCTGGCAATCACCCCCCGCGGCGAGTGGAACTACATCGCCGAGTCCGATCGCGAGACGGACAACCCGACGGTCTTCAAGCTGCGCGACCTCAAGCAGCGCGAGCGCATGACCCTCTTCGACGAGGGCAAGGGCTTCGGGTCCAAGGCATTCGACATCGTGAAGACCGCGCTGATCGGCGTGGAGAACCTGCTCGATGGCGACGGCAAGTCGGTGCCCTTCAAGAAGGACGCATCGGGCAAGGCTGACGACGAGTTCCTCGAGCGGATCCCGTGGCAGATCATCCTCGAGATCGCTGGCGCTGTCGTGCGTGGCGGCGAGCTCGAGGACGACGAAGTGGAAAAGTCCGAGCCGTCGCCCGAGGTCTAGCAGAGCAGGACCTACCAAGGTGCCCGGAGACTTGTGGAGGCATGACCGCGAACCCCGAACTCCTCGACCGCGACAAGCGCAGCGTCCGGCTCCGTATGGGCTGCGACGCTGATTGTCCTGAGGGGGCGGAGCAGTACGCGATCACCTGCACGAGGTGCGACGGCTCAGGCACCGACCCTGAGACTGGCGGCAAGTGTGAACGCTGCGGGGAGGGCCGCTACATCGGCTACATCCCGCAGCGTCGCTGCCCGAGGTCCCAGATGACGCCGGCGATCTCGATGGCGCTCGATGCGCTGTCCTGGGTCCGTCGAGGCGTACTCCCGGAAGACGGCGGCATGATGAACCAGAGCCCGTCGTTCCTCCAGTTCGTCTCGACCTTCGAGGGCGAGATCCACCGCGTCGAGGCCGAGCGCCAGGAGCAGGAGAGGCTCAAGGCGATGAGGTCGAAGAAGAGGTAGCACATGGCGATCCAGGCGAACGAGATCACGGTCAGGCTGACCGTCCAGGACGATGCGACGAGGCCGCTGAACCGCACTCAGCGCGAGCTCGACGAGACTGGGCGCGAGGGCCGCGAGGCGTTCGTCAAGATCCAGGTCGCTGCCGACCGAGCTGGCCGCGAGCTCAAGGACTTCGAGTCGAAGTCGAACCGGACCCGGATCAGCATCGCGAAGCTGGCGACGGGCATCATCGGTGTCGCTGCTGCGTTCGAGGGCATCCGCCGCACGGTTGGCACTGGGCTCGGGTTCATTCAGGCTGCGTCGGAGTTCGAGGAGGCTGCCGCGAAGTTCGGCGTGGTCTTCGGCGACGAGGCGGTGCGAGTCGCGG
>Ga0099848_1000809_pt1 | contig 14537 bp, 26 predicted proteins | sample CB_VirMetaG_3_FD_78179 | JGI IMG/M metagenome (GOLD analysis project Ga0099848, IMG submission 78179) | Freshwater to marine saline gradient viral communities from Chesapeake Bay - CB_1508_1S Viral MetaG | ecosystem: Environmental > Aquatic > Marine > Coastal | place: USA: Chesapeake Bay... | reverse complement strand
GGGGAGTCTTTTCTTTTTCTTTTTTCTTTTCTCAGTATGCCGTAATACAGGAAACCACACATCGAGCAGTACTCAAGTGTGCAAAAAACACACATGTAGAGGACGGGTATTTATGTAGGGGGGTAGGGGGGGTGGGGCGGCACACCCCCCGTTAGGAGAGTGTACCGCCCCGTTAGCCTTAGGCGTTCTGGAATGTCCAGAGTTCAGCCTCGGGCTGGCCGTTATAAGGGTTAGCAGGCAGGTCGCCGACCTTTTCTACAAGCACCTTATCGGACTTGTTACCCCAACGATTAGTTACGGTAACTTTTTGCCCTTTCTTACCCTTGCCGAAGACTCTAAGCCCCCAGCGTTTCGGCTCCTTACTGATTAGGGCGAAGTTCGCCGTCAGCATGGCTTGTCCTTTCTCTAGGTGTCGAGGCTCATCCTCGACGACATCCACCCTACTAGGAATGGGGGAGCCAGTCAAGTAGGGTTTCTTAGCATAAGTATTATGGTATAGAAGCGTAACTAAGCGTAACTAAGCCCCCGAACTAGCGATACGCAGAAATGTCGCGGTAGCGATACTTAGTGTTGTTGTGGAAGCGGTTAGAGTAGGTCTATCAAGGGATTATTGCCTAGCAACTTTCAGACTCACCCTCAATAGACCCACTCACCCGTAACTTAGCCCTTTTTGGTAGCGATTATGAGCCCTACGACTAGAGCCCATACGCCTATAGCGATAAGGCTTTGCGTAGTGCTACTCATCCTCACCATCCCTTAGGTTCCTGATTGTTTCCTTTACCAATGAGGCAAAGGTTTCGGGATACTCACGCTTGATCCTACGCGGAAGCATAAGCCCTATGTAAATGTTCTTTATCGCATCTACCTCGTGCTCAGCATAAGTGCTCAAGTCCTCAGGCTCACCATCAGCAGGGTCATAAATCCTCGTAATGGTTTCGCCGTCAGGCTTACGCCGTTCGGTGCTTACGAAGGAAGGCGTAGCGAGTACGGTGAACTTACTACCATCCTCGTAGTTAGCCCTGCCAATAAGCCCTACGGGCTCTACTTGGTCACAGATAACGGTCATAAGTTGATTGTTTCCGAACCCTACGCCCAAGCCGTCAGCCTCAGAACATTCCCCTAAGTGCTCAATAGAGCCACCAGAGTAGCCTTCAGCCTCAGGATTAGATACGCAGTGATGGTTTAGCACTCGACCTGGATGCTCAGACTCAGCCTCAAGCACTTCGCTAATAGGAACTTCCCTAATAGCGTAAATGTGAGCACCTGAATCGTGGTTCTCATCCATAGCCTTAGAGACAAGCCCAAGCACTGCTAGATGCTCAGACTTAGCCTCACTGTCCAATTTCTCACTAGCGTTATCCATTACGGACTTGAGTTCCTGTAGTAACAGTTCCTCGGGATTCATGACTTACCTCCTTGTAGTTTCTTCATTAGTCTTACTGCTTCGTTTACCGTATAGACATGGTGGATGCCATACCTCTGAACTATCCGCTTACATTGGAGTTCTAGGCTATGGCTATTGACATCGCCCAAGCCCGTAACTGCGCCGTCAGATACCCAAATAACGGGCTGACTGCTACTTGACCTAAGACTTACGCCGTAAGCCAAAGCAGGTGCGTCACAGCCGTTACCGCCAGGGAACTCAGGCAAATGTCTAACTTGCCTACCCTTACGGGCTACGACCCAAGCGTTGGGATGTTCCTCGTCAGCCCGATGCCCTGTTGAGTAACACACAACAGTAGCCCCTGCTGATGACTTCATCAGTTCGGCTAGGTCGTAATCGGTTAGGTTCATTGAGCCTGAGCAGTCGATTACGACTACAGCACCAAGAGACCTAGTCTTACGGCTAAAGATACGTCGCTCAGGGTCAGTAATCATACGCCCAATGTTGCGAGGGTACTTACCCTCATTGGTGTAAATGTTACGCCTACCTAGTTTGCCCGTATGGGGAATGTCTAGGTCAGGCTTACTGACGAACAACGGATACCATCCCGTAAGTTCAGCACTAGTGTCTATTGGCTTACCGTTACCGAACTGACTGCTCAGCCGCTTACGCTTACGCTGATGCTCAGCCTGCTTGGTCTTGCTTCTAAGCGAGTTAGAGCATGACTGAGAAGCACCGTCAAGCACTCTAGCCAAGTCTCTCCACATACGCCTAGCATGGTTACGCCGATACTTGTTATCGGAGTTGATGCCAAGCAGGTAGCGCAGCCTACTGTTTGGGTAATACTCAGCCGAATCCTTGTAGGTTTCTAGCACTTCCCTTACCTCGGGCTTTACAACCGTAAGCAAGTCGTCAAATGCTTTAGTTCCAGCATAAGACAGAGCCTCAAGGAACAGTGACGAATGAGGGTTATCCTCGTTTAGCATTTGCGCTAACGGGGCTACGCTCATAGTCCCTTGTGTTGGGTCATCACCGTACGCATTACGGTAAAGGTGAGTAGCAACTAGCGTAGAGGCAGCGTCTATGGACTGAGGGCTTACACCCCAAGACTTAGCCTGCTTCTTAGCGTTGGGGAACTTCACTCGGCTGAGTGCCAACCCATAACGCCGTAGCCTGTTGCTAATCGTACCGTTACCTGTAGGGGCATAGACACCATGCTCACGAGAAGCCGTACCATGCTCAACCCTTACATCATTGAGCGAAGTGGCAGAGCCAGCGTGAGTGTATCTATTGTGAGGCAGTAAGGGTCTTTCACCCAATGCCTCAGGGGCTAACTCAGAGCGCGTCATGGCTTACCTCGACTTGCTTGATAGCCAAAGCGTCTACCATCTGCTCAGCGATACGAGGCAAAGCCACCAATGCTGAACGGTTGAGGTCGTTAGTGCTATCGTAAAGTCCAGCGAACTCTACGAAGTTCCTAAGCGAGTACCTGTCAGGACCTTGCTTACTAGCGTAAGCCATAGCAATGTCCCTAAGGTATTCGGGCAAGTGGCTAATAGCGTCAGGATGAGGCTCATCTATCCTAATCTGTACGACCAAGCGGTCAAGCACAGCAGGCGCCAAGTCCTCAGGCTCACCGTTCATCGTTGCCACTACGGAGAAACCATCCTTAGGCTTTACGATTTCGCCTGTCTCAGGATGTTCCCAACTACTAGAAGCCGTAGTGTCAATGAGAGCCATAAGCCGTGACTCAACATCAGAGTTTACTCTGTTGATCTCATCAACTACAAGCCTTGCGCCTTCACGCCAAGCCTTGATACCTACGCCTTCACGGAACTGCCAAGTACCGTTAGTGCTTTGACGATAGCCACCGATAAGGTCACTATCAGTCATTTCCTCCGTACAGATAAGGCGATAAGCATTACCCGTCAAGTGGTAGTTCATACCGAAGTAAGTCTTACCCGTACCAGGCAAGCCATACATAAGTACCCTACCTAAGTTGTTAGACAAGGCAAAACTAGCCATGTCCCAACCCGTCATTGTTACTGCTTCCATGATTACTAACCTCCTGTTAGTTGTTATTGTTATTGTTTAGGTGACATACTGCGATAACTTCTGCTATGCGTATGTCAGGCATAGTATTTATGGGGCTTATCGCTACCCCGTAACGCCTAGGGAGAAAGGGGTAAGACCTAGGCGTACTCTGATTCAGGCTCAGTAGCCAATGTGTTAGCGAGGCTATCCTTAGCGATAGCAATAATGACTGAAGCGTCATTGTCGCTAATGCCACCCCTATCCTTAGAAGCCCCGATAACATTCTCTATGTAAAGTTCGTTATCTACATACGCTTGGCGATAGTGAAACCAAGCGTTTAGACTTGTTGAGCGAAACGCAAACTGCTCGTACAGTTCGCTCATTGCGGATAACGACCTAAGTACCTCATCCATAGTGTTAGTTGCCTTTCTCTTAGTAAGCCGTAGCCCCCGTTGGACTCAGCACGGCGAGCCTAGCCCGACCCAGGGCGGCAGTCAAATGTTCCCCACACTTAGCCCCGACGAGTTAGTTGTTATGTAACGCTAACCCGTCAGGGCTAATCATCCCGCTACTGATGTAGTGGTAGCGGTAGTGGTGGTAGTGGTAGTGGTAGTGGTAGTGGTAGCCCTACTCGGACTCTTCGTCCTTGAGTTGATCGAACATGTCACGCATTAGCGATGGTGCCATGAACGATGCCATCATTGCGTCGATCATCTTGCTCTCACCATTCTTCACATTGTCGTACGAGGTATTGCTCTCACCGATCAACTCACCTGTCTTGGCGTTACGGATAATGGCGTAGACACCAGCATTGGTGCACATAGCGGTAACGACTACGTCCTTTGCGTCACTTGCTTCTGACGGGCGAACATCTTCGGTAGCCGCAACCTCACTGCCAAAGCCACCAACCCTAACGATCAAGCCAACGGGCTCGTTCTTTATGAGTTTGACGATTAGTTCACGGGAGAACAGCATTGCGTACATGTCGCCATGACTTGCGAGGTGCTCAATGCCAAGCAGTCCACCTTCATCTGTGTCAATGTCGTCAGGTTTGTTTAGCGTAACTACCTGACCTTCCGTCTCCCTGACCTTGTCCATAGCATCGCCCATGTTGTCAGCGAGTATCGTTACACCGAATGCACTGGCAACACCATCGGGATCACCGAACTGTTCCCACATGTGCTTCTCGATAGACCTGAAGTCTTCCGATACGCTCTCCATGATGTCGCCAATAAGATTGGCTTCCGCTTCTTCTATGATTGATTCAAGTTCTGGGTGGACTTGACTATCGTTATGTTCCTGTGACATGATTTGCCTTTCGTTGAAGCGCCCCAAGCGGGGCGGTGCGACCAGACTAGCCCGCCGCCGAGGGACACGCAAGCGGGCGTGAACAAGACCCGCACACACGCGGGCGCACGCTCGGAATGAATCATTTCGCGTTGTCGTGGTAGCGGTTGCGAAAGGCCGCGTAATCTTTTGCTCTTTCTACTTGCTCCGGTTCAAGTAGGTCAGCAACACCGATTGCCAAATCCGCAATGGCACCCTTGATGTGTTCGGGTGCACGTAGCCCAGCAAGGAGTAGTTCTGTGAGAAGGTTCTCCGCTTTTTCTTTGTCATTTTCCGTCAGCATTCTTCCTACCTTTCAGTTCCATTGTCTCAGGTTGTGAGTGTCTATTGCAAATCGGGGGCTCACTGAGGCGTACGTATGTCGTCAATGAAGTCAAACACTTCTTGCATTCCCACTTTTGACTCATGTCTTCCTCCTGAACATACACACCTGCCAACGACAGGGTACTTCCGTCCTTCCCATTCTTCGCTTTCCACGTAGATCCAGCCACGCTCACACTTGCCACAGTATCCACCCCACTCCTGCTTGCTGGCCATCCTGATGATCGAGTTGATTCTCTGCAGCGTTGGGAACACTGGCTCATTCTTGACCATCTGCAGCACCTTCTTTGCTGCATCTTCGGACAGATCGATGAGACTATCCTCCTGTCTCCATGCAGACTTGACCGTGTTACGTGCGATGTTCGTTGTCGGGAAGTATCCGCAGATTCTGTCTACGAATAGATCAATGTGTTCTGGTGTCACCTTTCCATCTCCTCATGTTGATTGTGTGAACCGCTATGTATGCGGTTGACCCCATTATAAAACCGTATTGCTCTGTCGTAAGACTGTATGCCACCCACAGGAACTCTGCAACTATGAGGATTGAGAATGACCACCATTTCCTGTAGCCAACTGCAACCATACCGATAATTCCTATGACCGAAAGAAGCCACGACCACCACTCCACTAAAGTTCTGTGCCCTGACTCATCGCAACCTGGATGCGGGACAGCATGCTCTTCAGCCTGTAGATTTCATCTCTCGCATTTGAGAGTTGTTCTCTCAGGTTTGTCAACTCTTCTATCGAGTGCGACAAGGCTGTGTTCAGATCGTCGCATCGTTCCTGCCAGTATTCCTCTGCTGTGCTCATTTCTTTTTTCTCCGTTCTATTTCTTTTTCGAACTTCTCAATCAGTTGGACAAGTCTTTCTTCGTCTGCCTTGCCTGGGTATACCTTGCGAAGAAATCTGATGGTGTCATAAAGATCAGTGAGGAGCATCGTTGCTCCACGAGTGGATGCCGAGCATTAGCATGCGCTCCTTCGGAGTCTTGCCTCCCCAGATTCCATACTCAAACCTGTTGTCCAAAGCGAACTTGAGGCACTGCTTACTGACCTTGCATGCTTTGCAGATACCTCTCGCTGTTTCTATTTTCTTTGCCGGTGAGCCACGATCAAAGAAGAACAAGTCTCCTAGACCCACACAGTTTGCTTCGTCTTGCCAGTCAAAGTTCTTGCTAACGAGCGTCCACGTTTCGGCTATCTCAGCCATTGCCTTTTCCCTCCGTTCCTGTTCTTTCTTTTCTTTTCTATCCACGAGCCCACCTATAGGCTCCAGTGACCGAGCCCTCCGTTTTCATACAGATACTTGGCAACAGCAAGATTGCAGTGGACATTTCGCAGGGCGTGTTGAACCATGCTTCTTTCCACCTTGCAGATGTTGGATGTAACTGTAATCCATGAGCCTTGGATTTGCAACAATCCCACATCGGGGAACCTTGTCCACCTAACAGCGGAGGTGGAGCGCGGGTTGCACCTGGATTCTCGCCAGGCAATGTAACTAAATACCTTGGGTGGCAAGCCATACTCCCTGAACAGTGGCACCCACTGGGGGCACCTCATCTCTTTGTTCCGTGGGATTGAGGCTCGAGCCACATCGTCCTTGGGGGCTGATGCATAGACCACTCCTGCTGGACTGGTCAGTGCTACCCCTGCGAGAAGTGCGGCCAATAGCCGCATAGCATTCTTCATCGGTGTGCCTTTCATTATAGTGCCTTTCTATTTTCCTTACTGGATAAGGGCTACAAGTTCTGCGAACTCCTCAAGCGTCATTAGAACTATACCTTCGGATGTGCCGTCAGGCATCGCTACCATAGCAAAAGGACGTATGTCTCCGGCGCTCTTCGAAGCGCTCGATTGAGCGCGAGCCGCGAAGAACCTTGTAGCGATCGGGCCAACCTGCGCACCAGCCTTGACCTCAATGCGGAATCGACCCGACCAGTCTTCTTCATGCCTAGATCCCTGGTGGCCCGTAGCAACAAGGCCCAACTTCTTGCGAGCACGCCGAGCCTTACTGTCGCCTTTCGTTCTATTCCGTTTGCCTCTGGCCACAGGATCACCGCAACCTTTGACCCTACGCTTACCGTCACGGCCCGGTCTGCCCAACGCCCCAAACTTTGGACATCCATGTACCGAACACTTGTCTTGCTTTCCCTCACAATCGCCTTTCCTTTCATCTGTCATGTGTTTTTGAGACCCGATTGGATCAGGACACGAATGGTCTCCGACCTATTCAGGTTTATCTTTTCTGATACCCGAGCAATCTTAGCCAGCAACTCTGGCTCGAGTCTAATTGCTATGAGTTGCTTTGGGTTGCGCCTCATTTGAGGGCAGTAATCAAAGCGGATGCGTCACCCTTGCTGAGAGAATCGAATGAGTCAATCTCCCTGCCGAGGGTTGCCGACGCCAGGTCGACCTGCTCCTGCTTGCTACGGATTCCTTGGTTGCCCATAAGAGCGCGGATCATGCCAAGTTGCTTGGGTGATGCTGGCTCTCCCGGGTTCTTGATGGTCACGTTCTTGGGTGGTGATACCACTTCGCCACCAAAGGAGTCAGCCAACTGATCGACGATTGCATCAATGCCCTGTTGCTCTTCGTACCGAGGCTGAGGCTGGCGTGGTGCTGGAGCAGAGTTGTATCTGTTGACCTTGTCCATCTCCTGCCTGCTGGGGCGTGGTGCTGACTTGGACTGGAACCCACAGTTGGCCAAGCCCCTACCAATTGCCGAGGTATCTGCGTTCTCGACGTGCGCGGTCTTATTGACTGGGCTTGAGCCACGCACTTCTTCTGCGTATCCAGTAGCAACTGGGCGATCATCCTCACGGTTGAAATAAATCTCAGCCTTGACGACCACCTTGTTGTCGTCGTAGTGAACCATGCTGGTAAGGATGCGACCCTCGGGGTGCGCCTCCCAGAACTTGACCAGTCTTTCCTCGACTGTCTCGTAACTATCCAGATTGAATCCCATCACTTGCTCCTTTTTGTTTTCATTGTTCTGTATTGACTACGCTTCTTGAACTTCGCAACCAATGCTGGGTGCGCTTCGGTCAGTGCCTTGGTGTCTACGGTCTCACGGCTGTAGGTCTTCCATGAAACTATCTCCGCTCCGTTGAATGTTCCAACCTCACAGTCCTTGAGCATCTCACCGATCTGTGCCTGCAACTCGTTCTCTTGCTTCTCTAGTTCCTTGATTGCATCCTTGAGGTCTATGAGTTGCATGACTGCATCCATCCCTTCATCGCCAATCTCCACCCTCGATGGCGTGGATTGTGGATACATCTTGTTGACCATCTCGTAAGAAGCAACCGCACCCTCTGGCATCATGCCTGCGTCGATGGACTCCAGGAACTGAGCCACGGCACTCTCATGTGCCTGCTTCTCGTCGGAGGTTACAACCTGGGTGTAGCGGTGCATGTCGAGATCGCCGTCAAAGATGATCCACTCGACCTGGTCGTGACCAGTGCACATGGCCTGCTGTACGCCCTGCCAGTACCAGTGATCTGGCAGTTCTCCCGTCCATCGCTTGCGGGTGGACTTGACTTCGTATGGCTTGCCCTCTGGATCAATGGCATCCAGGGTGGCGATGAGCCTGCAGTTGCCACGTTCGTAGCCATACATGATGTCCGGAGTCTGTAGAGGAACTTCGGTTTCGCTAATCCACTGCACGAGCATTGGCTCCATGCGATTGCCACGCTCCATGTCCTTGGTGGGTGGAAGCGGTGCGGGTGGATTGTCAGCCAGCAACTCAGCCGCCAGTTCGGCAGATGATGTGTACGGGTGCTCGTTGTGCACAGCCGCCGCTACCGAGGCAGAGATAAGTTTCTTGCCGTCTTTGTTTTCCCAGCGCACACGCAACCATTCTTGGCTACCGTGTTCTGGCTTGTTGATTGTGTAGTGCATGACCCTCCAGTCGTTGTGATACGACTGTATCACGGATAGTGCTGTGGAGCAACCTTCTCTTCAAGAAAATCTGGCTGGTCAAGAACAACAGTCTTGATAATCATTTCGTTCGGTATGTGCACGGGCATGCCAGTTGTTTCCAGGTTTGGAACTTCATCCGGGAAGTAAGAGTTGACAAGTGTGACGTATCCACTCAGACACTCAGGCCACAGCCAGCCAACGGTAACCACCGTCGCTTCCGTGGGCTTGTAGGTTTCTACGTCAGTCCACCCGTTGTCACCGTCAAAGGCATCCCGCCAGTGGATTGCAACAAGTGGCCAATTGCACTTGGCCATAACGCCTCAGTCTAGCCAGACCGTATACTCGGCTGTTACCCTACCCTTGTCTGGGTCTACGAAGTGCAGGCGCTGACTGGGTTTTCCAACAGCGGCAACGAACACCCTGGCATACTCGTTGTGTGACTCAGGGCTACCGGAGACAAACACGCGCCCACCATTGGCGAGCGTCAGGCTCATCGGGGTATGGAAGTGACCCATGTACACATCATGAAAATCCTCCACCACCCCTGTGGCCCAAGCGTTGCACTTGCGGAGGATACCGAAGGCGGGCACGTTGCCACCGTACGAATTCACCTCATCTCCGTGAACAAGCAGGGCCCTGTAATTGCCGACCCTAACGATCTGATGCCAGTCCGCTGACATCTGCCAGGTCACGCCCTTGATACCAGCGGTGCGCTCGCTGGCAATCTTGTACGCCATGCGGTCGATGTTGTCTCCGCTCGGCATGTCGCCCTTGCGACCGAGCCTTCCGTGGTTGCCGAACTCACACACAATCTGGACTGTGTCAAAGTTTTGAGCGAGTGTCTTTACGGTTTGTTCAATAATTCGTACGACCTCGAACAACTGTTCGAACAGGTGGGCTTCAACTTCATAGGCTTGACCCGGGAAAATTCCAATACCCTCGACCATGTCCCCGCCAAGCATGACCACGCAGTCCCTAACTGGATGGTGTTGGCGCTGGATGTTCGTGAGTTCAATCACCTTGTTGGTCATCTGCTCGATGCGATCAGCCAACGTGGTCAGCCCGTAGGACACCGTCTTCTTTCCAGCCTGCCAGTCAGTCAGGTGCACCAGGGCTACCTCTGGCTTGCCCTTAGCCTTGCTTTGCTTGGGCTTCTCTATCTTGGCCGGAGGAGCCGCTCTCAGCGCGTCTGAGGCCGCTTGGTAGACGGCATTGACAATGTCCTCAGACTTGCGTTTCGCCTTCGCCTCGGCCTGCTGAGCGCGTCTCAGGGCAGATTTGAGTTCTGCTATGACGCTGTCTGCCTCAAGGTACTCGTTGAACTTGGTCACTTGTCTCCCCTTAGTCTCAGGATTGTCATTGTGGATGTGTGGATTCCCATTGCCGCAAGTGCCCGCTGTATTGCCGGTGCTGAAATCTTTGGGTTCTCAAGGGCGGAAAGGAAATCCTTGTATGACTCTTCGTCCAGTTCTTCCTGTAGCCTTTGGGAAAGGGGTACCTTCTTGGGTTCTTCTAGTACTTCTGTGAATCTGCTCATGTGCCCTCCTTATAGTGACCCGGGAGCCGAGAAAGGCGTAACAGACCCCCGGGTCAATTACAAGTATACATACGGTGCAAAACAGTTGCAAGCATTTATGACTGTGTGTATAGTGGTTGCACAACCTAGAAGCGCATGGCCGTACCACCCTTGCAAGTGGCGGGGCAAGAACACCAGGGAACTGGGGTAGGTCTCCCATGTCTGTGGGAGAGGCAAGTATCCGTGAGGACGTAGGTTAGGGAACTGGGCTGAGGCACCCCGGTGGGTGGACAGTTACTTCTTTTTCTTGTGGTCCTTCAGTATGTGTGTGTCAAGCCTGTCATCCAGCAGGTCGACCTTGTCCTCAACCTTGACCACGTTACGGTTGACCACACGGAGCATGTCCATGACCGTCATGTGATCCTCACGGTTTTCCTTCCGGAACCTATTCACATACGCAATAAGAAGTCCAAAGGAACCAGTAACCACAGAGGCTAGGACGATGCCCCAAGCCTGGCTCATGCCGGACTGTCCAGTTTTTGGAATACTTTTCTTATCTCCGCTGGCGACCTCTTTCCATCGACCTCGATGTGGAACCAGTCTCCGGTGCCACCAAACTGCACGGTTGGCTTTTGATACACCAGCCATACACCACGGTCGCACCTCCACGTTCGTCCATGCTCTCCGTATTGATAATCGATGCACATTTCCAAGCCGAGTTCATCAGCGTTTTGCACGATGAAGTTCATTGCCTTGACCGCCTGACGCCTGCCTCCTCTGGGTACACCCTTGGTCTTCATGTACCTGTATGAAACATCTGCCGCTCGTCCGGTTGCATGAACAGACAACTGCTTCTTTGAGCGCATGTCTCTCACCGCCCAGATGCCGTTGTTCCAGAGCGCAGGGAAGTAGCGCTCGAGTTGATTTACTAGTGCAACAGTTTGCTTGTTGGGTCCGTTGGCAACCCCATCCTTATTGCCCGTATACGGGCGTCGCATTAGTCTGCTCCGCGACCGAAGCGCTTATCGTGTGGATCAAGCCACGTGTAAATAAGTGGGAGAACTGCGATTACTCCAGCATTAATCAAGTCAAGAGGGTCTCTTGTTCCGGACATGTAGAGCGCAATTGCTGAAGCAAGGAATACCTTTGCCCAGGACTTGACCATCTCTTTTGATTCGTGGCTCATGCTACGAATTTAGCAGATCAAACTTCGACGGCTAGCCACGCCATGTCGTCCTCTGACCAGTAGTAATCACCCTCAGGTCGAGGAACAGGTGCCTGCCAGTCATGGTTCTCATCCAATGTCCATGACGGGAACGGTTGCGGTGCAACAAACACATCATCGTCAGCGTCGTATGTAAAACCGATACCAGCGTACTGTTTACGAATGTTGTGGTTGTACGAGGTTTGCACCCAGCGTCCACCCAACAAGTTCTCGCAGAATGCAACTCCTACGGCTTCTGATTCGTTGCCGTCTGCGTCCTTGCAGTCGTCATTGCCGACGACAATTACTCTCAGGACTGTTTTGTTGTTGTCTAGTTCAGCGAAATGTGCCATAAGTATTCTCCTAAGATACCGTAACCGTTACGGAACCAGTGCTAGTAAACGAATGAATCGTGTAATCGCCAGATGTCGTTACCGTTCCGCCACTAATCTGAAGACCCGGGTTTTCTTTGGTGACATAGCGGAAAATCACAACGCCCGAACCACCATTACCACCAGCCAAACCACTAAGACCACCACCGCCAGAACCACCAGTACCAGTATTCGCTCCGCCATCAACCTTGGAACCACCATTTGATGTTCCGCCGACACCACCAACCGCACGAGTTACCGAAGAACCAGTAATAGAACTCGCTACACCAGAACCACCCGCCGCACCCGTACTACTAGACGGTATAGAACCAGCACCACCAGCACCTCCACCGCCAGAACCACCCGTGTTTGTTCCGTGTGACTCACCGCCGTCATAACCCTGACCTGATACACCAGTTCCTTTTGTACCTGTGGTTGCACCAGCACCACCACCAGAACCACCAGAACCAGCAGACTTGGCACCAGCAGAAGTTTGCTGACCACCAAAGCCGCCGCCTTCGGATGTAAAACCCAGAAAAGATGAATCGCTACCTTTTACGCCATCGTTATTAGCGTACGCCCCCCCACCACCACCAGCACCCACAACAACCGTGTAAGAACCAGCAATAATTGACTGCTTTCCTTCAGCGGAAGCACCACCGCCAGAGTTTTCGCCCTGAACAGATGACCTGTAGCCCCCAGCACCTCCGCCACCACCAGACCAACTGAGGGCGTTGCTACCCGAAGTTCCACCACCGCCTCCAGCAACAATCAAGTACTCGATGTTCACTGAACGATTAGCAGGATTGAAATTCTTCGTGTACTGCCCAACCCGTGTGCGACCGCCCCTAGACATCAGGCCACCGTCACAGTAGTTGAACCAGTCGAAGTGAACGAATGAATCGTGTAATCACCAGAAGTCGTCACAGTGCCACCAGACACGCTGATTCCAGCCGAGGCTGCGTCAGCGGTACGGTAACGGAAAATCACGACACCAGACTGACCCGAACCGCCAGCACCAGAACCAACAGAACCTCCGCCACCACCACCAGAACCAGTGTTTGCCGTAGATGCGCTTGAACCCGCACCGCTAGCGGCACCCGCACCAGCCCCAGCGCCACCCCCAGGTTGATTTGAAGCGTAGCCACCTCCACCACCGCCACCAGCCCTAGCCACAGAAGAACCAGTAATAGACGAAGAAGCAGATGTTCCACCACCACCCTGACCTCCTGCACCTCCAGCACCGCCTCCACCGCCAGCGTTGTTCCCACCACCACCCCCGTTGTTGCCGCCGTCATACCCCTGACCAGTGGTTCCTGCGCCACCATTAGCGTTGCCAGCAGCACCACCTCCTGCACCACCAGCAGAACCATTAGCGCTGTTTGTCCCGCCTTTGCCACCACCAGTTGAAGTCAAACCAAACGCAGAAGAATCATTCCCATTCGTGTTATTTCCGCCACCAGCACCAACTACAACGGTATAAGAACCAGTTGAAATAGATTGTTTACTTTCAGCAGATGCTCCTCGGCCAGATGTTTCACCAACAACAGAAAGTCGATACCCGCCAGCACCACCGCCACCGCCAGAAGCAACGCCAGAAACACCAGAGCCGCCGCCGCCGCCGCCAGCGACAATCAGATACTCAATGTCAATAGACGGGTTCATCCAATTCTTTGAATACTGAGAAACCCTAGAGCGCTGATCCCAACGCAACGTCATACGACGAACCTACGCTTCGATACGGTTCACATACCCGTGAATTGTGATGACATCCGCTGTAGCAGCAAACGCCTTCACAACCAGAGCAGCAGAAGCATTCCCCTTGATAAGCAAACCCGGAGCAATCAACACCAAACCAGACTCAGCAGCCACCGTCACCTCAATCAAGTCATCAGGCGCAGAAGTCCCACCCCACTCCACCGTCAACTTACGGGCAGTCGTATCCGAGTTCATCGCATACAACCAAATCTCATCGTAAGTCGTAGCCGTAGCCGAACCAGTATGAAGAGTTGTACCTGGCGTAGCCGTCGCAGCAACCTTGATCGGACGACCATCCGTCGAACCACTCAACGTCAATTTGCTATAAGTTGCCACTGATACTCCTAACTAAAAACCTGAACCTGAAGAACATCGGCACCCGCCGCCGCCTCCGCCCACTTTACACCACTTGTTTCTGCCGAGTCGGCGGTCAGCACATAGCCGTTCGTACCAACCCCAAGACGAGCCAAAGTGTCAGCCGCAGTAGCAACAAGAATGTCACCCTTCGTTGTCACCTTGTCCTCAACAGGATTCAACGCCCACTTGATGCCGTTCGTTGCAGCCGAATCAACCTGCAACACATGACCCGCCGTGCCACCAACAGCCAAACGGTTTAGGTCTGAACCATCAGTCGTTAGCAAGTCGCCTTTAGTCGTCATTTTGGACGCGACTAGGTTTGCTTCAT
>Ga0099848_1000804_pt1 | contig 14578 bp, 14 predicted proteins | sample CB_VirMetaG_3_FD_78179 | JGI IMG/M metagenome (GOLD analysis project Ga0099848, IMG submission 78179) | Freshwater to marine saline gradient viral communities from Chesapeake Bay - CB_1508_1S Viral MetaG | ecosystem: Environmental > Aquatic > Marine > Coastal | place: USA: Chesapeake Bay... | reverse complement strand
TGTTCTACTAATATTTTATCTGTGCTATTCATAATTATTCTCCTTTGTTTCTTGCTTGAACACGTAGGTATCTACGTTGCTGCTTGGGAGTCATCGCATCCCATTGATCTTGCCTATATTTCTCTGACGCAATCTTTAGTGTTTGCATCAACGGTGTATACGTGTCTAAGTATCCTGCATCGAACAGAGCGATAATCCCATCGACGTATGGGTGAAGATCTGGTCTGTTTCTGAATGTCCGCTCCAACTCAGATGTCTTGTATTTATTCCAGAACTCCATGCCTTGCTCGGCAGTCATGTTCATTCTGTTCAAGACGTTGACTGGTATGCCAAGAATCGTATTCGGATTCTTGATTTTGTGTTTGGGACGATAAGACCAATCGACTTTCTTGATCTTGTTGCCTTGATGTTTACGCTTTTTGTTCGCAGCAGAGCGAGCAAGATTGCCCGCTCCACGTCTCCATGTTCCTGAACTCATATCTCGCTCACTCCTTTCGGTTGTTACTGTTTACAGTGAAGGCAAAGTGAAGTTCTTAAATCCGACAGTGTCGAATTTCTTCGCAAAGATCATGTGCATTTCTGCTTGAGACTTCTTTATTTTGAATCGACAGCGGATAGAGTCGGCATGATCGGCAAAGGCACTGCAAGCGTCTTTCACACGCTGACGCCCATCTGCTGTGAGATTTGCGTCGTCGGCTTCGTTACGCAGAGCATTGAGAGTCTCGACTTGAGTCTCGGACAAGCGAACGTCAGCTTTGAGACCTTTCCAGCGCAGGCTGAAATCCTTGCTCCAGCGAGCTTCTGCTTTGAGAGTCTCAAATTGCTCCTCAGAGATTTGAGGGAGAGTCTCGTAGAACTGCGACATTAGTATAGACTTGCGAGATGCATAGTCGTTTCTAGTGATATGCATTTCATCCAACTCCATGAGAGAAGCGAGAATGTTTGCACGTAATTCTAGTTGTGTATTTTCCATAATATATCCTTCGATTTGGTTTTATTGGTTAATTCACCTAATTAGGTGAATGGAGCCATCCACAACAATATTATGCTATGGATGGCTCGTTTCACATAATCAGAGCCAAAGTCACATTTTTCGGTGTTATAATCTCGTATGGGATTTATGCGAAGGCATAAGTCTTCCCATCGGTAGAGATTTCTACACACTTGTCTATCTGTATTTTTTTCGCACTCCTCAGAACACGGGTTGGTTTGCCTACAGTAGACATTTTGAACTGTCAATGAACGTTGTAAGGTGTTAGCTTACAAGGATTTCGAGCTGTCACAGGCTAGGAAATTGCAAGGTGAATGCTTATTGCAAAAGATTTGCAATAAGCGGATTAGGCATCCGAGCCACTCGACTAAAAAAGAACTGTGCAAGCCGCTGTCACCGACTTACATAATTCCGTAAAGTGTTAACTAACAACAATTAGTTAACATGGGGTGGGGGTAGGGTGGGGATTTCGAGTTTCGTCGCTCCATATATAATTAGTGGATATAAGAGACTCTGACGATTTTGAGAATATTTTACCCAGGGGGATTACTAGGAAAAAAATACCACATTGATTTTAAGGCATCATATAGACGTTATAAAGGGTTGGGGTATACCAATATATAGGTGAGGGTATTAGAGTGGCAAATTCATAGGTATTTGAGGAGGTATTGACAAGATTTAGAGTTTGGGTAGGGTGAAGTAATGAGAATTTTATTTAATTTGAGGAATAGTAGGTTGTTGGAGTTTGCAAAGTTAGATCCTTGGGGTTCAATTCCAAGTATTTTATCCAAGTTGTGGGTGTGGGTAAGGCAAGATCGACTGCCAAAGGAGGTCATAAAGCAAAGGTATCGGACGTGTAGGGTCTGTCCGTTCTACGATTGGGAGGCAAATAGGTGTTTCACGATCCATCCGCACACAGAGGAGGAGTTAGGGTGTGGGTGCTATGTCCCTTACAAGATTCAGGTGGATCAAGACTGTTGGGCTAAAGAGCAAAACATCGAAGGCTTTGGATGGTCAAAAATGTCTAAATGAGGGAATGTCAATAAACTTGGTGTTGACAATCAAGGGTTTAAGGTGCCTAACAAGGATTGGGTTTCCGAAAATCAATAAAAAAAAACCCCGTAGACGTGAACATACGAGGGATTGCTGGTTTTTAGGGTCGGCTAATGACGGAAATCGCGAAAAAAACTTTATATATAAACGTACTTATTTTTTTTTTTTTTCATCCCCTTTTTTTTTACCCTTATATATATTATTTTTTTTAGTTCTATAGAAAGGTTTTTGAAAATCCTATACTTGTTTTATTGACATAGGGGTTGAGGGAAGTGATTTGGCGGATTGAGAATGAAATTGTTTATTGTGATTTGTTAAAAAAACCCTGTGTTAAGCGTCAAAAAAACTTTACTTAATTTTGAAAAATCCGTGCGGTTTATTGACACGGGAAAACATTATATTAAGTATTTTTCCTTTACTTAATCACTAAAAAATCTGTGTTCGGGATATTACTAACCTCATATTTTTACCTTATTTTGCAAAATAAAAAGAAATATAGGGAAATTATTTACTGGGTCAAAAGCCCGTATTTACGCCCTCCGAGAAATTATTTCACCAAAATAATAAAAAACAATGAATTTTTATTTTGACAAATTCTGTAAATAAAACCACTATGATCAACATAAACTTTTTAAGTAAACCTAAATAACCAAGAAATCAGACCAAAATTCAGCTAAAATACACAAAAATGAACCCACTTACACGACATAACAAGAGGATAACTAGATATCCTTTATCTACAAAACCGGGAGCTATGGTAGAACTAGATGGCATCCGAGGGAAGGTTTTAGAGGTAGTTCAACCCGGAGCTTACCCAGCAACCTTTATATCCAATAGAGGGGAGCCTTATGATGAAATTTCCTATGTAGTGACAGGACTGAACAAACCAAGATGGCAGCCTTGTAGTAGATGTAAGTTACTTTCCCAAAACCTAACTTGGGATAAGGTTCCTCATGAATTTAGACCCAAAGATATAGTAAAGTGGAAACAACGCTTTGGGGATGGAAAATCAACTCCTATCAGTTATGGATTTATAGAAGGGGAGGTAGTAGAACTACTAGACCCTAACCAGACTTTTTCCAAGACCCACCACTGGAAAGCTCACAAAGATAAATGCCTAGATGTGACTCCTGTGTTTGCTAGATATCCTTCCCAAGTTCCCGCTAGGAAGCACAGGAGTTACTTTATCATATCTGGAGACAAACTATACTGGATATCCGAGCCTAAACTCACCTTAGTTAAAAGAGGATAAGATGGAGAACAAGCCCATACCCACTTCTGGAACGTATATAGAAGCTAGAAACTATCTACTTTCAAAGGATTCTAAGACTTTAGTCATGTTAGCTACAAATCTCTCACAGTTCGGATTCCCTGTAGGTATGAGTTTCAAAAGAGCCATGATAGATACTTTGAACCAGAGAAACAGACGAGTAGAGGGCTGGAATAAATAATCATGAGCACCGAAATAAAACCTTACGTATGGCAGGAGCCTGCTGTTGAGTGGCATAAGAGAATGCTACAACACTCAGGAGTTCGGTTCCATCTGAATACGAGCAAGACAGGACGAGGTAAAACCATCCATGTGTGTGCAGCATTGAGTGAACTGGGACTCCCTGTATTTGTTGTATGCCCTAAAAACGTAGTTACTGATTGGTATAATACACTTGTAAAGATGGAGTGCCATGTGCTAGACGTTAAAAACTACGAGTTTATTACTTGGCATAAAACGCATCCCTTCGGGAAATGGTATAGGAAAGACTTTATGTGGTCACTTCCTAAGAAATCTGTAGTTGTGTTTGACGAGATCCATAAGTGCACAGGGGAAGTTACTAAAGCTACACGATTACTGAAAGGAGTTGTAGATAATACAGACTTACAAGCTATAGGGCTGTCAGCTACAGCAGCAGATTCCCCTATGAAGATGAAAGGTATCGGGTATGCACTTGGGTTACACACATGGTTTGATTTTAGAACCTTCCAGTATAAAAACGGTTGCCGACCAGGAACATTTGGGGGAGTAGAGTTTCCGGGGAGTAAAGAACAGAAAGCTAAAGTTATGGCACAGATGGTTGAGCCTGTGAGAGACAGAATATTTGAAGTGGATTTTCCAGAGGACTTCCCTAAGAACACAATCATGACTGCTCTCGTGGATATCAAAGACTCTACTGCTTTGAACGCTGCCTATATGAAAGTCTTGGACGAGAAGGAGGAGGAAGATCGGAAGTTGCCAATCACCAAACTCCTACGGGCTAGACAACGTGCAGAATACCTTAAAGTTCCTGCTATCGTAGAAATGGCAAAAGATCACTTGACTGAAGGGAATTCCATAGTAGCCTTCTTTAACTTCAAAGAATCGAGAGAATACTTTGTAGAACTTTTAAAGAAACCTTGCGGAGAGATTTATGGAGGACAGTCAGATAAAGAGAGACAACAATATATAGAGGACTTCCAAAGTAACAAGCTCAAGGTCATGGCAGTCATGATACAAGCAGGAGGTCAGTCTATATCACTCCACGATACTGACGGTAATCATCCTAGAATCTCCCTTATTTGTCCTTCCTATTCCGCTAGAGAGTTAATTCAGAGTTTAGGACGGATTCATAGAGCAACACAGAAAAGCCCTTGTATCAATAAGATCATCTTTGCTGCCAGATCAGTAGAGACTCAGATAAGACAGAAAGTAGAAGATAAAATTTCCAGAATAGAAGCCCTCAACGACTCAGACCTTCTCACAGACGCAGAAGTAGGTAGAGTAGGGGCAGAAAACCTAAACCTAGATAAAGAACACATGGATGAAGAAAAGAAAGTAGATCATTCTCAGAGAGGGCATAGTAAGTATTCCCCTTCTGGATTGAAGAACAAGAAGATATGTCCCGGATATCTCAACGATGATTCAAAACCTCCCCACCCGATAACTATCGAGGGAACTATGCTTCACGAGATACTGGACGGTGCAGAACTCCCCAAAGACGGACTCACCAGAGAACAAGAGGAAATGATAGACCTTTGTGAAGGGGTGAAACAAATGTGCAAGGACGAGTTCCCAGAAGGAGCCGGTAATTGTGAGGAATTTAACGAAGTTACTCTATCCTATCTACAAGGAACAGACTATAAACAACAAGGTAATATGGACGTATTACTCTTGGGTAAGAAACACGCATGTATTATAGACTGGAAGTTTGGGTATCGTAGAGTAGATCCTGCTAAAGATAACATGCAAGGGAAGGGATACGCACTAGCATGTATGGAGGATCACCCACAGATTGACAGCGTAGAGGTAGTATTTGTTCAGCCAAGATGTGATTACTTAACACAATACACTTTCACCAGAAAAGATCACTTCGACAAGATCAGATCAGAAATTCTTAACATCGTTGAGGAGTGTGAGAAACCTGACCATGAGAAGAAATACAAGGTTGATGAAGGTAACTGTAAATACTGTGCTAGAAATGGTAACTGCCCTGCTATGTGTAATGTAGCTATTCAGGTAGCCGAGAAAGCAGGTATGGATATACCAGACATCGATTTGAAGAACCTTGAAGACCCTAAGAATATGGGTGCTTTACTGAGGATCGCAAACTGGATGGCAGAATGGTCGTCCGGAGTAAAATCATCAGCACTACGCTGGTATAAAGAGTTGGGAGTAGAACCAGAAGGGTTCTCCGCACAAAAGAGAAGTGGGGCTAGGAATATCAACGACCTCGTCACCACATATAATCTCGTGAAGGATGTCATACCTTTGGAGACATACCTCGACTGTTGTAAAATTTCAGTTCCTGCCTTAGAGAAAGCATTTTCTCACAACAAGGAAGGGTCAGCTTCGGCAACCAAGAAGGAACTAGAGCATTTACTGAAAGAAGCAGACCTGTTGTCCAACGGTCAAGAGACTGTTTCGTTCCGTAGAAAAGATTAACCAAAACCTAGATAACATCAAAAAAAAGTATAATTATGTCATTACGTAACAAACTCGCGAAAGCAAAACAAACTTCAACAGCTTCAGCACCTACTGAAAGTGCAGAACCCGTAGCAGCTACACCAGCTCCAGCAGCTACACCGGCTCCAGCACCTACAGAAGTTGTAGAACCAGAGGTTGTAGAACCAGAAGTTGTAGAAACAAAACCAGAACCAAAACCAAAAAAAGAAGAACCCGTGAAAAAAGAAGAACCAAAACAACAAACACAGCTTGCACCGAGAGTAGCAGCAGAACTAGGACAACCAAGATCCTTACCAGCCGGTATGGAAGGTAATTGGGATTCCTCAGACTTTGAAGTGTCCAGAATCGGATTAGTTCAGAAGATCGGAGAGTTGTCCACTAACTTCGAGTATTGCAGCTTTGTGTATGACAAACAAAAACAACTCAATAGTGCAGGAGAGCCACTCTATGCAATCGTTGTAGCTGCTAACAAATACTGGCAAGAAGTTAAAGACTTCGATGACGAACTACCAAAACAGTATTCTTCTCTAGTTGAGGCAGAAGCTGATGGTTTCAGAGAAGGTTATACTAAGGATGGATGTGTAGCAAGAGCCGCAGACCTAGACTTGTTGATCGTTGTAGACGAGGACTTCGACACCGACATTGAGTTTAACGGAGTTAAGTTCATCCTAGCCAGATATACCGTTGCTAAGAGTTCCTATAGTGCTGTGGCAAAGAAGATAGCTACTGCGGCAGCGAGAGGTATGTTGAAAGATGGACTACACCACGCAGTATGGGAGTTGTCAGCTACTGAGAGAGTAGATGGTCGTATGGCTTATGCTGTTCCTACCTTGAAGAATCCAAAACACTCTGAAGGTGAAGATGGGATCGGTAAAGGTTTTATCTCTTGGGCTACCGAGGAAGGATACGCTGCTTAATGCCCTACGCTCCTGGTAAAAGACCTCCCATGTCAGGGAGGCAACCAGAGGTTCTATTGGAGATCAGTAAGATTCCTAAGGGGGGTAGAATCCCCCCAGAACCTTCCTATGGACGAGATGAAGAGTTTTTTAAGTGGTGTAAGTGTGAAAAACTTACCCGAGTTAGAGGACCCAACGCCATAGTGCAGAGACTAGAAGTGCTAGAGAGATTCCTACGAGATTACGAGAACGGAGATTTAACCAATGTCAGATAAAACCGTCTATGCAATAGACTTTGAAACCTACTACGAGGGCAAGTATTCACTAAAACACATGTCACCCCAGAACTATGTCAAAGATGAGAGATTTGATGCCTATTTAGTATCTGTGGTTGGAAGTGATGGGTATACTTTTGTAGGGAATCCGAGAGAAGCAGATTGGGAAGCGTATGCAGATGGCTTATGGCTGTCCCACAATGTTACTTTTGATATGTCCGTATGGGCAAGATTAGTGGATTTAGGAATAATTCCAGAACATTCACCTGAAGAATGGCACTGCACAGCCGATATGTGCGCTTATTTACAAGCACCCAGATCTTTAGAAGGAGCTTGTGAACATTTACTTAACATAAAAGCCGATAAAACTGTCCGAAAGGAGATGGAAAAAGTTAAGTATCACATGCTTCCTCCTGGGGATAAGCAAAGGTGGCATGAATATGCCCTAAATGACTCGATTTTTTGCCTAAAATTATGGCAGGAATTCAGTCAATATTGGCCTTCTTGGGAGCGAAAAATAAGTGCAGAAACCCGATTTGGGGGCTGGAATGGGGTATTTGTTAACCAAGATATGCTTGAAAAGGGCATAACTCACCTAGAAAACGTGGTTTTTGACGCGAAAGCGATCATACCTTGGGTAGCTGAAGGTAAAAAGCCTACAAGTTCCCATGCTGTTAGGGACGAGTGTATTAAACTACAGATACCTCCACCAAAGAGTATGGCTAAAGACTCGGAAGCCTTCGACGTATGGGTTGAGAAGTATGGAGATATAGCACCTTGGGCAAGAGTTCTCGGAACTTTCAGGCAAGCGAACAAACTTCTGGAAACTCTTAAGGAAGCCGAGTCTCGCTTAACAGATGGAGTCATGCCTTTCAGTTTGAAATACTTCGGAGCACAAGCGACAGGACGTTGGTCTGGAGAAGCAGGTATCAATATGCAGAACTTGACTAAAGCTCCACGCTTTGGAGTAAACCTAAGACATATTTTCATCCCCAGACCCGGTAGGAAATTCATCATCGTTGACCTTTCTCAGATTGAGCCACGTTGTTTAGCTTATCTGGCAGGCAATGATAAATTCCTATCCTACGTGAGGTCTGGAGCAGACTGTTACGAAGCGAGTGCTAGAGCTTCTGGTCACTACAAAGACCCAAGACCTCTCAAAGACGTCGATCCTAACTTGAGACAGTTTCATAAGGCTCGGGTATTGGGAGCAGGATATGGAGCATCTGGGTCAAAGTATAAGCTAATTGCTAAACTTATGGCAGGTATCGAATTTACGGATGCTGAAGCTAAGAAGGAAATTATGATGTTCCGCAGGGAGAATCGAGAGATTGTAAACTTCTGGAGAGCTTTAGACTACGGTCTACATGAAGCCTGTAGAGATAATGAAGATTTCGTTTATGAACTTCCCTCGGGGAGAGAAATAAACTACTTCAATCCTGCTAGAGATGATAAAGGGATTGCAGCTAGCACTTGCCTAGATAACAGTCGAAGGGCTAGATTCTGGGGTTCTAAACTTACCGAGAACGTCACCCAAGCTATGGCTAGAGATGTGTTTGCTCATGGTATGGTAGATATCACAAACAAAGGCATCGATCTATTGTGGCACGTTCACGACGAAGTTATATGTGAGGTGGATGCAGACAACGCAGACGAAGCGTTAGGTGAGGTTATTGAAAGCCTTACAAAAACACCAGACTGGTGCGAAGGTTTACCTTTAGCAGCAGAAGGAGAAGTAAAAACTAGATATGAGAAATAAAAAATGGACAGAGAACAACTATTCAAACTACACGAACTTACCTGCAAAAAATGCCTCGAAGTTATGCGAGCAAAGAATCACGATTACTCCGGAGGCACAGGTGATCCGTTTACGAATTTCACCGCAGGGGAGATCCTTGGAATATCGGGAGAACTTGGAATCCTCTTGCGATCACTTGACAAATTCCAGCGCATACGAGCATTTGTGGAAACCGGTAATTTAGCTGTAAAAACGGAGTCTGTAGACGATGCTATAGAGGACGTTATCAACTACATGATCTTGTTGAAGGGATTGATAAAACACAAAATTTCTTTACAAGACCGGCAAATAGAGTTTCAATTTACTGATTGATGTCAGGAATTATTGGAATAGACCCAGGTAATACTGGAGCCGCAGTTTTTATGTCTCCATTCATAGGTAAGCCCGTGTGTTTGCCTTGGACGGAGCCTATGGACTGGGAGCGATTCGCAGAGTTACTTAGCACCGATAAATATGTGTGTTTTATCGAGCAGGTCTCTGCGAGTGGAAATATGGGAGTAGTTTCAGCCTTCACTTTTGGGGGCAACTACCACGCTTGGGGGACAGCCCTAAGAATATTTAATATACCAACTGTAAGGATATTACCTGTAGAGTGGATGGATGGTTTGGTCGAGAGCGGCCTCGAACGAAGCGTCCGAAAAACTGCCCTACACAATATCTCAGTTGAAAAATACGGAAAGCATCGCAAAGATCACGCAGATGCTTATTTAATTGCAGAATATGGAGTCACAAACTATGGAAGATTTTTTACTTCTAAAAAACCTAGCCACAAACGAAGTAGAGCGAGGGTATCCGTGGGATTTTAAACATCCCGGATATCCCGATATTTCAAAGTCCGAGTGGGCTACTCGGATAAACGATATATCCTTTGACTGGTGCTTTTTCTCAACAGTCCAAGGTAGAAACCCCTCAATACGGGTAAGCCTAAAAGGGGATAACCCTGCCCAGAAAATTCTAGCTATTGTAGTAGAATACGATAGGAAGTTTACCGATGAACAGATAGCAGATATCGAGGTTCGGTGGAATGCTGCGTATAAACCTAACAAGATAGGCACAACTAAGTCTGGAGGAGTTAGAATCTTATGGTTATTAGAAGCCCCTGTTATCATAAACGGAAACGACCACTTCGAGAGGTTTATGAAGAAGATAGGGGGAAGCCTAAACTTTGAGACTCTGTTGCCTGCTTTCGATAAGAAGGCGTATAGTGCAAATATGTTTTGGGAAGCCTGTGACGTATGGGTAGATATTCACGACACACCTTTGAATTCCAACTTCCTAGAGTTTATTCGAGCTACTACTATGGACGTCCAGAAAGACTTTGTAGATGAAGCAGAAATCCCTTTCGACGTGCTAGAGGAAGAAATGAATCGTAGGTGGCCTGGCAGATGGGTTGGGAACTTTGAAGCTGGGGTTAGAGGTTGTAGATTTTGGGATGACCAGACATGGGATCAAGGGAGCCCCAATCCTGTTCTGGTTACTGAGAAAGGATGTATAAACTTCTCTAGTAGGAGTAGAGAAGGTTTCTGGTCATGGGCAGACATATTTGGGACTAGGTGGGTAGAATCTTTCCAACACGAGAAGTTTGGTAAGGTTGTAAGGGAATGGTATTTTGATGGTAGAAATTATTATAGACTTATAAAAGACGGGACTACTTGGGTTCCCGTAAGTGCAGCTACCGCACAAAGACATCTACAAGTTGACTATAACTTAGACGGCAAAACTAAGAAAAATGATAGTAGTGAGGTCGCTAAAGTCATGACCATGATAGAGAAAACCAAGTTTGTAGATGGAGCAGTTCCTTTTGTAAACAATCCAGACAAAGTTGTAACCTTCAATGGGAACACTTACCTCAACACAGCTAGGTGTGTATGTTTAGACCCTGCTGTTGGTTCTTTCACCCCTGATGACTTTTGGTTTATTGCAGACATTATAGACTGTTTGTTCAGGGCAGACATACAGATAAGAACTTATTGTGCTTGGCTACAAAGATTCTATGTGAGTCACTATCTAGGAAAACCAGAGATGGGACAGGTTGTGATTATAGCAGGAGAACGTGGCGGTGGTAAAACTTTGTTAACTAACAAAATAATAGCAGGTCTGGTTGGAGGTATTGCAAACTGTAAAAACTTCCTCATGGATGGAGGGACTTTCTCGGAAGAACTTGTATCTTCTCCTCTATGGTCACTGGACGACGAGGATGGTGCAGGGGATGCTAGAACTAGAGCCAAGATGACTGCACAAATAAAGAAGTTATCCTCTAGTGGTTTGGTTAAGTATAATAAGAAGTATGGAACCGTAGCTGATATACCTTGGTTAGGTAGATTAGTAATGGCTTGTAATTTGGATGATCAGAGTTTAGCCTCTTTGATGCCTAATGTAAACATGTCAGTAAGAGATAAATTACTCGCTTTCCGAGTATATAGTGGGATGAAATTCCCTAATTCCAAGGAGAAAACAGAACAGTTGATCGCTGAGCAACTACCTATGTTCGCTCGTTGGCTTATGGACGAAGATTTCTCTGATATATGTAATGACCACCGTTTCGGAGTAGACGCTTATATCCACCCCGAACTAGAACTAGCAGCTACTCAAAACTCAGAGGCTTTTGGATTCCAAGAGGTAGTCGATATGTTCCGAGCAGGGATGAAGAAAGATGAGTGGGTTGGAACAGCTTCTGGTTTCTGGGATGAATTACTCCAACTAGAATATGATAGACTTTTAGGAAACCGTCTGAATAACACACAAATAGGCAGACTTCTAACAGGGCTTATCCAAACTGGATATCCTTATGTTTCCCAATCAAAAGCCGCAGACCGGAGGGAGTTTAAGATACGGAAAACATCATGAGTGATGAAGATGTAGAGTGGCTCCCGCCCATGACTCCCCAACAGGAGAAGGTGTTTTTCGATGACTCCAAATACCTTCTCCTGTATGGAGGTCGTGCTTCCGGTAAATCTTTCATTGCTCTACATAAAGGGGTTCGCCACGCTTATGAGAACTCAAATGCTCTCGTTATGGTCTGTACCTTAACTCGTGCAGGTTCTACTGCTGGGGGTGCTTGGGAAGACCTTCTTACTTTAGCCGAAGACCATAAAGGAAACCCCGCAGGAATTTTAGAGATCTGGCGTAAAGGTATTGGGTTGGAATATACCGAAGAATATGGAGATAAAGCAGGTAATAAATACATCGACGTCCGATCCATGGATGGAGGGGTGTCTAGAATTATGCAGATGTCACTCCCCGCTGGGTCCATCGTCACCAACCGTATTAAAACTTTCAAACCATCTTGGTTCCTTTTTGAAGAGTTAACCAATACTTATGACTCTGCGTATTTTTATAAAGTAATTCAGCAGCTAGGTCGTAGGAGAGGGGTTCCTGAAAAATACCAACAGTATTGTGCTACTTGTAATCCTCCTGATGATGGCCCCGACCATTGGGTGTATAAAGCCTTCATCGAAGAACCTTATGATATTAAGGATGGAAAAAGAGTAAAAGACCCCAGATATAGTGTTCACTTATTGAACCCTGCTCAAAACCCGTTCATGGAAAATAAGGAGGAATACCTCAAAACCATCGAACAGGAAGCGAGACTTGACCCAACTGCTTATGACCGACTTATTTTAGGTAAGTGGGTTGCTAAAGTTGTAGGCTCCGGACTCTTTGAGAATTTCTACGACCCACAAACCCACGTAAAGGGACAGTTAGGTAAGTCAGGTTTAAAAGTAGTTCCCTATGAGGATGACGTTTCCCTACCTGTAATTGTAGGGTATGACCCCGGTGATGTTAACAACTCTCGTGTCTTTATGCAGAGACACACCTTTGGAAACCGTAAAGTTTATACCATAATAGACGAGTCTGTTAAACTAAAGGAACGCAGGAGTCTTGAACTATTAGTGAGAGACATAATGGATAAGATGGTCATGCTTAATAAGAAAGCAGGGACAACCCTTCAATATATCCATATAGGGGATAAACAAGGTTGGGATCAGTATAACAATCAAGGAGATCTTACCTATAAGAGAATGTATGAGATATCTTTACACTTGATACAAACAGAGGAGAGATATAAGGAGTTATCTCCCATATACATGAGAGCCCCCGAAAAAGGAGCCGGATCCAAAGAAGAAAGAGTTAGACTCACTAAAGACAAACTGTTAAGTAACGATATTATAGTTAGTGGGCTTTGTGTAGAAGTAGATAGAATGTTTAGGATGTTAAGAGAAGACCCTAAGAAACCAGACTCTCCTTTAAAGACAGCTAAAGGGGAAATACATACTTTCGATGCTTTAAGTTATCCTATCTTGTATTATGAACAATATGATAGACCAGCCCGTGTAAATTCTGATAAAAAACTTGAAATAGTCACTATAAACGCTTAAATGTTAAGTAAACCTTTAAGCTTATGGATGAATTAACGATCAATTTGGAAGATAATGAGGAGATGTCAGATCGCCTCGGGAACCTGACTGTGGGGCAAGAGATGACAGCTACTGTTACTCTTAGAGTCAACACAGCAGACAGTGAAATGGTAAAGTTTGATGTCGTAGACCTCATGCCTGACAGCACTGTAGACGCAGAAGAAGAACCTCCTGTCGCGGAAGGCGAAGACTTCCCAGAAGCTCCAACTAACGCAGTAACCTCATTATTTAGTTAACATGGACGAATCAATCAGTATCTCAGCTTCTAGAGAGGAAGTTTCTAAGCTAGTAGAAGTGAATGCTACTACTGCCGTAGGGACTCTTTTCATCGACCCTTTGTTTACTAACAAAGTCTACAGTAATCGATATTTAATACAGCCGAAACCAGGTAACACCGGTGCAGTTTACATATCTCTAGATAATGCGAACGACTCCGTAACTAAGTTATCCGTAACGGGTATAGCTAATGTAGCCGCAGAAGATAAGCATTTTGACCTCTCTAAGTTATTTGTGGTCGCAGCTAACTCTGGGGATGGAGTTCTTATTTTTTATAACTCAACAGGGAAGGTATTGTAATGAATAATGGAGGTATAGGAGCAAGCTCATCTACAGAAGTTCAAGTAGATATAGGAAATATAGATGCAAATACAGACGAGCTAGAAGCCTTCATCGGGACTAATGTTCCAGACGGAAGCGTAAATGAGCAACTTAAGGATTTAAAGACCCGAGTCGGAGGTATCAATGACGAAGGGAGTGCTCAGTTTGGAACCCAGACTCAGCAACTCAAATACCTTGCGGAACAACTTCTTACTTTAGTAACGAATGTTGGGAGCGACCTTGCAACCGAAACTACTTTAGCAACAAGAGCAAGTGAAGCTACTTTAGTAACAAGAGCAAGCGAGGCTACTCTAGCAACAAGAGCCAGTGAAGCTACTTTAGCCTCACTTGAAGCTAAAGACTTTGCAACGGAAGCTACTTTAGCAACAAGAGCAACGGAAACGACTTTAGCAACAAGAGCGAGTGAAGCTACTTTAGCCTCACTTGAAGCTAAAGACTTTGCAACGGAAACGACTTTAGCAACAAGAGCGACTGAAGCTACTTTAGCAACAAGAGCAACTGAAGCTACTTTAGCAACAAGAGCAACTGAAGCAAAGCAAGACACCCAAATAACAAGATTAGGGACTAATGGTGATGCTTCTGATGTAGATGGAAC
>Ga0099848_1000803_pt1 | contig 14602 bp, 23 predicted proteins | sample CB_VirMetaG_3_FD_78179 | JGI IMG/M metagenome (GOLD analysis project Ga0099848, IMG submission 78179) | Freshwater to marine saline gradient viral communities from Chesapeake Bay - CB_1508_1S Viral MetaG | ecosystem: Environmental > Aquatic > Marine > Coastal | place: USA: Chesapeake Bay... | reverse complement strand
TACCGCCCCTCAGGGGGGCACTGGTTTCAAAAACTGGCATCGGCCCCTCTGGGGTGTCGGTAGGAAAGCCCTAACTGCCCCTCACAGGCTCCGGTAGCGAACCCATACTGGCCCCTCAGAGGCGCAGGTAGCTGCGGCCCCTCATGGGTGCCGTGGTGGGCTTATAATACGAACCCTCATGGGTGCCGTGGTGGGCTTATAATACGAACCCTCAGAGGCTCCGTTATCTGCGGCCCCTCAGAGGGCGCATTATGGCTTATAATACGAACCCTCAGAGGCTCCGTTATCTGCGGCCCCTCACAGGGGCGTGGTATCTGCGCCGCCTCAGAGGGGCGGGTATTTCTACGAACACCCAGGGGGGTCATTACCCTACCGTACCCCCAGGGGGGCAGTTTTGGTAGCGGTTCCGCCTGTCTGTATATCTGTTTAATCTCCACACGAAATCACAACTTTTTTACGTTCACCCCCTGCGGTCGACCCATGCGGTCGCCCACTCCGTAAAACAATTTTTGCTGTCCAATTTTTCCAAATCCCAGCCAGCGTCGGCGGCGCTTCCCACAGGGGAACACCCCCCTTGATGGTACCTAAACTTCCCTGCCCCACTAGGGGGTGCATTTTTCGCGGCACTTGCAGCACCCGCTCAGTTCGCGTTATGCTCATAAGACGGTGCATAATTACGCCCTGCGAGCTATACCATGATAAAATGTGACGTTGACGTACCATTCCTGCCGCTGGTAGGCAATTACCTCGACTTGCGCGAGCGTGCGGAAGCTGCGTGCCAGAGCGCAGAGCTTGTCGGCTTGCCTGAACTCCCACCGACGAACCAAGACCGAGACGCTGCCGCTGCGCTGGTGACTGCCCATGCCCAGAGCGTGACGGACAAGGATAAGCGTGCGGTGGCAAAACGCGCTGCCAAGGCGACCCCTGCTGCACTCCGGCTGACCAAGGTCATCCTCGACGATTTCGGGCACGCGGTGGTCGATAACGCCGTGCAGATACGCCATCTCGTGACGAACAAGTTGGTGCAGGAAACCGAGAATCCCGATCCGAGGGTGCGTATCCGCGCATTGGAACTGCTCGGGAAGATATCGGATGTCGGTCTGTTCTCCGAGAAGACGGAAGTGACGGTGACGCACCGATCCACGGATGACCTGAAGGAACAACTGCGTCAGAAGCTGCTGGCACTGCGCGAGGCAAGCACCTCCAGTGCCGCACGCGATGCGTTCGCGGCGAACGCAACGGCACGCGAAGCCGCGCAAAGCGCCGAAGCGGAGGAAATCGTCGATGCTCAGTGACGACGAGATCGGCGTACTGCTCTCGCAGTTGGACGACTTGTCTGAAGAAGACCTCGTAGAAGTCAACCGCATCACAGAAGAACTGACCACACGCAACGCGAATCAGGCGGCGAGAGACGATCTCATCGAGTTCTGCAAGCGCATGCAGCCTGACTATAAAGTCGGACGCCACCACCGCATCCTTGCCGACATGCTGATGGCGATCGAAGGCGGGTACAAGGACCGCATCTGCGTCAACGTGCCGCCTCGTCACGGTAAGAGCCAACTCGTATCAATCTATTTTCCTGCGTGGTTCCTTGGCAGGAACCCCAACAAGCAGGTCATGATGGTGTCGCACACCGCTGACCTCGCGGTAGACTTCGGTAGGAAGGTGCGTAACCTCATTGCGACCGAAGAATATGCAAAGATATTCCCGAATGTCGCCCTCGCAATCGACAGCAAGTCCGCTGGACGCTGGAACACCAACATGGGAGGCAGTTACTACGCCTGTGGCGTAGGGTCTGCGCTGGCAGGACGCGGTGCTGACTTGCTGCTGGTGGACGATCCGCACTCGGAACAGGACATCCTGAACGGTAACTTTGAGGTCTTCGAGAAAGCCTACGAGTGGTTCACCTTCGGTGCTCGAACCCGTCTTATGCCGGGAGGTCGTGTCGCGGTGGTGCAAACACGATGGCATATGGATGACCTCAGTGGACGCCTGATACGCGACATGTCGCACAACAAACGGGCTGACCAGTACGAGGTGATTGAGTTCCCGGCGATCCTCGACACCATCGACCCGAAAACCGGCGAGTCGGTGCAGAAACCCCTCTGGTCTGAGTTCTTCTCCCTTGATGATCTGCTGCGTACCAAGGCGTCCATGCCTGCGTTCCAGTGGAATGCACAGTACCAGCAGCAACCCACTGCCGAAGAAGCGTCGATTATCAAGCGGGAATGGTGGCAGACGTGGGGGAGCGAAGACCCGCCGTCGTGCGAGTTCATCATCATGTCGCTGGATGCCGCCGCAGAAACCCATAATCGTGCGGATTACACTGCTCTGACGACGTGGGGAGTGTTTTACAACGAAGAGACAAATGCGTATAACATCATACTGCTTAACAGCATCAAGAAGCGGGTGGAATTTCCCGAATTGAAGCGCCTCGCGTCCGAAGAATACGCCGACTGGGACCCAGACGCCTTCATCGTGGAGAAAAAGAGCGCTGGGACGGCGCTGTATCAGGAAATGCGGCGTATGGGACTGCCGGTGTCAGAGTACACGCCACACAGAGGGACAGGGGACAAGATGGCGCGACTAAACTCTGTGGCAGATATCGTGGCGTCAGGGATGGTCTGGGTGCCTGCGACCCGCTGGGCAGAAGAGTTGGTGGAGGAAGTGGCAGGATTTCCGTTCATGAGCCACGATGACCTTGTAGACTCAACTGTTATGGCGCTGATGCGGTTCCGGCAAGGTGGATTTATCCGTTTGCCGACCGACGAACCCGAAGAACCGCAGTATTTCAGAGCAAAGCGTGCTGCCTATTATTGATGCCGCGTCGCGGCACAGGGGATAAAAATGGCTATTGATAAGAGTATGTACTACGACACCAACGCTCCCAGCGCCGAAGGCGAAGGCGAAGCCGGTGAACTTCAGATCGAGATCATCGACCCAGAAGCAGTCATCCTGTCCGATGGGAGCATGGAGATTACCATCATCCCCGACGCCGATAGCCTCGATACCGCGCCGTTTGACGCCAACCTCGCCGAGTACATGGAGGAAGGGGCGCTGCGGGAGCTTGCACAAGAGCTTATGGGTGCGGTGCAGGCAGACATCGACAGCCGCAAGGACTGGGCAGATACCTTCGTCAAAGGGCTGGAGGTGCTTGGGTTCAAGTACGAAGAGCGCTCAATGCCGTGGGAAGGCGCGTGCGGGGTGTTCTCAACCGTCCTTGCTGAAGCGGCGATCCGCTTCCAAGCCGAAACCATGTCAGAGACGTTCCCCGCCGCTGGACCCGTCAAAGTAAAGGTGCTGGGCGACGAGACAAAGGAAAAGCTGGAAGCCGCGCAGCGCGTCAAAGCGGATATGAACTACGAACTGACCGAAAACATGGTCGAGTATCGGTCAGAGCACGAGCGCATGCTGTACAGCCTCGGGCTGGCAGGATCGGCGTTTAAGAAAGTCTACTTCGACCCGAACTTGGGGCGATCCGTCGCCGTGTTCATCCCCGCTGAAGATGTCATCGTGCCTTATGGTGCCAGCCACATCGAGACGGCTGAGCGCGTCACGCACCAGATGCGTAAGACCAAGAACGAGCTTCGCAAGTTGCAGGCAGCAGGATTCTACCGGGAGGTAGAGCTTGGCGAGCCGGTGCCCTACCACACCGACATCGAAGAGAAGAAGGCGAGGGATAACGGCTTCTCGTTGACCGATGACGACCGGTACATGCTCTACGAGATTCACGCCGATATCGTGCTGGACGCCGATAGCGCCGCAGGCGGCGAAGCCGACGACAGCGACATCGACGATGCCGACGACCTGCCAAAACCTTACGTCATCACAATCGACAAGGGCACCGGCGAGGTGCTGAGTATCCGGCGCAACTGGAACGAAGACGACCCGCTGGCGCTCAAGCGGCAGCACTTCGTGCATTACGTCTACGTGCCGGGGTTTGGTTTCTATGGTCTGGGGCTGATCCACATCATCGGTGGCTATGCGCGTGCAGGTACGTCGATCATCCGACAGCTTGTGGACGCTGGCACGTTGGCAAACTTGCCCGGAGGTCTGAAGTCCAGAGGGCTGCGGATCAAGGGTGACGACGCGCCGATTGAACCGGGTGAGTGGAAAGATGTTGACGTACCGTCTGGTTCGATCCGCGACAACATCATGCCGCTGCCGTACAAAGAACCGAGTCAGGTACTGCTCGCTCTGCTGAATCAGATCACGACTGAGGGGCGCAGGCTGGGTGCGATCAGCGACATGAACATCTCCGACATGAGCGCGAATGCGCCTGTTGGGACGACGCTGGCGCTGCTTGAGCGCACACTGAAGCCGATGGCGGCGGTGCAGGCGCGGGTTCACTACGCCATGAAGCAGGAGTTTAAGCTGCTCAAGGCGTTGATTGCCGAGTTTGCAGCGGTTGACTACTCGTACCAGCCTCATAGGGGTGAGATCAGCGCACGACAAGCCGACTATGCGATGGTCGACGTGATCCCGGTGAGTGATCCGAACAGCAGTACGATGGCGCAGCGGGTGGTGCAGTACCAAGCCGTGCTCCAGATGGCGCAGCAGGCTCCCCAGATTTACGATCTCCCCCAGCTTCACCGGCAGATGATCGAGGTGTTGGGGGTCAAGAACGCCGACAAACTCGTTCCGACCCGTGATGATGCGAAGCCGACCGATCCGATCAGCGAAAATATGGACGCGCTGGTGGGTAAGCCGCTGCGAGCGTTCATGTATCAGGACCACGACGCGCACATTGCTGCGCACATGGCGTTCATGCAAGACCCGATGGTTGCCCAGATGATCGGGCAGAACCCGCAGGCACAGCAGATCATGATGTCGTTGCAGGCACACATCGCCGAGCACCTTGGGTTTGCGTACCGCAAACAGATCGAAGAGAAACTTGGCGTCACGCTTCCACCACCGGGCGAAGAACTGCCAGAAGATATCGAGGTGCAACTGTCTCGCCTCGTCGCCGACGCTGCCAAGCAGGTCACGCAGAGCCACATGCAGCAGCAAGCCCAGCAAGCTGCCCAGCAGAAGGCACAAGACCCCATCGTACAGATGCAGCAGGCAGAGCTTCAGCTTCGGGCGCAGGAGATTCAGCGCAAAGCCGCGAAGGATCAGGCAGACGCGCAGCTTGAACAGCAGAAGATGCAGGCAAAAGCGGCTATTGACGTGGAACGTCTCAAGCTGGAAGCGCAGAAAGAAGGCGTACGGCTTGCCGCAAGTAGACGTAAAGACAATACCAAGCTTGACCTTGAGCTTGCGCGGATTATGAGTGAAGCACAGAGCAGGCAAACGAAGCCTGAAGGTGGCGAATAATGGCAAAAACCGTCTTTGACGTGCTGATGGAACGTATCGACGAGCAACGCTCGTCTGCAAGTGACTTTCTGTATGCCGGGTCTGCGAAAGACTACGCCGGGTATCGGGAAGTGGTTGGCTTGATTCGGGGTCTAGAAGCCAGCCGTAGGATAGTAGAAGACCTCTCGCGTAACTACATGAGTGATGACGATGACTGACGTAACTGAAGTGACAGAAGCCGAATGGGAAGCACAACTACCCAAGCCTGTTGGGTACCGCGTACTTGTCGCCCTGCCTGAGATCGAAGACAACTTCGAGAACAGCTTACTGATCAAGACCGAAGCGGTGAAGCACCGCGAATACGTGATGTCCATTATGGGGCTGGTTGTCGATATGGGCGAAGGGGCTTATGCCGACAAAGACAGGTTCCCAGAAGGACCGTGGTGCAAGTGCGGGGACTACGTGATGTTCCGCATGAACACCGGTACACGGTTCAAGGTCAACGGTAAAGAGTTCAGGCTAATGAATGACGACTCCATCGAGGCGGTTATTCCTGATCCTCGTGGTATCTACAGGGTATGAGGGTACGACAATGCCAATGCAAAAAGTAGAGTTCGATTTCCCAGACGAGCAGGACACCAAGAAGTCCATCGACATCGAGCCTTCAAGTGCGGAAACCATCGGTAAGCCGAAGGCGAAGGAGAGCGACGATGAGTTTGAGATCGAGGTTGTGGACGATACGCCGAAAGCTGATCGTGGTCGCAAACCATCTGAGCCTCCAAGCGATGTTACTGATGAAGAACTTGAGGAATACTCTGAGAAGGTTCGCAAGCGTATTCAGCACTTCAGCAAAGGTTATCATGATGAGCGTCGTGCCAAAGAGCAGGCACTACGCGAGCGCGAAGAGCTTGAGCGTATTACTCAGCAGCTTGTCGAAGAAAACCGCAAGCTGAAGGAGACGACCAACAAAAATCAGTCCGCCATGCTGGATCAAGCCAAGAAGAGCGCGGCGGCTGAGCTTGAAGCGGCAAAGAAGGCATACAAGGAAGCGTACGAGGCTGGAGACTCTGATGCCGTCCTCGCAGCGCAAGAAAGCCTCACAAATGCCAAGATAAAGGCTGATAAGTTAAGTAATATTCGTGTTCCCACTTTACAGGACGAAAAAACACCTGTAAAAATGTCCCAAGAACCCGCCCCTGAGCAGGTTCGTGTCGATCCGCGAGCGGTCGCTTGGCAACAAGCGAATACTTGGTTTAACCAAGACCCGGAAATGACAAGTTTCGCTCTGGGGTTGCACAATAAGCTGGTCCGTGATGGGGTTGATCCCCGAAGTGATGACTACTACGAGCGTATTGACGCACGTATGCGACAAGTCTTCCCGGAACAGTTCGAGGATGTCGAAGAACCGAAGCCGAAGAAGTCACCAAATGTGGTTGCACCCGCTACGCGGAGCACAGCACCGAAGAAAATTCGGTTAACGCAGACACAGTTGGTACTTGCAAAACGCCTCGGGCTGACACCCGAACAATACGCCAAACAGGTTGCACTGGATATGAGGAAGCAAAATGGCTGAGAATCGTCTGAGTAGAGAAAACACCGCACGCGAAAAAACGACCCGCAAACGCGCTTGGCAACGTCCCGAGGTATTGCCCTCGCCGAACCCCGAGCCGGGTTATGAATTTCGTTGGGTGCGCGTCAGTTCGCTGGGACAGGTTGACGCCACGAATGTTTCTTCAAAGTTACGCGAAGGCTGGGAGCCAGTCAAAGCGTCGGATCACCCCGAAATTACCCTTGTCTCCGTCGAACAAGAGCGGTTCAAGGATAACGTCGTGATTGGTGGCTTGATGCTGTGTAAGGCACCCGTCGAGATGGTCGAAGAACGCAACGAGTTCTATGCGGAACAAACCAATAGACAGATTGCGTCCGTCGATAACAATTTCATGCGAGAGAACGACCCGCGTATGCCACTTTTCCGTGAGCGTAAGACGCAGGTCACTTTCGGAAGCGGATCATAATAGGAGCTAGTCATGGCTTACCCAACTGTTTCTGCTCCCTACGGGCTGAAGCCTGTCAATCTGATTGGCGGTCTACCGTTCGCAGGAGCCACCCGGCAATTCAAAATCGCCTCGGGTTATGCTGCAAACCTGTTTAATGGCGATCTCGTCAAACTTGTTACCGCAGGTGTCGTCGAGAAGGACACAGGTACAACTGCCGCCACTCCAGTAGGGGTGTTCTTGGGCTGTTCGTACACTGACCCTACCCTGAAGTATAAGTTGTTTAGCCAATACTGGCCTACTGGAACCGTCGCCTCTGACGCCGTTGCCTATGTCTGTGACGACCCGAACGCGCTGTTCAAGGTCGCTTCAGTATCTGGCACGACTGTCGTTGCTGGTTACGGGCGTGCGCTGATCGGCTCTAACGTGTCGTTGGTTCAGAACGCTGGTGATACGGTTACGGGTAACTCCGCTGTCGCTATCCTCGGCTCGTCCTCTGCCACCACCAACTCGCTGCCGATTCGTATCATAGACGTTGTTCCCGATACCGCCACTGGCGCTGACGCCTTTGTCGAGTTTATCGTCAAGATCAACGCTGGCATGCACCAGTACAACAACGCTACCGGCGTATAAGGAGTCTGACCAATGGCTATTTCACGCGCTCAATTACTGAAAGAGCTACTTCCGGGTCTGAACGCTCTGTTTGGTCTGGAATATGCTAAATACGGCGAAGAGCACAAGGAGATTTACGAAACTGAATCTTCCGATCGCTCCTTCGAGGAAGAAACCAAGCTGTCAGGCTTCTCTGCTGCCCCTGTGAAGAACGAAGGCGCTGCAATCGCCTACGATTCCGCTCAGGAAGCTTGGACTGCCCGGTACACCCACGAAACGATCGCTATGGGTTTCTCGATCACCGAAGAGGCTATCGAAGACAACCTGTACGACTCGCTGTCTGCCCGTTACACCAAGGCGCTCGCTCGCGCTATGGCGTACACCAAGCAGGTCAAGGCTGCTGCAATCCTGAACAACGCTTTCTCCGGCACCACTTACGGCGACGGCAAAGTTCTTTGCGCAACCGATCACCCGCTGGTCGATGGTGGCACCAACTCCAACCGTCCTACTGTTGCTGCTGATCTCAACGAGACTTCTTTGGAAGCCGCTGTGATTCAGATCGCTGCATGGACTGACGAGCGTGGTCTGCTGATCGCCGCCAAGCCCCGCAAGTTGATCATCCCACCTGCACTCCAGTTCGTCGCTACCCGACTGCTGGAAACCGAAGGACGGGTTGGCACTGCCGACAACGACCTGAACGCGCTGCGTAACAACGGTGCGATTCCGGGAGGCTATGCCATCAACCACTTCCTGACCGATACAAACGCTTGGTTCCTGTTGACCGACGTTCCCAACGGTCTGAAGCATTTCGTCCGTACTCCCATGCAGACCTCTATGGATGCTGATTTCGACACTGGAAACAGCAGATATAAGGCTCGGGAGCGTTACTCATTCGGGGTGTCTGACCCCTTGGGTATCTTCGGCAGCCCCGGCGCGTAAGTGCTACGAGAAGCCCCCGCAAGGGGGCTTTTTGTTTGTTGACGCCCCCTAGCCAACGGTGTATAAGAAGTTAGGTTCTGGGTATTTTAACCATGCCGACCGACCCAGCGGACTTTGCAGAGACGGTATGGTGAGTGCTGCAACACGGAGTTCTTCGCAATGGCGAACACCCATTTTTCAGGTCCAGTCCTCTATTCTGGCAAAGGCGCTGACAAAGGCGCATTCACTGACCTTCCTATCGGCGTGAATCTTGGCGTCGTCACCCTGTTCGACGACTTCACCGGCGTTGCGCTGGATTCGACGAACGACTGGACAGTTATTAAAGACTCCAGCGCTACCGCTGCTATTGGTGCAGACATTGCGAATGGTGTTCTGGAACTGACCAGCGCAGCCACAACCGATGACGATGGCGCATCCGTGCAGGGTAACGAGATTTTTGCGGTCGAAGCAGGGCGCAACATTTGGTTCCAGACCAAGTGTAAAGTCTCTGACGCGGACGATATGGACTTCTGTGTCGGGTTCACCGTCAACTTCGCCACCAATCCAGAAGCCATGCTTACCGCTGCGGATCGGATTGTGTTTGAGTCGGACGATGGTACCGCTACGCTCCAGTGTATTACTGAAAGTGGTGGTACTGAGACGGCTACTGCGCTCGGATCAGCTTTCGATCTGGCAGACGATACCTACGTCACGCTGGGGATTCTGGTTGTTGGTACCAGCCGCGTTGAGTTCTACGTAAACAACGTACTGGCTGCGACTCACACAACGAACATTTCTACTACCGAGATGACCGTTGGTGCGATGGAGCTTTCTGGTTCTGTTACCGGCACCAAGCTTGCCACCATTGACTACATCTTCGCGGCTCAAACCCGATGAGTGATGCAGCGAAACCAAAGCCGAAGAAGTCGGTGAAGCAGCCTGCGGCGGTAGAATTACCGCCGAAAGGCTCTGCCGCCTACAAAGCAATGGTGCTGCGTGGGGAGATCAAGGAGTAATGTATGTCAAGTTCAGATATCGAAGCGACCTTCATCCAGCCCAGTGCGGCTGATGTCGACGCTATCTCCACTGCTGCAACCCTTGGCGCTGCCGGGAATCTCACGATCAATGGCGCTGCCACAACAGGCGGCGTAGCGACGTTTGATTACCCTCGCAACGTCACGATCACCTCTGCTGGCGACGATCAGTTGGTGACATTTACTGTCACCGGCACGGACGAGACGGGCGCTGCACAGACTGAAGTCATTACAGGTGCAGATACCGACACAGCCGTGGGCACTGCCTACTTCAGCACGGTTACTCAGATTGCTGCGAGCGCAGCAACGGCTGGCGACGTGTCTGCTGGGTCTGGTTCGGCTATCGCTGCGCCGGTGTTCCGTGGACCGCTACGCCTGCGTGGTATCTATGTCGTCAACTCCGCTACGGCTGGAGTCGTGACCTTCCGTGAGGGGTCTGCGACGGGCAGGATTCGCATGCAGTACAGCACGACTGGCGAAGACAAAGCGACCGAGTACCCGTCGATCCCTGACTACGGCATCCGGCATGACGGCGGTGGCTACGCACTGTTCGCGCAGAACGTGCTCAACTCCATGACGCTGTTCTATAGCTGAGGGGCGCACCATGAGACGCAGGTTTGCTGCTGGTGGACGAGTCGACAAGGGGTCAATGGCATGCAACAAGCCAAAACGTACACCCGGACATCCCAAAAAATCTCACGTCGTGAAAGCGTGCGAAGGCGGAAAAGAAAAGGTGATCCGTTTTGGCGAGCAAGGCGCAGAAACAGCGGGCAAGCCGAAAGCCGGAGAGTCGGACCGCATGAAGAAGAAACGAGCTAGTTTCAAAGCTAGGCATGCGCGAAACATCGCAAAAGGTAAGATGTCAGCAGCTTACTGGGCGGACAAGGCGAAGTGGTGACGAATGCCAGCAAAAAGTGAGAAACAACGCAAATTCATGGCAGCAGTAGCAAACAACCCCAAGTTTGCCAAACAAGTAGGTGTACCTCAATCAGTTGGAGAAGAGTTCATGAAACCGAAGAAGATGATGGGCGGCGGTATGGCTAAGAAGTATCAGGCTGGCGGCATGGCTGAAGAAATGCCGATGGAAATGAAGAAGCGCATGAAGAAGTCTGCCATGAGCAAAAAGCCGATGATGGACGACATGCCCAAGATGAAGTCTGGCGGCAAGGTGCGCGGCTGCGGTATGGCGAAGAAAGGCACCAAGGGTGCCAAGATGGTGAAGATGTAAATGCGCTGCTACTACCGGGGTGGCAAGGTCAAGAGTCGTGTGAATGAGGCAGGTAACTATACGAAGCCTGCCTTGCGCAAACGCATCTTTGACCAAGTGAAAGCTTCTGACAAAGGCGGTAAGCCGGGTCAGTGGTCAGCCCGTAAAGCACAGATGGTTGCGCAGAAGTACAAGGCTGCTGGCGGGGGATACCGCGACTGATGGCTAAGAAACCCGCACAGCAGTCTTTGGACAAGTGGACGAAAGAAGAGTGGGGTACCCGCTCGGGTAAACCCTCTACGCAAGGTCCAAAGGCAACGGGTGAACGCTACTTGCCTAAAAAAGCGCGGGAGTCGTTGAGTCCGCAAGAGTATGCGGCAACGACAAGAGCGAAGCGCAAAGGAACGAAAGCAGGTAAGCAGTTCGTCAAGCAGCCGAAGAAGATCGCGGAAAAGACCGCCAAGTTCAGGAAATAGCCATGACGACATCGGGCACGACAGCGTTCTCTATGGACTTCACCGACATTGCGGAGGAAGCGTGGGAGCGTGCTGGTCGGGAAATGCGTTCTGGGTACGATCTGCGCACTGCGCGGCGTTCCATGAATCTCATGATGATCGAGTGGCAGAACCGTGGCATCAACCTCTGGACGATCGACGAAGGCTCTGTGTCGCTCGTAGCAGGCACCTCTGAGTATGACTTGCCTGCCGATACCATTGACTTGCTGGATCAGGTGATTCGCACCGGTGCAGGAAACGTGGCTACGCAGTCCGACCTGACCATCAGCCGGATCAGTTCCAGTACCTACTCGTCCATACCCAATAAGCTGTCTCAGGGGCGTCCGATCCAAGTATGGATTCGCAGACTGCGCGACAACCCTAAAATTGTTGTATGGCCTGTCCCTGATACAAATCAGTACGTGTTTCGGTATTGGCGCATGCGGCGCATACAGGACGCTGGGAACGGTATCGAGACGCCTGACGTGGTGTTCAGATTCCTGCCGTGTCTCGTTGCAGGGCTTGCATACTACATCGCCATGAAGGTACCGGAACTGACGGACCGGGTGCAGTTGTTGAAAGCTGAGTACGAAGCGCAGTTCCAGCTTGCAGCCGAAGAAGACCGTGAGAAAGCCCCAGCGCGGTTTGTTCCGCGCATAGCGAGGGTCTGATGGCGACGCGGTTCGCTTCTGGTAAGAAAGCCAACGCGCTCTGCGATGTGTGCGGGTTCCCGTACAAACTGCGGGAACTGCGGAATCTGATCGTGAAGGGGCGCGACACAAACGTCAAAGCGTGCCCTGAATGCTGGAACCCGGATCACCCGCAGCTACATTTAGGCGAGTTCCCGGTACACGATCCGCAAGCACTGCGCAACCCGCGCCCAGACTTCGCGGAATTGGCGACAAGCAGGGCGTTGACTCAGCCCGTACAGCCGGTTGTCAGTACAGCGTTCGTAGGACAGGTTATAGTAGTCATAACGTAGGAGATCGAGACATGGCATCAAGTTGCGGTAAGCGTATGAAGAAGGGTGGCATGGTCAGTAAGCCTAAGAAGAAGGGCATCAAGGTGCGTGGCACCGGTGCAGCGACTAAGGGCACGATGGCACGAGGACCGATGGCGTAATGAACTACGCGGACCTGAAAACCAACATACAAGACATCTGCGAAACGTCATTCACAGACGCGCAGCTTGCTATGTTTACGCAACAAGCGGAGCAGACCATCTACAATACGGTCCAGATTCCCGCACTGCGTAAAAACGTGACAGGTTCGCTTACGTCTGGGAACAAGTACCTCGCAGCCCCTTCTGACTTCCTGTACAGCTACAGCCTTGCGGTTGTTGACGGAGATGGCGCATACCACTTCCTGATCAACAAGGATGTGAACTTCATCCGAGAAGCCTACCCAGTTCCGTCTGCGACCGGACTTCCCAAGCACTACGCCTATTTCGACGATGATACCTTCATTGTTGGACCTACGCCGGATGCGTCGTATTCGTCAGAACTTCATTACGGGTACTACCCGGAGTCTATCGTAACGGCGGGTACGACGTGGCTTGGTGACGAGTTTGATTCTGCTCTCTTGAACGGTGCGCTGGTACAGGCAATCCGGTTTATGAAAGGTGAGCAGGACGTAGTGAACATGTATGAGAAGTTGTACGTACAAGCAATCCAGTTGCTCAAGGTGCTTGGCGACGGTAAGTTGCGCGAAGATGCGTACAGATCAGGGCAAGCGCGTGTAGCGGTAACATAAGGGGTTTGGCATGGCAATTACACAGGCAATTTGCACTTCGTTCAAAAAGGCGCTGCTCGACGGTGAAATGGACTTCAGCAGTGGCACGGGGCAGACTTATAAGATCGCGCTGTATACCTCCAGCGCGTCGTTGGATGCGTCGACGACTGCGTATACCACGTCCAACGAAGTGACCGGTACCGGGTACACCGCTGGGGGTAACTCGTTGAGCGTCGTGGCTCCTACGACTTCCGGCACAACAGCGTTCATCGACTTTGCAGATACCACATGGGCAGCGGCGACGATCACTGCGCGTGGCGCGTTGATCTATCAAAATGGTGGGTCGAATCCTGCTGTAGCGGTTTTGGATTTCGGGTCGGATAAGACTTCGACCAACGGCGATTTCACGATCCAGTTCCCAACCGCTGACGCTTCCAACGCGATTATCCGGCTGGCATAACCATGCCTTCGTCCACGACGTATACCGGCTGGGGACGAGCCGCTTGGGGTGAAGGCTCTTGGGGGCTGGACATCACCGAGGTATACGTCGACGGGCAGGCAGCTACGCTGACCGCAGGGGATGCGGCGGTAGCCGCAGGCGCTACCGCGCTCCTTACCGGACAATCCGTTACGCTGACCGAAGGCACTGCCGTTGTCACGGCGGAAGCCGTTGTACTTCCCACAGGGCAATCCGCTACGCTGACCGCAGGTGATATAACCATCGCCGCAGGCGCAGTTGTGTTGCCCACAGGGCAATCCGCTACGCTGACCGCAGGCACAGCCGTTGTCGCAGCAGGCGCTACCGCGCTCCCTACGGGACAGGCAGTTACCGCAAGCAGCGGCACTGCTGTTGTCGCCGCAGGCGCAGTTATCCTGCCCACTGGGCAGGCAACTACCGCAAGCAGCGGCACAGCCGTTATCACGGCAGAAGCCGTTATCCTGCCCACTGGACAGGCAGCTACGCTGACCGCAGGCACAGTCGTTGTCGCAGCAGAAGCCTCTGTATTACTTTCCGGTAACACAATACAAACCTCACTGCAAGGTGTTATAGTTTCTTCAGATGCAGTGGTGCTACCTTTAGGACAGGCGATAACGAGCGCAGAGGGTGTAGTGCTTGTTTGGGGGCAGATCGACGATGGGCAAACTCCGAACTGGCAAGCAATCGACGACGGGCAGACGCCGGGATGGGGCGCAATAACCGATGGGCAAACTCCGAACTGGCAGGTAGTCGGTAACGGGCAAACTCCCGGATGGAATACCCAAAGCACTACACAGACACCAAATTGGACAGACGTAACCGTATGAGGTTAGGTAGATG
>Ga0099848_1000802_pt1 | contig 14613 bp, 8 predicted proteins | sample CB_VirMetaG_3_FD_78179 | JGI IMG/M metagenome (GOLD analysis project Ga0099848, IMG submission 78179) | Freshwater to marine saline gradient viral communities from Chesapeake Bay - CB_1508_1S Viral MetaG | ecosystem: Environmental > Aquatic > Marine > Coastal | place: USA: Chesapeake Bay... | reverse complement strand
TTTGCATTTGGTGTAAATGTCAATTCAACATTAGTGGATACGAATGTAGCACCTATAGATCCAATGGAAGAGTTTGTTTCAATAATTCCAAATTCCACTAAATTTACATCAGAATCGTCTTCATTACTCAGTACAACAACTTCAGATACTTGATACCGATTGTTTGTCGTATCCTCCACACTTACAATATAATATGCTCCTTTATAATCAGAACTATATGTCGCAATGGTCGTAATTCCGGGTGTAGGTGAAGAGGAAATCGCAATGTGATTTGAATCTATCTTAGATGTAGTAAAGATTTCCGTTCCAATTCCGGTTGATAATGTGCTTGCGATAGAAATTCTGACAGAATTCACATCATATCCTACTGTCGTAGTATCATAAGGAATCAGATCAACATTAATGTTGGAACCAGAATAATATGAGTAATATGTTCCAAATCCAGAGGTTGATCTTGATAAAGAAGTAGTATTTAATTGACCATATTCCTGAACAATAATATTTGATCCATCATGAATAAGTGTAAGTTCATCAAACTCAAAATAAGAAGAATCTGTTGCTCCAATTTGAACAAGAACCTTAGAAGATCTATAAGTAGATGCTATTCCAACTACTGTAGTTGCTGAGGAAGTCCCAGAAGAAATACTTGTAGTCGAAGAACCAACAAATACAGAATCTCCAAGATTAGTTGAACCAACTCCTGATATTGTATTTTTGATGTCAAATGATATGAAGCTTACAACATGTTCATTTAAAGATGAATTGTAAGGATAGAACAGAATGTTTCCATCTGATCCAGAAATATTAAAATCAAAGTATCCAATATCATAGGTTTCATTTCCATCAATAACAGAATATTCGTTTAGATAACCAGAAGATCCATCATGAATCAATGTAAATAATGAGACCCTTCTATCATTGGCAAGGAGTTTATCTTGAGTATAAGTTAGATACTTGAGGGATCTGACTTCTAAAATGTCAAATGAATCTACTACACTAAATTTGGTGGATCTTGGTTTATCATTAAATTGATCACTGATGTCATCAATAATGAGAACTCTATTTCCAATAGATTCAATGTAATCTTGTAAGATTCTTGAATTGAAAATAATTTGGTTTGACTTGATTTTACCGTCAATAGTAATATTATTTTCACTTACTAAATCAAAATTGTACACACAATTCAAATCAACAAATCTGGAAAGATTTGCGGTTCCAGAGAAATCCCCATCGTTTTGTGACGTGGACATTCCAGAAGAACTATCAGTTGTTTCGATAACAAGATTACTAAATTCTTTAAATCCAGCGGTGTGATTTAATTTGTTCACATCATTTTTCCAAGTATCATATGGAACTTCGGATTTTATTTCATACGAGAAATACTGATAATAATCGTTATCGTGAATTCTTTGGAAATTGTTATTTAAAAATCCAGTCTCAGTCTCCCACTCACTCCTTACCTTTGAAGTCGCCGATACTGTATATACACCATCAAATTCTTCAATTGAACTAATAATTCCCTGTGATTTGGAAGAATTTCCAATAATCAAATCTCCGGAGTTAAATTTTTCTGTTGTAGAAAGTTTTAGATCCTCTGTTAATGGATCCCAATCAATAACCTCACCAGAAGAAGTATTGGAATATACTTTTTCTCCCTTAAAGAATGAATTTTTTGTAAGTTTTATGTCAAAGATTGGGAAGTGTTTTTCTGGAATAATTCTTCCGGCCGAATTCACTGGATCAAAAGTTCCAAGAACTTCTCCAGAGGTGAGATACTCTGACATATTGTAGGTAACAGTTCCACCAATTCCACCAATGTTTGGGTCTGTTGAGGTAATTGTGAAGAGTGAATATTCATATTGTGAGGAATTGTATCCCTTAGATGTTGTTCCTACACCAACACTGACATTTTCAATTAGAACTTTGTCTCCAACAGCAAACGGATAATCTTCAGGGTCACTAAAACTAGAACCAAGAGTTACCGTAACATCATTTGTTGATGAATTGAAGGAAATATTACTAATATTAACTCCATTTACATTATTGATTGGAATAATGGTCGGAGTCTGGTTATTTAATCCTTTCGTATTCTTGAAAATTTCTACCTGATTATTTCCAAGAGTGTAATTTAGTTGAACATCGGTAACTTGTTTCTTGGTGATTCCATCAAGAACAATCAAACTTGGAGCAATATAGTAGTTTTTACCAACTGAAGAAACTCCAATAGACTTGAATGATGATTGTGAAGCAATTCTCAGTAAGCTTACGGCCTTGGATGTTGGTCTAAGGCTCAAATCCGAAGGATAATCAAATCCAAAATCAACCAGTTCTGACGATTGGATAGAACCAACGTCTGATACTGGATTTAGAGAAGCAAGGGTCCCGATTCCAGATGTAATGCTTGATATTTTTGGAACGGATGTTAGATATCTACCAGGATAAGAGACCTTAATCCCATTAATGGAACCATATGCTGTTTTGGAATTTGTATAATATGATGAAGTGGAATTTGTGGAATCATATAAAGGTGATTCTATTCTTTCATTTGTGATGAATCTAAATGATGTCGATGAAATTCCAACAATAACCTTTTCTCCACTATAAGAACTTTGCTTAATGGAAATTTGGTTATTTCCACCAACTTCCTCATCTATAAAGATGGATCTCTTAACCTCCGTAGAATCTTCAATATTTACTGGATCTAAAGTATAATATAAAGTTCTTGGAGTTGTATCTGATACAGTTAATGTAACAGTAGCATCAGAATCGACACCGACATTTCCACTTCTTACAACCTCAACACCATCAGAATTTGAGAATTCAAATTTATCTGTAAGTTTGTGATCTCTGTAGAAATTCAGTTCAAATGCTGAGTAGTTGATTGAATTTTTGGTATATCTGAGAGATGAATCGGAAACATCAAATACAACAGTTTGGTTTTCAATCAAACTAATTGGGGGATTTATTGGAAGAATGTTTCCTGTAGATGTTGAAGTTATATCAACGATATTTCTCTCCTTTCTGGTAGAGAAATACTTGACATCAGACAGTTTGATCGTATTTGAATCAACGACCACAACATAATACATCTTTTGATCTTCAAGACCTCCAGATGGAGATGATGATGTGTGAATAACCTTTTGACCTGTAAAATATCCGTGGTCTGAAATGGTTATCGTGTTTGTTACAGTATTGATGCCAGAAGCAACAAAAGATCTGGGATTGACAACCATTCTTCTGTTGTAATCACTATAAGTTACTGTCTTAGTAGTGGAAACACCAGACTTCACATTCATAAAGACGGTATCTTTTAAGGATAGTCCATGAGTGGAAGCTGTTGAGACGGTTACCTCATTTTTAAATACATCCCCAGTAATAACATTCTCATAGTTTGTTGTGAAACTATGAGTGTTTCCAACACCAAGTCCGGTGAAGTACAGGAGATCTGCAGCAGTTGATCCAAGTCCAACATAAGTTCCTGTTGAATTCAATCCAACTCTAAATGTTGAGATACCAATCAGGTCATTAGTGAGTTTTGTTGAATAAACTATGGAATTATTAGGTAAAGTCCAAGAGGAAACTCCATTTGTTGAGATGGATACTCCTGTGCCCCCATTTGAAGAGTAGATGAGTTCTACACCACTCTCCAATCCGTGTGAGGGGAGATAAATTGATCTAGTTGGAATGTCAATCTGAGTAATTCCAGCACCGGGATTTGCGAAGTATAATGTGGATCCAATTCCAACTCCAGATGTTGTTCCTAGACCAACAGCCTCTCTAGGTGAGAAATAATACTCCTTATTCCTATCATTGATCTCATAAACATCCTGAGGAACAAATGAGATTATACTCATTCTTCGTGGAAGTTCCACCAACTGATCTCCAGCAGAATTTGTTGTGAGACCTGTGGTTCCATTTTGATTTCTGAGAACTCTTATTCTTGACGACTTCCTATCAACGTTCAGAATTTTTACTTGTTCATTACCAAGTAAATAAAAGTCGTTTTCTTGAATTGACAAGTCAGACAGATTTCCAGATACTGAGAAATAAGTAACTATTCCAGTATAAACAGCAGAACCAACTCCGACTGATAAGGAAAGTTTATTTGTTGAAACTCCTACAGAGGATTGAATGTCAAACTCATTATTTGTTGTGTAGAATACTTTGTCTGATGTTTTGAATCCGTGAGGAACTGTGGCAATAGCAACATATCCACCAGATACTGGTTTATAAAGCTCCACATTAGAAATTGAAGATGTAGCTACAGAAATCGAATTGATCGGCTTTCCACTAATAAAAGATACTTCAGCCTTGGGAACAATGGTTGATAACGATTCTCTTTCAAAAGTAATAACATCTCCAACTTGATAATTAAACCCACCACTTTGAATTCCGACAGAAGTTAGATTTCCTGTAGAAACTGATGTTACTGTTGATTTTTGTTCCTTAATTTTATACGGTTCATAAACAAAATCATATCCACTATTCTTATTAGTAAGATTATATCTATTTGTAGATCTCAACCATCCTGTAGCATTGATGTTAATATTATCCTGATTAGATGATGTTAAGAAGTTATATTCTATTGGTCTAGACTTATAAGAATTTCCAATGACATATGGGAATGATGGTTTTCTATAGTTTTTGAAAGCACCCGAAGATTCAATTGAGTCGTTGATTGTTGAGAAATAAGCATAAACCCCATTTGGATATTCTGGTGTGACGCAGAATCTTCCATTATGTTCATCCAGGTCACCTGTTCCATAATACTGGTAATCCTCAACAAAGAATCCTGAAGGATATAATGATGTACTGGGTCTGTTAGACTGTAACTTCAGTTTATATCCTGATTGCATAATCTTGATTGGACCACCGGTGATGTTGGTATGTCCATATGGACCATAAATTGGGTTACCATCATAAGCCCATCCAATAATTGGGGAGTGGGATGTTGAAAGTATCTCCTTGTTATCCACCAAAACCAAATCTGGAGTAAAAATGGTCTTACCATTTACTTTTTTGGTTCCAAGAACAGAGGATCTTAATTTTCTAGCAACATATGGATGTGTGTATTGTAATCCGAACTTATTAAGTCCTACAGAAACAAATCCATCATCGTTAGTAATCTTATTTGATCGAATATATCTCTCAACAAGATTGATTCTCCAGGATTGAATGTGGGCTTCCAACTTAGCGGATTTTCCCGCAGAGAGGACATCAATAGTAGTATCGGAACTGAGATAATTTGATCCCGAAGAAATGATATTTACTGAAGCAATTGTCCCATTAGAAAGATTTGGGGTAATTACTGCTCCAAATCCAGATCCATTAATCACCAAATCTGGTGGAGAGTTATAGTTACTTCCGGCAGAGTTGATGACTACATCAACAATTTTTCCGTCATTGATTACGGGAATTAATACCGCACCAGATCCACTATTAAGATTGAATCCTGGTTGTTTGACGTGATTGACAATCTCCTCATTTCCATATGAGGATCCACCATCTTCAACAAATACAGATTTTACACTTCCTCTAAAAATTGGTTGAACTGTTGCATTAAAATCTTGACCAGAAAGAGTAGAGATTCCAGTTACACCAGATACTGATACGACAATGGGTTCATAATTGAAAATGTGAAGTCCCGATCCAGTTGATTTTAAATCAATAAATTGTCCTGTATTACTATAAAAATCTTTAGTAATAGTTCCCAATCCCACATGTGATAACTTAAAGTTATCTTCATCAATAGTTGAAACATAATAAGTTAATGTAGTTGAAAGCCCAGAGATTGAGGTTCCTGTGGTCTCATATGTGAGAATATCTCCAGAGGAATATCCATGATTTTCAATAGTAATCGTATTAGAAGATGTGTTAATACCGGAAACTTTTGCTACGGTCTTATTATTTGAATATCCAAATCCAGGATTTTCAATAGAGATTGATCCAATTTTTTGCTTCTTCTGAACACATTTAAAATAGTGACTTCCTGTTCCAAGAGATGTGAGGGAAATTGTATTAATTCCTGATACAGAATCCGACTTATTCTTGTAGAGTTTTATTGTTGTTGAGTCCTCTACAGAAACAACATATTGTGAATTTGTGGTTAATCCTCCAACGGATGATTGTCCTTTTGGATCGTAGATTACCGACTCATAATTTCTGAATTTGTGGTCTTCGGAAAAAGAAATTGTATTGTTGGCAGTATCAACTCTTGTAGATGAAGATGCGTTGAATCTTACAAAATGATCGAAAGAAATTAGATTTGCCTTTGCCGAAGCTCCAAATCCATTTCCTCCACTAATACTAATAGTCGGTTGATTCACATAGTCAAATCCACCGTCAAGAATATCAATTCTCTGCAGACTACCAACTACTGATGCATATGCAGTTGCTCCAGTTCCAACAGAATCTGATATCTCAACAACAGGTGGATTGATAACATCATATCCACTTCCCGAGGACAATACATTGATTCTTTGAATGGACCCATAATAAATCAAGTCATTTGACTTATAGTTTAATACTTCCACACCATTGATAAAGAGGCCAACCATTCCTGGTTCAGTGACCTCTACATCACTCTGTTCCGATGGATCAGATAACTTTCTAATAAGTTTTTGTGGTTCTAGAAGTTTATTATAATAATCTGAGATAACAATAACATCATTGGAGGCTTCCCCATCGGCAGATATAAACTTATTGCTGATAATATCGGGTCTACTTCTACTAATACTTACTTCGGTACTACTTACCTTTTTGATGAAATAGTACCCACTCTCTATCCCAGTATCACCAGAAGATTCGTAATACACAGAATCTCCAGTATAGAATGGATGATTACCGATTTCTAAAACCGTTCCAGAGAATGGTCCAGAGAAGGTTACGGAGAGGTTCTGAATGTTTAATGGTTGATTCAGATATGTTGGCAGAGATGGTGAAGTTACATAGAGATCATCACCATCTACATATATGTTTTGGACGTTTGTTGTATATTTTGACAGTTCCGGATAATTTGTGGAATTTACCCGAGAGAGATTTTTTCTAGCTTCATATTCCTTGGTTACGTCAATTACTTCACCAATGGACGCTGATATCGCCTTGTCAGTAACATATGAAGTTACAACTAGATTATATTCGTCGGATCCAGATTTTAGAATTACTTGATCGCCAATCACAAAGGAGTGTTCATCATAAAAATTCAATTGATATGTTTTAAACGATGAGTTATCCTTTAGTTCTATAGACTTTACATCATATCTTGTTGATACATTGAAGAACCAATTATTTGCCTTATTAGTCTCCAAATCTTTACCCAGAGACTTTATTTTTATTGGGTAATTTTTATTTTGAGATCTGGTTAATCCAAAATCAACATCAGATAGAACACCAGTGATGTAAAATTTTACGAGACCAGAATCTGTATCAGAATACGCAAACTCATTTTGCCTGATATCAGTTGCTGATGGAATGGGCTGATCAATTCCGGTGCAATCCAGAAACTGGTTCAGGGTTTTTGAACCGTACTGAAGAATTAACTCAGTTCCATTTTCAAGATAAACTATCAATTCACCAGAATTTGCAAATCCTGCTGTTGAATCGACATCAATCGTCGTTGAGCTTGGAACAAATACTCCAGTATCCGAAACAATGTCTGTAATTGATGTGACTACTTTAGTTTTTGGAGTAATTTTAAAAGATCCAAAAACATCCCTCAAATTTTCTCCATCATTGTAGTCGAGACTTAATTGATAATACTCCTTCTCCCCACGAAGTAATCTCTCTACCTTAGTCACTACACCATTCACATTGTCCTGAAAAACGGTGTTGTTCAGAACATCTTCAATATTTCCACTAATGGGTTCAACTACCAACTCCGTGGTAATTCTATATTCGGCAAAAGATGGAATAATCAGATAATCTCTTGGCTTTATGATTTCAACATCCTTTCCATAAAGAGCACGGAAAAGAATTTCAAAGGAATTATCAGTTCCTTTTGAAGAATAGAAATCTTTCGACTGTTTTACAAATAACCCTTCATTTAATTCACTATAAAGAGTTTTGTCTTCAAATCCGGGTGATACTTGAGTTTTTAGTTTAATAAAGAACTCTTGTAAGAAAAGAACACTTAAGTTTTTAACCGTTGTTCCTTGAGTATGGGATTTGACCCGAGAAGATGAGAATTCTAACTCATCAGTTTGGAATTGTTTATTGAGAGAGGTTATTCCACTGAATCCCCTTATACAACCATCAAATGTTGTTGAGGTTTTGGATGTGTATGTAATGATTTCAGAATCAATCTGAATGAGACCATACCTATCTGGGAACCCCGCAGTTGAATCTACATTGATTGTAGAATCAAAGATATCAACACCAGAACTTAATGTAGTCTCTGTAATCAGATTTGATAGAGTATCTACTTTTACATACTCATTCAACTTCTGAATCAAATCATATGGAGAACCTTGATTTTCTAATGACAAATAATATTGACTAAGAAATTCTGATACTAATGGAAACTCAGACTTAACAAAATCTGGAAGTTGATTTTGGACGATGGATCCGATTTTAACCTTTGTTTCTGTCATTTTATATTCTTACAAGGTCTCCGTTTGAATAACTTGATGTTACCGTATATGTTGATCCAGATATGTCAGATCCGGAAGAAATTACATCAGATACTATATTTACCACACTATTTCCAACGTCTAATTGAAGATACAAATCCTGAAGACCAATCACATCATTTGACTTGGGAACAGATGAAATCTCAATCACAGAGTCATTTAATTTTTGTTTTGATGTTCCGGTGATATTCACTGGATATAAAATTATCTCACCTTTCTCATAATCAATTGTTCCAACATTATTTTTTACAACAATTGAATTTTGAGTTGATGTAATTCTGAAGAAGAATAAGGTTCCTGTTTTGGAATCTGAATTTGGAATATCAGATAGGTATAACGTATATGGAATTCCACTCACAGTAAATCCAGAAGATTTTATATTGTATCCTTTTGTATTTTTGATGTGAAATGAATTTCCGAAACAAATTTCATAATCTGCAAATTGATTAATCGCTGGATTCAAATCCCTTCTCATTGAGATAGTCGTAATGTTTGAAGTGATTGATCTGTGACTATCATCAATAATTTTCAAGAACTTACTGTACTTAAATCTAGCCCCATATCTGTTTAATTCTGCAGAATCTGAATATGAATTCAAATTCTGGTCAATAATAGACTTGACGGTATTTGGTTGTGAAGACTTATTTGCGTCATAATATGCTGTTGTATTGTATTCAATATACAAATACTTCAGATCAATAATCTCTGGAACAATTCCAGCTACACTGTACTTTCTCAGACTTCTCTTTAGATTCTGTTTTATCTGGTGAGATACATATGATCCATTGATCGGTTTGATGGAGATAAAAACCTTTCCAAACTGTGGGGGATTTAGATCCTCTCCACCAAAAACAGAAATTGATTCTGTATCTGGATAAATTGTAGGAATAAGAGTTTCGTAATCAGTTGATGTTACAGCTCTGTTTTGAGATGAGTATATCCTAGGGGCATATTTTTTAATTGATTCAATTGACTCAATGTTTTGTCCTCCACGAGATGGAGTATTGGTAGTTAATAAAGAAATGCTTGAATTGACTACTCGGTTTAGGTTATCAACTATTCTCCCATTATATGAAAAGGATGACACTCCATTTGCATCTTCCCCATTGGTCGTGATGTAAGAAACTTGAATATAATTATCGTTCTCAAGTTTTTTACCAAAAACACCATCACCAAATATCAGTTCATATCTTTGATCTTCTATCTCTTGAATAAAGAATACTCTTGACGATGAAGTTACCTCAATCAAACTTGTAGATAACTTGTAATCGGACTTTACGGTGCTAGCCTGAGTATTTCTAACTGATACTGAAATTGAATTGATGTCAATGTTTGGGTTATCTAAGATAAATCTTTGAAACTGATTACTAGAATCAACAGTAAAAGTTTTAACTAGAAAAGAACCTTCATATACATCAATGTTCTCAAATAATGTAAGACCATTAACGACTGGTCTAGTAATATCTTCTGGAATGGTAAAGGAATAGCTTTGATTTGCAAATCTGGATGACGAAGTGCAGACAGTCCCCTTCTTAAGGGTTAAAGTAAGTGGATTTATTGTCAGATTAGATGTATCTACAAAGAATGATATATTAGCTCTTGAGGAAGTCCTCGATCTTGGAACATAACCAATGTTTCTAGCTAAAGAAACCACATTTTCTCTCAACGTAGCACTATCAATAAACACCTCATTGCTAATCATATTAGCGTTATATGAGGTTATGTAAGTATTATATGCAAGAACGTCAATTATGGCTGATAGGTTTGACCCTTCAAAGTCATAATCGGTAAAATTTGAATTTGATCTAAGATAATCTTTAATAGATGTCTTTATTTGATCAAAATCTAGATTTGTAAAATTTACTAGTGCCATTTATCTTACTGGCTGCAGTGCAAACGTTAGCTGTTGTGGTAAAACATCAATCCCAACAATATAATATTCAATAGTTACATTGAATTCGTTGTTATCATAGTCGGGAGAGACATTGACCGATTTTAAATCCACTCTTGGTTCATAGTTATTGATGGTATTTTCAATTTCATCTTTAATTACGGATGCGGTAATCTCATCCATATTCTCAAAAAGGCTTCTGGAGACCCGAGAACCCAAATTTGGATTAAAAAATCTTTCTCCAGGAGCCGTTAATACCAAATTTCTGATAGAACGAGCAATTGCCGTCTCATTTTTAAGACCAATCAGGTCATCATTTAGGGGATTAACCTTAAATGACATACTAATATCTCTGAAACCCCGACTTAGCCGCTCTACAGGCATAAAAATATAGTAATTCTGTCTTATTTATTCACCCATACAAAGGTTCTGTTCCATATTCCCAGTCGTCATAATCATTATCATTGCGAATTTTTGAATGCAATTCGTTTTGAATGTGAAAATCATGCTTTTTGGGTGTAAGATCGTCATTTTCGATCTCACGAAGCATTCTTTGATTGGTTGGAACTGATTGATAATCTGTAATCAGACAAGAAGTACCCCACATTTCACGCATATAATCACGATTTCGGTCAGGATTTGGACTTTGTGCCATCTGTTTGCTCCAATAAGAGAAAAACAGAACTTTTTACGGGGTTTCTATCCCGATTTTGATGTAACTATTTACCATCTGCATAAAAAAACACCTTTGAAAAACTCAAAGATGTTGAAAAAATCTTATTTTCCTTGTCCCCGATAACGCTTTTTCCTGCCATTACGAGAAGTTGGTGAAAGAAGAGTTCGAGAAGACCGTCCTTGACGTGTCTTCTTAGGTGCTCCGGGTTCAAAAACCATTTTATTGTTCATTGCCATAGTCTTTCTCCTAATTTTATATCAAATAATACGGGTTTTTTCGTGTCCAACACGAATACGAGGATCACACCAAATATCAAATCCTCGATCTTTAGCATCTAAACAGAAGGAAACATCTTCTCCACACATATCCTGAACTGCTCCAGATTCAAATACTTGCATCTTTGGAGCAAACCAAGGATACTCAAGATTTTCAAAGACTCCTTTCTTAATCAGTACCCAACCAAATCCAGTATAATCAACAGTAAACGGTTTCCTACGCTTACTAATACTCTCTACAGTCTCATGATTCATCACTCCACCATTATTTCGGAAGTCATCTTCTTCCAACCAATGAGCTACTGATGTTGTGTGTCCATCTTCAGTAGCATACCATCCAGCAACAACCTCTTTTTCTTCACCTTCTTCGTTCAGTGCAAGATCACAAAGTTGCCAGAACTTGTTTGTATCAAATACAATATCACTATCAATCCAGAGTTGATAATCATATTGAAGTCTTCCATCCCAGGGAATTTGTTTTGGTCCACGAAGAACATTTGCTCCCAATACTTTACAACGAGCAAAGTTCACCATGGAACTATAGTCTTGAGAAATCTGAATGTTCATTCCATTCTGTACCATATCAAAGCACAGTTGAACAAAGTTCTTCAGAAAGATATAAGAACACCCACGACCTGGAAGACAAAATACAAGACTCTTGCCCCTCATTCGTTCTTTAATTGCATCATAATTCCATTCAGGACTTGATGATGTAGGTGTTTTTGCTTTAACGGTAAATCCACGTGCCACGAATTAAACCTCCAATAAATGTTTATAAGTTTTGTTGTTTACGATATAAGAAATTGTAGAACGATGAACATTATACAGTTCTCCTAGTTTAAGGGTTGTATATTTTCTAGAGTTATACAATTCTCTAATTTTTGATACTTGATCATCTGATAATTTTGATGCCCCGTTATTTTCACCTTTTTGATTCCCATTAAAGGACCTTCCCTTTTTTACTCTATCTCTTACATTATCGAGATTTGTTCCTGCGAATAAATGTAGGGGATTTACACAGGAAGGATTGTCACATCTATGGAGGCAATGAAGATCACCTAATGGTTTAGCATAGTATATTTCGTAAGATACTCTATGTGCTTTTAAAGTTTTGTTATCGTGAAATAACTGACCGTAACCACCTTTTTTATGATTTATTGCTCCCTTCCATTCCCAACAACAATTTTCGTCAAGAATCTCTGGCAATTTATCGTAAAACTTTTCCAATAAATTCATAAAGTTAAATAAACCTTCAATTCAATTTTATCCTAGTATGTATGTCGTGTCAATAGGAGGATTCCAGACAGGATTGCCTATTGACAACAAGTTCTTCAAACGATAAGTCCTCCACTTTGTAATCTGTTTTCATAATTCCAACCATGTTTTTTATGGTCTTCCAAGTTACTTCAAATTCTTCTTCTGAGATTGAATGAAGCAAACAAGTGTCCTTAATGTAAATGTGATATACCTTTTCCATATTCCTCCATTGAGGTAGTAGTATGTATTATCGAATCATGTCAATTGATTCATCAGAATTCCAAGTTTCAACTTTAGTCCGAACACGTCCCTCCAGTTTCAATTTGTCGAACCGTTTTTGAGCTTTATTTTTCCAATATTCAATTAAATGATCCAATTCATATTTGTGATAGTTGACTGGATTTGGAATGAGAACATCTTCTTTGCCAAGAATTACTTCTTTTGAATTACTGAATCCATAGTTACATGAGAATGTTCTCTTACGTTCAGTCAAAGATTTTGCATGAAGAATAGTATTCTCAAAATCCTTTCGTTCATCAGGAACTTCCTTCAGTGATTTTTTAACCTCCGCAACCCATTTTGTTTGCATTTTACGTTTACGAGATGATGCAGTCAATGGTACAAGATGTTGATTGTTATTACGAGACTTAAAGAAGTCACATAAGTGATCATAAAGGTCACCTTGAATCAGAGGAACCAAATCACTAATACTCAGGCCAATGTATCGAATGTAAGGTTTCAATCCGTCATACTGAGAACTATCTTTACTAGTACCATAAAGAGACGTTGTTTCAAAGAACGCAAGATCTGTACCATACTTCTCATCAAACTGTCTCTTCATTTCATGAGAACAACACATCAAACTGAGAAGTTTACCTCCAAGATAATTGTATCCAAAAGGTTGTGTAGGAACAATATTAAATCCCATTGCCATGCGGTGATTTAAGTGATTCAAGTTCACAACCTCACCCAGCAAATCATTACGAGGTTTTGAGTATGTCGTCGGACTTCCCATTCGTATCATACCAACGATTTTTTGGGTCGTAGTTTCCTCAATCAACCAACGAAGTTTTCTTCCAGGAATCGAACGCTCAATCTGATTACTCCCAGTCAACTCTAATAAGTTACTGAATAATTCATGATACTTCTTATATCCCTCCTTTGGACTCATGTTATCAATACTATGAATCTTGAAATTCATCTCTGAAGGATTCATCTCAAAGGCATCAAAAATCTCATCATTGTCACCAAACAATGAAGATGGAAACTCACGATACTTCAGACACTCATACTGATAGTCTTGAATGGTCTCAAACTTTAAATAATAATCTTTGAATAACTTTGCAACATACCGTGCATCATCAACTGAAAGTAACATAAAATTTTTCTGAGATACTCCTATTCTAACACATCTGTCATTATTTTGCAACTCTCTCTGTAGTCTCAGGTGTCTGAGTGTCAGAGTAATTCACAAAAGGACTGACAATCAATCCTGATACAACTAAAAATAAAATTAAAGAAATTTTGAATACTTGTCTGGGATATCGAATTAACCATCCTGCAAAGACAACTTTCCAGAAATTCCAATAGGGGGAATTCTTAGACATACTCTATACTCTTCTGAAGGGGGGTTTTGAGGAAATTTATGACGGGAAATTTTTTTTATTAAGTGAAACTCGAAGGGGATTTTGAGATACTGAAAAATTTTTTTTATTTGATTGATATATCGCTCGAAAAAGACATACACTGTAGGTTGGATAGCGCGGATTTTTATATAACCGTTACACCCCCCGAAGGTATAATAAAACCCCCACAATAACTGTCCAAAAGTATAAAGAACTGTTGAACTCTTAAGTATAAAGAACTCAACACCTCATTAAGTATAAA
>Ga0099848_1000799_pt1 | contig 14623 bp, 14 predicted proteins | sample CB_VirMetaG_3_FD_78179 | JGI IMG/M metagenome (GOLD analysis project Ga0099848, IMG submission 78179) | Freshwater to marine saline gradient viral communities from Chesapeake Bay - CB_1508_1S Viral MetaG | ecosystem: Environmental > Aquatic > Marine > Coastal | place: USA: Chesapeake Bay... | reverse complement strand
GTTTTTTTTACGGTCCGATAGCTCAGCTGGATAGAGCATCTGCCTTCTAAGCAGACGGTCACAGGTTCGAATCCTGTTCGGATCACTACGCGCCTATAGCTCAGTTGGTTAGAGCATCCGACTCATAATCGGCAGGTCCTAGGTTCAAGCCCTAGTAGGCGCACTTTATTTATTTATATAGCGTGATTCTTTTTGGGTTATGTTATATATTTAGATACGGAGAGATGGCAGAGTGGTCGAATGCGGCAGTCTTGAAAACTGTTGACTGTAACAGGTCCGGGGGTTCGAATCCCTCTCTCTCCGCTCGTGAAGAATAATACTGAGTCTAGCCGACAGAGGGGGGGAGTATTCATAAGTGGAGTCTAAAGCCAAGCTGGTGGGAGCCCAGGACACTTCCTCCCCTCAACCAAATCGCACTCCGGGGGTGCAAAGGACCCAACTAGATTGTGTATGCAATTAGCTCCTCAATCTCACGCATCTGCAGATAGTAAGGTGGTTGGGTCTAAAAGCCTCAATAGCTCAGTTGGTAGAGCCACTGATTTGTAATCAGTAGGTCGGCGGTTCGAGTCCGTCTTGAGGCTCATTTATGGGGGAGAAAAAAGTAAAATCCTGGGCGCAGGTTTGGCCGTAACTGATAATGGTACCGACGGGTACACATCATAAGGGGAGCCCCCGAAAATAAACGCAGTCAGATGCTAGGTTTCTCTATTCCTCAAAAATAGAGTGGAGCTACAGTGGCAGGGGGAAAGGGGATAAGCGTGCTTATTCCCATCTCTTTTCTTAGATTATCCGAGATATGAAAGTTTGGAATGGTGATATATTTATATCTGTGGACATCAATAAGATATTTAATCTATTTGATTCGGAATCAGGTCAAGAACTCCTTTCATCTCATAATAAAACAAATTTAAGTAATACTCCTTTGTTTAAGGTTGGGATGTTTAGGAAATTGATACTGAATGAAAAATCATTTCAGAATCAAATTGGTATGTTTATGCCCACCCTCCAGGACCTGGATTTATTAAGTGAAAATGTTGTTTTTTATAGAGCTCAATACTATATAGAAAAAGTAAACTTAGAAGAAGAATTATGCAGAGAAGCATTAAAATTTTTTAATAGTGAAGAACTAATCTGTTGTTTTAAACTTGCCATTCATTTTTGGGAAGAACGTGAAGAGTACGAGAAATGTGCTCATTTAAAAAAACTACAAGACTTTTGCAAAAATCCTCAACTTAGCTTGCCATCATAAATTTTTTTCTGTACCTTGGGGATACGGGGTTTGGGAATAGGGATGAGAGATGGGAGATGAGATGGGGGAAAGAAGGGTGATAACCCGGGGGTAGATGTTTAATTTAATTTTAATTTATGAAAGCACCACAATACGTTATACAAAAAATTGAAAAGATAGAAGGTAAACTTAAAACTTTACAAATGCTAACTACACGCCAGGCAACAAGGGAAGATTTCCAAGCTCAAATTAAAGAAGCCGAAGAAATTTTACAAGATGTAAAAGATGCTGTCCAACGTGATTTCAACAATCGATGAATTTTACACCAGAACAAATCCAATCTAATTGGGAAATTTTTATAGGTAATATCAATGCCCATATTAAATCCCCCAGAAAAGAAAAATTAGTTGAATTTTATGAGAAATACGCAGAGCGTGTTATGTTTATGCCTGCTGCTCATAAAAAAGAATATCACAATGCTTTTGTAGGTGGTTATGTAGATCACGTAAATCGTGTAGTTCGTTGTGCCTTAAAGGTTTATAAATTGTGGGAAGAAGAAGGTGCCGACCTATCTACTTTCACTATTGAAGAACTTGTATTTGCCGCTCTAAACCACGATTTAGGTAAAATGGGCGACGAGGATAATGAGGCCTATGTACCTCAAAGTGATAAATGGAGACGTGAAAAATTAGGAGAAGAATGGATGTTTAATAAAGCTTTAGCATTTGCTTCAGTCCCTGATAGAAGTTTATTTATGCTCCAGCATCACGGTGTAAATTATACTTTTAATGAAATGGTAGCTATCCAGACCCACGATGGTTTGTACGATGAAGCCAATAAAAAGTATTTAATGGGTTTTATGGCCGAGCAAAGACCACGTAATGCCCTCCCTTTTATCATCCACCAGGCTGATCTTATGGCTGCTCGTATTGAGTTTGAACAAGAATGGTTAAAAGAATTTAAAGATTCCTTGCTTCCTGGTAAGTCCAATTTTATATTGGGTAAGACAGATGAAAAGCCCAAAGCAAAACCTGCGGCTGCTAAAGCTAAAGCGTTGAGTTCGGTTAGAAGTGAAGGATTAAAAAGTATGCTAGATAATTTATGATTACAGCAATTTTAGTACTTGGGTTTTTGGTCGTAGTCCTCGGATTTACGACCTTTAACCTTTTACGGAAAAACGAAAAAGCAGAAGACTTAATCGTCAAATATGAAAAATATATAGGCGATGTCAACTCGGTTATTCAATTTGTCGACAAAAGAGTAAAAGAAATAGATGAAAAAGGATCTTTTAAGTCGGACGATGAAGTAGGTTTCTTTTTCGAGAGAGTTAAACTTTTAAATGACCTTCTAAAAGATTATAAGGTGGAGAAATAAAAAAATGGCAGTTAAGTCAAAAAAAACTAAAGGAGTTCAATATTTTACCCAAGATACCGAAAACGCAATAATCGAATATAACAGATCCGATAATTTCGAGCTCAAAGAAAAAATATATCACGAACGTATACATTATCCATTCTTCAAATTAACGGAGAATATCATCCATACCTTCAAATTCTACCACACTGAAGTAGATAATATTGAAGACCTTCAACACGAGATTATTGCTTTCTTGCTTACTAAGATGCATTTGTTTAATCCTGAGAAGGGAGCAAAAGCATATTCTTATTTTGGTACTATTGTTAAGAGATATTTAATTATCTCAAATACTAAAAACTATAAAAGAAAAGTAGATAAAGCTCCTGTTGAAGATCTTTACTCGGATGAAAATCATTCATATAGAATAGACGACGAGACCCCAGGCATTGAAAAATTGTCAGCTTTTATAGATATATTTTGTACTCATTGTACAGAAAAACTATTTGAATATTTTCCAAAAGCCAACGATGCTAAAATAGCAGATGCAATTCTTGAACTCTTTAAACAAAGAGAAAATCTAGATGTATTTAACAAAAAAGCTTTATATATCTACATAAGGGAGATGGTAATCGATGCTAAAACCCCACAAATTACAAAAATAGCAAACCGTCTTTCTTCTATCTTCCAGAAAGCATACTTATATTATTTAGATACTGGTGTTATAAAATTCGATTAACTCAATATTTATATACAAAAATATTATGAGTCAATTCGATAAAACTGTTTTTGGGAATAAGACTTTTTCAGATCTCTTACAAGAGATATATGAGAATCAAAAGAAAAAGGATAAGCAGGTATCTGCTCTTATCAATGAGCTTAAACCTATGATCGAAGAAATAGGTGATGCTACTTTACTTGTTCCTCTAATCAAAGAATATATGGAGATTGGCGTTAAAAATGATGATCTTCTAATTAAAATGGCAGCTTTAGCTCAAAGAGCAATGCAAGCCGAAGTTAATGGTGAAACCCTTGGTATATCTGACGAAGAAAAAGAACAACTTTTAGCAGAAATAAATAAAATCCAAGACCAAAAATGAAAAAAAATAGGGGTGTTTCGGCTATAAACGAGAATAAATACAATTGGCTTTTTAACAATACTACTACTGAGTTAAAAAACCAGATAAGTAACCTTATCACTACAGGTAGAGTTACCAGTATTGTTTTAGATGATACTCACCCTCGATTTAAGGAATTTGGAGAATGGAATGGTTTAGGTACAATTGAATTTACCACATCTAACACAGTAAGCAATTCTTCTTCACCTGTAAGATTAAATGCTAAACCTTTAGATCCTAGTAGTAAATTTTTTCCTTTAATTAATGAGATAGTTTATATCTTACAACTTCCTAATAGCAATTTAGATGATTCTTCAAAAACATCGAATTATTACATAAACATTGTTGGTTTGTGGAATCATCCTCACCACAATGGTTATCCCTATAATCCAAATGAATTAGCTCCTTCTCAACAAAAAGATTATTTACAAACCGAATTAGGTAATGTTAGAAGAGTAACAGATCAATCAACAGAAATATTTTTAGGGAATACTTTTGTAGAGCGAGCTGATATCCATCCACTTTTACCATTTGAAGGTGATAAGATTTTAGAAGGAAGATGGGGTAATAGTATAAGATTTGGATCTACTGTAAAAAATACAAATAATCAATGGTCTAGTACTGGAGAAAATGGAGATCCCATCACAATTTTTAGAAATGGGCAAGGAATACAAAGCGATGAAGGATGGATCCCTATTACAGAAGATATAAACAATGAAAATTCTTCACTTTATCTTACTAGTACTCAAAAAATCCCGATTGCAATTTCTAGTGAAAACGAATATCTTAGTTATCAATCTGATCCTCCTGAATGTACCTATGAATTTACAGGCTCTCAGGCTATTTTAAATTCTGGTAGAATCTTATTTAATACTACAACTGACCATTTAATGTTATCGTCTATAAAGTCGATAAATTTGAATGCAAAGGAGTCAATTAATTTTGATACAACTGGAAATACTATTTTACAATCTAACCAAGTTTTTTTAGGATCTAAAAATGCAACTGAACCTGTTTTATTAGGTGATGAAACAGTAGCTTTATTAAGAAATTTATTATTAGAATTAGCAGATTTAACAAATGCTTTATCTCTACAGGTAGGAGTTCCTGAGGGTGTTGCATTGGCTCCTACAAATACTATAGCAGCAACTGCAAATGCTACAATTAATAATCTTATAGGTAATTTAGACTCTTTAAAATCTCAATACGTTAAAACAGCATAATGGCTTCTGGAACTACAGCTTATTTGTCTAATGGTAATATTCTTATCCTTCAGGATGGAAGTTTTGGTGATACTTATCTTATCGAAGTTACCTTAGCAGGATATGATTTAGTTTGGGAAGGAGAACAAAGCTCATCAGATTTTCAAACCAAAGTAGATGCTCGACTTGAGACTTTAAGACTTACTGATCCTTCAATTAATATTATTGCAGATTCTTTAGAAGAACTTATACCCCCAGATCCTCCTAAAAAACCTCCTCTTACTCCATCTCAAATAGAAGAACAAAGGATAGCTTATATTAAGGATAGAAATCAAAAGCGTGAAATTATAAGCAATGAGGTAATAGATAAAACTTCTATTATCGAAAACTCTCCTGACTCTTTAAAACCAAAAGGAAGATCAAAATTAGGACAACGATTAGTAAATTTAGGCAAATCTACTTTAAAACTTATCCTTCCTACTTTACAAGGGATAATTAGCAAATATGCAATTGAAGAATTTCAAACCGCTAAAAAAGCAGCAACTACTCCTGAAAGTATAGCAGCCTTAAAAGAAAAATTTTGCCCTACCCCAGAAGCCCTAGATAATATTATTCAAACAAGAAATAATATAGTAGATCAACTAAATAAAACCTCAGATAAATTTAATAACATTGAAGTTAGTATTAACGTAGGACAGGGGGTTGTTCAAACTCTCCAAACTACAAAAGATATATTAAAAACTACTACTCAAGTAACTCAAGGATTAGCAGCAATTGCTCCTGTTGCTAACGTTTTAGGACCTTTAACAGTAACTTTAAATACTTTACAAACTTCAATCCAAAATTTAGAACCTAAGTTAACATCAGGTTCATTTACAATTGATGCACTTTTCCCTGCTGTTAGTTTAATTACAGAAGTAATCGCTAAAGTTATCCAAATCCTTTTAAAATTAGATGATCTAATAAAATTATGTAGACCAGATGCTGGTCTTACAAACTTAAACGACAATACTTTAGGTATACAACAAGCTTATGACAGAACTTTAGCTGCAGTTGACACTTATAAAGGATTTACTTTTGAAATAGAAACAGTTCCTTTTACACCTACTGTCAATAGATATAAAGCTTTAGCTATAAACCAATCAGGAGTGCCACTTCTTGAAAGCAATTTATCTTTCACTAGCAATCCTAATACTCTTATTAATGAACTTAAATTAATTATTGATAGAGATAATCTAAAAGCTTACTAATTCAATATTTATAACTATGAAAACGCAAGAATTCAAAACCCTTATTAAAGAAGCGGTAAGAGAGGCTATTCAAGAGGAATTAAAAGATATTCTTCTTGAAGCAGTTCGTGCTCCTAAAACCGCAGTTGTTTCTGAAAACATCCAAACCCCAATCCCTTCAACACCAACAATATCAGCTGAACAAAAACGTGCAAGCTATCAAACAATTTTAGATGGTATGCGAGGTTCTGGTGGAAATATTAATATGACAACAGCAGATTTAAATACATTCCAAGCACAACCTGGAGTGGATACAATGGGAGAAGGAAGTAAACTTCCTGAAGGCAATGTTGGTTTAGATCAAATAATGAGTATGATGCGTAGATAATGGCATTTGGAGCACAAAGAATATTCCCCTTAGATACTAAACCGAGTACAGCGGTTGGTATTGCTTTTCCTTTTAATATACCGGGAGTATTTAGACAAACTTATACAACTCAAGATGCCATTAAAATCAATCTGTTAAATTTCTTTTTAACGGACCCCCCTGAAAGATATTTAAATCCAAATTTTGGAGCTGGATTAAGAAAATTCATATTTGAACAAATTTCTAGAAATAATTTAGAAGGTCTTAAAGAAAACATAGCTTCTCAAATAAAAGATTTCTTTCCAAATGTATTAGTCCGTAGTTTAAATATTTATTCGGATCCGGACACCAATCAAATCACTATAGAATTAAAATATAGTGTAGTGGCAACAAATATCTCTGATACAATACAAATTACATTTGAGTAATGGCAATTAGACGTAATATACAATATATAAATAGAGACTTTACGGAGTTGAGAGCTAGTTTAGTAAACTATGCTCGCACATACTTCCCAACAACATATAATGATTTCTCTCCCGCATCACCAGGTATGATGTTTATGGAAATGGCTGCATATGTTGGCGATATTTTATCTTTCTATTTAGATAACCAAATCCAAGAAACATATTTACAGTATGCTCGCCAAACAAATAATTTGTTTGAATTGGCTTATATGTTTGGTTATAAACCCAATGTTACTCAAGCAGCCGCTGTAGATTTAAGTTTTTATCAAACCTTACCAGCTGTTTCAGGTAGTGAAGGATATCAACCCGATTTTAATTATTGTTTATTTGTCCCGGGTAACTCTACATTTATCTCAAATGCTTCAGGTAGTGTAACATTCTTAATTGAAGATCCTGTTGACTTCAGTGTTTCATCGTCAGGTGACCCTACTGAAATTACAGTATATAGTACAGCTGGTAGTGTTCCTCAATACTTCCTTTTAAAGAAAACAAGAAAAGCAGTTTCAGCTACAATAAATACAATTGAATTTTCGTTTGGAAATCCACAACAATTTTCTACAGTTGAAATAAGCAATAATAATATTATAGGAGTTTTAGATGCTTTTGATACTGATGGAAATCAATGGTACGAAGTAGATTATTTGGCTCAAGACACTGTATTTGATTCCATAAAAAATACAAATGTAAACGATCCAAACCTTTCACAATATGAAGGGGACACTCCTTATCTTTTACAATTAAAACAAGTACAACGTAGATTTGCAACTCGTTTTTTAAATAAAACTACATTACAAGTCCAATTTGGGTCAGGCACAAATACAGATACTGATGAAGAAATCTTACCAAACACAGATAATGTTGGTTTAGGTTTACCTTTTGAAGTTGATAAGCTGACAACAGCCTTTTCTCCAACAAACTTTATCTTTACTAAAAATTATGGTATTGCTCCTAATAATACTACAATAACAATGAGGTATTTAACAGGAGGAGGAGTTGTATCAAATGTTCCCCAAAATACAATAACCCAAGTATATAACTCTAATATTCAGTTCTTAAATTATAATTTACCAAACTCAAGTACAGCTGATGCTGTATTTGGTTCTTTTGCTGTAAATAATGCTGCGGCTGCTAATGGAGGTGGAGATGGAGATACTGATCAAGAAATCCGCCAAAATGCATCTTCAAACTATGCAACCCAGTTAAGAAATGTAACACAAAATGATTATTTAGTTAGAGCACTTTCAATGCCTGCTAAATATGGTATGATTTCTAAAGCGTATATAGAACCAACAAAGGCACAAAACGCGCAGTCTGGCGCAGCCGCATCGGTCCTTGATTTATACGTTTTATCTTACGATAATAACAGCAAATTAACTAATGCTTCATTAGCTTTAAAACAAAATCTATCTACTTACCTATCTCAATATAGAATGGTAAACGATAGCATTAACATTAAAGATGCTTTCATTATTAACATTGGTGTAAACTTTGATATTATAGTTTTACCTAATTACAATAGTAATGAAATTTTAACAAAGTGTATTGTAGCATTAAGAGATTTCTTTGCAATAGATAAATGGCAAATTAATGAACCAATTGTTCTTCGAGATCTATATGTTATTTTAGATCAAATTGAAGGAGTTCAAACTGTTAAAAATATTACTATTTCTAACAAAAATGGAGAAGCATTGGGATATTCTCAATATGCTTACGATGTAGCCGGAGCCACAAACTCAAATGTTGTGTATCCGTCTTTAGATCCTATGATTTTCGAAGTTAAATACCCAAATACCGATATTCAAGGTAGAGTAGTACCACTATAAGATGGCTGTATACAAGATATTTCCTGAAAAAGACGCTACGATCTATTCCCTATTCCCTACAATGAATACGGGATTAGATGAGATTTTAGATTTAACCAATTTAAACTTTGCAATTAGTAGCAGTGCTCAAGTAGCAAGATTCCTTATCAAATTCAACCAAGATGATATAACCAACACACTTAATAATCTTGTTTCAGGAAGTGATTGGTCTGCAAATTTAAATCTTTACATAGCAACTGCTCAAAGCATCAATACAGATTATTATCTCGAAGTATTCCCAGTTTACGGATCTTGGGGTATGGGTACTGGACAATATTTAGACAATCCAATTTCTACAAATGGTGTAAGTTGGTTATATCAAAACTACAGTCAAGGTACTAGTTGGCCTACTGTTAGTTGGATAACTGAACCCTACATTTCTATGTCTTACCAAAGCAACAACAAAGGTGGAGGCGCTTGGTATACGGGTTCAACAACAGGTATTACACTTCCTGTTACACAAAGTTTTAACTACAGAAGTGATAAAGACTTAAATGTAAATGTAAAAGATATTGTTGAACATTGGTATAGTGGTTCTGATTTTACAAATGAAGGATTTATTATAAAATGGGAAGATACTATTGAATGGAATTCTGCCAAAGCAGTACAACCTGTTTTACAATATTATAGTGTAGATACTAATACTATTTATCCTCCAGTATTAAACTTTAAATGGGATGACAGTACTTGGAATACAGGATCTTCAATATCAACTGTTGTTAATACAGATACAGTTTATGTCTCTATTCCTGAAAACCAAGGATTCTTCTATTCTGAAAGTATTCAACGCTTTAGAATAGATTGTAGACCGAAGTACCCAGAAATTATATTTCAAACAGCATCTCTTTATACAACAAACTACTATCTGCCTTCTGGATCTGCTTGGTATGCTGTTAAAGATCTAGATACAAATGAATACGTAATACCATTTGATGACAATTATACGAAGATGAGTGCTGATGAAATATCAAACTATTTCTTCTTATATATGAATGGTTTACAACCTGAAAGATATTATACAATTTTAATTAAATACGCTATTAGCGGATCAACTTTTGTACAAGATAGTGATTACAACTTTAAAGTTATCAATGGGTAATGAGTCAAAAAGTAACTTTAATAAAACAAGTATTTGACAAAAATCAATACCAACAGGTTATTGATACTTCATTTAGTCAATTAGGACAAACTGTACCTTCTTCTTCTTTTGAAACAACACTTCCATCTGTAGATCAATTTTTTTCATATTATCAACAGTTGTTTTTTGAAATCCCTAAATTTGGAGAAACAAATTCACACGAATATCTAATCCAAACTAGTCAAGAATATATTGGAGATACAACTGTTGTTAGTGACGAAGTACAAGCTTTAATTGAAGAAATTACAATACTTAGAGAAGATAATTTGGAACTTCAACAAACTATACTAGATTTGTCAAGCGGAAACCAGAACAATGGATAAGAGTATTTCAATACAATCTATAAACCCTTACAGCTTTGAATATCAAGATTATTCAAAGTCAGATAATCAGTTGATATCAAACTTTTTGGTAGATGCTACATTTGATCCTTCTTCCAATTATGTAAATTTTTTCGTTTATGATCTAAACGGAACATTAGTTGGTTTCTTAGAACAAAATTATCAAGGTTATTCTTTAAGAGATCAACAACTTTATGTAGATCCTGAAAATGATGTTTTAGGAACTGGAGTTGATGAAGGAGATTATAATATTGTCTATTATTTTCTTAAAAATGAAGTTGCAAGTAGTGTAAACAGTCTGTTTTACATTTCACAAGTATCTTCAAATAGAACAGAAATAAGATTAGACACTACAAGTATCCCAGAACTTACTTTAGTATCAGCTGCAGCGGCCTTTAATTTACAACAAACTAATACTGTTGGAGTTTATTCAGATTTTTATCTAAATTTTGGTCAAGGCGATCTTTTAATTGCTAATAATTTTCAATTAGATAATTCTGATCCTACTAATCCAACAATTTTAATTAAACTTTACGAACCATTACCTACAAATTTTGGTATAAAAGACACTTGTTGGATTGTAACTGAAGTAGCAGAGCCCGTTGCTTTTAATGTTAATATTGAAAATAACTTTCAAAACTCTTTTGTTGCTCCTCAAATTTCTGGTCCAAACTTTAATTTACAAGTCAAAGACCAGATTAATGCTAGCACTCCTTACACAAGCTTTGAGTCATTAACTTCTCAATCTTATGGTATTGGTTCTGGAAGTTTACAGTACCAAATTAATAGTATTTTAGCAGAAACAGGAATTGAGATTAATGTCGATTATTCTGATTTTAATAATTTTATCTATTTTTCTTCTGCTCAAACTCGTTTAGAAAATTTCTATTATAAATTAAACTTAATAGAAACCTATCAGTATAGTGCATCAATAACAGATGGAACAGGATCAGGTTACATATCTTCTTCACAAAATATTTGGAACGAAAAAATCAATGAAATTATAACTACTTTTGATGGTTATGATTATCATCTTTATTATAACTCTGGTTCAACTTCTTGGCCTAAACTTAATTCACAAACACCATATATAAATGCTCCTACAACCAACCCAGGAGTCGGATATAATTGGTTTGAAAGCCAATCAGCTGTTGCTTTAACTTTTGATGAAGCTAATAACAATGCATTAATCAATGCTATTCCAGGTTACTTAAGAGAAGATTCTGATAATGCGGAATTTGAACTGTTTATCGAAATGTTGGGTGAAATGTTCGACAACATTTGGATCTACTATCAAGATGTAACACAAAAATGGAATGCTGATAATCGCTTACAATATGGAGTTTCTAAAGATCTAGTTGCAGATATTTTAAGGGATCTTGGTATAAAAATTTACCAAAGTAATTTTTCATCTGCAGATCTTTATTTAGCATTTTTAGGTTTAACCCCAGAAGGCAATCAATTCCCATTCCCATATATTACGGGTTCTTATCCTGTACCCTCAGGCTATGAATATATTGATACAAAAATTTCAGCATCAAGTGAGGTTGTTCCTTTAGAAGATATACAAAAATCTTTCTATAAAAGATTATACCACAACTTACCTTATCTTTTAAAGAAAAAAGGTACTAAAACAGGTATACAAAATCTTATTACAACTTATGGTGTTCCTGACACTCTTTTATGGATTAATGAATTTGGTGGAAAAGATAAAATTCAAACAAACGATTGGGATCTTTGGCATCACAAATACAATTACAAGTGGAATACTGGGGCATTAGAAACTTTATGGACTTTAAACACGGATTGGAATGCCTCAAATGATAGGCCAAAGACATTAGAATTTAGATTCCAAGCCCCTAATCTAGCTTCAGCAATTGCTAATCCTACTCAAAGTTTATGGTCTCTTGACACAGACTTTGATTTAACTCTATATTACACAGGTTCAGGTTATACTAGTGGATCATATGATGGTTCAATCCCAGATCCTTATAATCAATACGCTGAACTTAGATTAAATGCTGGAGGTGATACTGCAAGTCTTGCATTACCATTCTTTAATGGTGGTTGGTGGTCAATAGCTACAACATTTGATGGAACAGACACTTTTAATCTCTACGCAGCTAATAACATTTACGATGGAGATGATGGTTCATCAATTGGATTTAATGCTTCTAGCTCTTTAGTCTCTCTTTCAGGAGGACAAGAATGGGATACAGGCACTATTTCTTATTTCCCAGGATCATCAAACCTATTCTCAGGATCATATCAAGAAATTAGGTATTATACTGTAGCTCTTAATCAAGATTCCTTCTTTAATTATGCAATGAATCCTCAATCTATTGAAGGAAATAGTGTAAACGGAGGAGCAAGTCAATTAGCATTCAGAGCAGCTTTAGGTGGGGAACTTTATACTGGTTCAGTCTCTATTCACCCTCAAATTACAGGTTCTTGGACTGCTACAAGTTCATTTGCTACTGGAAGTACATTTGATTTTACAGATGCAGGTACCTACTCTAGCAACACAGAATATGTTTTCTTAAGACAACCTGCTGCCGGAATTAGAAATAGAATTGATAATAAAATACAAATTGTTGATATGAATCTCCCTTCAGGAGATACTCTTTCACAATATATTTCAGTTCAACAACAAAATACAAGTAGTCTATATACAGAAAACTCTATATACACAGAAGTAGCCTATTCTCCTCAAAATGAAATTAATGACGATATTAACGCGTCTCTTGGTTTCTTTAATATGGGAGATTATATAGGTGATCCAAGACAAAGATTTAATAGACTAGATACCTACCCTGATTTAGATGTACTTCGAAATGCTTATTTTGAAAAATATACTCATAATTATAATATTTTTGAGTACATCAACTTGATTAAATATTTTGACAATTCGTTGTTCAAAATGATCAAAGATTTTACACCTGCTCGTAGTAGTTTAGCAGCTGGGGTAGTTATAAAACAAACCCTTTTAGAAAGAAATAAATACCCTCAACCTCTTGTTACATCGTCTTTACACGATTACACAGGTTCTATTGATACTGCTTTTATAGAGGGTGGGCCTGGAGGTTCAACTCCTTCTTTAGCAAATGGAGGTATTACTAAAGTAGAAATACTTGATGGTGGTTTTGGTTACACTGGAAGCGCAAGTTTATACCCTATAACAATAAGTGGTGGTGGTGGAGGTGAAGGCGCTGTTTTAACACCCATTATATACTACCAAGGAACTCTTAAATTTAATACTGATATAACTCAATATATTACCCAAAATGTAACAGATTCTACTTTATCAGGAGGTCCTTTTATAATCGGTGGAGTAATTAATGGGGTAACAACAGATTTCTTCGTAAGTGCTTCTGGAGGTACAATTACATTTGTATCACTTAGAAATAGTTTTTCTCCTTACACTGCTTATGATCTTATAACTTTCCCTTCTGCTGTTATATCTTCTTCTACTGATTTGTATCTTGAAGTACCTAATAATGCTATTACAGAAATTAGTGGAGGAGTTATTGGGGCTGTTGAAATAAACTACCCAGGAAAAAATTATTCTTCTTTCCCAACTCTTTCAATTACAGGAACAACGGGCTCAGATGCAATTTTAGAAGTTACAGAATTAGATAATTCTATTGTAACTCAAACTTGGAGTGGTTATAATGTTACTCCTTATGGTTTAGCATTATTTACCCAATCATCTGCTGAAGAATTTTACACAGGAGAATATAGTGGTTCAAATTACGTTGTTTCTGATGGTGAATTAAACTCAGCTAATAGTGTAAAAGTAGTTGATACTACTCCTCTTTTTTATTATTCTACAGGGTCACTTAACACCAACCCAGGGGTAGGTCAATTCTTTTGGCAAGCAGCTGCTTATACTAATACTTTTGATGGACCCGCTGGTTTAAAGTATATGTATATTAATGAAACAGATGCTAATGGAGTTAGTATCCTCCAAGCTTTACAAAATTTAGAAGCTGGGGATTCAATGACATTTACAATAGTATACGAATCCTTTTCACCTTCATAATATGCCAACAACACTAACAATTACTAGAAATATAGTTGGAATTAATCCAATAGGAAATAATATTTGGCAGGTTGAGTTTAATCCTGCTCAAACTAGACTTACTACGGCTGACTTTACTTATCCTGTAATCTACTATTCAAGTTCAGCTTTACCTGTTAATTTAAATCCATATTTAAATAATATAGGAAATTGGAATATAAATGATTATAATGCTACAATTAATAATGTTCAGGGTGAAAGGCCTAACCAATGGGTTTACGATGTAGATTATAGTAC
>Ga0099848_1000796_pt1 | contig 14655 bp, 9 predicted proteins | sample CB_VirMetaG_3_FD_78179 | JGI IMG/M metagenome (GOLD analysis project Ga0099848, IMG submission 78179) | Freshwater to marine saline gradient viral communities from Chesapeake Bay - CB_1508_1S Viral MetaG | ecosystem: Environmental > Aquatic > Marine > Coastal | place: USA: Chesapeake Bay... | reverse complement strand
GGGTCAAGAGCTTCTGCCTGGGGAACGTCCTGGTCGGCACGGGCAGACGCGTCTGTGGTTGCCTTGCGCTCGCCAACGATGCGGCGCAGTTCCTTCGCGCCCTCTTGAGTGAGAAGACCTTTGGACTTGCCACGCGATCCTACCTTGATCGTGCCATCAGAAATCATCTGGGCCAGATCGTTCTCAGTCATGCCAGCGCTTTCAAGAAGCGCACGCACGCTGGTGGCTTGGCCTTCGGAGCGATACTGGACGGGAGCCAACTCCTCCACGGGATCGGTGACAGCCTCAGTGGTAATCGTCGTGGGTTCAGCCGCAGCAGGCGCTGCCCCATCTTCTGGCGATAGAGCGGTGCCAGCCTCTGGGGCAGTGCCTGCTGCACCAGCATCAGCGGCGGGAGGATTAACCGCGTCGGCTGGGTCTTTAGCTGCCTCGTCTGCGCGAGCGATGGCTGCATTCACAAGTTCATCTACGCGGGCTTTGATTGCGTCTGCATCGCCGTCCATGGTCTCGTCGACCAAGGCCCGCCAGTCTGCGTAATCACGCTCGAATGCGGCCACGCGCTGGGTATGCTTTGCTTGCTTGGCTGGGTCGCTGGTGCGGCCAAACTTGCGGATTTCTTCCTCCTCCAGACGCAGGCATTCCTGCATCTCGCGCAGGCGGTTTGTCTGCACAGCAAGTTGGTCGACTTCCGCGATGTGCGCCTCTGGCGCACCTTCGCGGCGCATCCGTGTTGCCTCGTCTTGAAGGTTGGTGTGCATCTGATCGACTGCACGAGAATGCGCATCCCAGCGCTCGGCAATCGGATCACGGTTTGCTTCGGCTTGCGCCGCTGCACGTTGCTCTTCTGCGGTCTGCGCCGCTGCCTGGGCAGCACGCTCTGCTTGCACGTCTGTCGGCATGTAAGGGCCAGCGCGGGAGGCTGCGTCTGCAACGACGCGCTCGCCTGCACGATAAGACAGATTAGTGATCTCTTCGGGGCTGCCGCCCATAAAGCGGCCAGCTTCGGCTTGCTGCACGCCACGACGCGCGGCGGCGGCACCAGAGACGCCACCAATCAGGCCACCGACGCCAGCACCAAGGCCAGTGCCAAGGGCTGTTGCTCCAAGAAGCTGAGAGGTAGAAAAGCCGTCTTGCGCGCCAATCTGGGTGTCGCGGATTTGGTTGGCAGCGTTGACGATACCTTCCTGTGCGCCAGAGATAATACCTTCCGAAACGGCACCACTGCGCGCACCTGCGGTAATACCTGCGCGCATGGCGCTGCGACCCGCAACGGTTGCGCCACGGGCGGCTACTGCGCCCTTTGCATATGCGTTGACGCCAGGAATGAGGTTGATCGGGTCGGCAAGGATCGCAGGCACGGCATCCGCTGCGGCAGCCATGAAGCCACGGCCACCCTCTTGCCAGAAGTTGGGGAGTTTCGCGTATGCGTTTTGAAGACGGTTCAGAAGCTGCTTGTCAGCATCCGACATTGTCAGAGCGTCGCCCGCAGACCGCACCGCAGACACGGTGTTCATCATCTGCCAGGTTTGGTCGCTGTGGAAGCGCTCTAGCAGTTCGTCGTCTGTGAGGCGGGAATAGCCTTGCTTCTCATACCAAGTGCGCAGGTCCGCGAAAAAACGGGGGTCGCGCTGAATGTTCGGCGAGTTGGAATAGTCATTGGCCCCTGCGACAGTGGTGTTCGGGTCGACAAGGGGACGGTCTTCAAGAAAACGTGCCATACGCGCGGGTCTCCAGTTATCCGATAGCGTTTACACCTCGGATAATACTGGAGACACCGCTAGGTGTCGTCCTAGTTGGGAATAACCAACTGGCGGTCTCGCGCCAGTGTCGTAAGGGCTGGGCCGTACTTCCGCTCAAGGGCTTCGGAGGACATGGTGCCGATGTCCTGTATCATCTGCCGGTACACCCCACTTTGTCCCCCCTGCTGTAGGAGGCGGCCATATTCTTGCAGGCGGTCAAAGTTGGTGCCAGTCCATTCACGAACCCCCTCACGCCGTGCGTTCTCGGCTTCAGAGAGGAACCCTTCTTCGTATATTTCACGGCCCAGGCCATAGAGCGGGGTCATTATTGTCCCAACGGCACCACCTCGGTTTGCGTAGTTAGCTGCACCTCGGATGTCGATGCCCACCCCATAAACGTCAGTGACGAAATCACCAACTGCGCCAGCCACAGGGCTACGAGTTTCGCTTGGCGTATCGACGGTTGGGCCGACAACTGGCGGGTTTTGTGCCAGTTCGGCTGCGCGCGCCTGCGCGTTGGTAATTGCGCCTTGCAGAAGCTGGAGCAACTGAGTGGTTTCTGCCTGGCTGCGGCCAACGATGTCCCGCTCGACAGCCTCACGGTCGAAGCCGCCAGAGTTCCAGTAAACCCAGTCGGTCGCGCTGGTGCGGCGACGATCCATTTCGGAGACGCGGCTCTGGTGAGCGCCGCGCACTTCGTTCATCAGGGTCATCAACTCTTGAGCCAGAAGCTGGGGGTTCTCGCCGTAGGCAGACAGCATTGCGTCATAGCGGCTGCGTGCCGTCTGAAGGTCTGCCTCAAGGTCTGCCGTTTCTTGATTGAACCAGTCGCCAAATTCTTGGCGCTCGTATAGGCCAAGGCTGTCGCGCTGCTGGTTGATGTATTGCGTGCGGGCCTGCTCAATGTCAGACGAGAGACCTTGGGCCTCCATCTCTTGGCGCAGGTACTGAATAATAGCCGCAGGGTTCGAGGAATTTTCTTTAGCGAAATTCTGGAACTCTTCGCCGCTGGTGATCTGGAAGATTGCCTGTGCCGTGCGGGGGCCAGCGTAATGGGTGCTGCCGATCTGGTAGCCGATCATTTCCGCGACTTGGTCATCTGGCAGGTTCGCCTTCAGAATTTCGGTCAGACGCTCCTGGTTGCCAGATACGAAGTTGCGGTTGGCTTCAGTCAGACGGCCCTCTAGCTCACGGGACGCTGTGCCATATTGAGCATCCTGACGCGCACGCCGCGATGCCGTCATGTCGTTCAGGACGGGGCGGAATGTTTCCGTTGTGGCCTGATCGCGGCTCACGCCATACATCGCCTGGAAGTCTGCGTCTGTCAGGCGGCTACGCGCGATGCGTAGCATGGTTTCGAGAGCGCGCTGGTCATCGCCGACCTGCCATGCTTCTTGCAGGGTCTGACTTTCTTCCCATGCTTGCTCCATGCCAGCTTGGCGCTGTGAAGCGGCCAGTTGCGCGTCGTCTTTGCGCTGCTGCACGATGCGCTCCGCTTGCTCGCGGATGGGGCCGTAGTTGTATGTTTCCGCAAGATGGGCATATGGAGAGTTAAGCAGGAAGTTGCGCACCGCCGCCTCTGCGCCATCAGGGCCGTCGCCCGCTTCAGCGGCGCGACGGGCCACATCAAGAATGGCGCTGTTGTTGGCGGTAGTAAACTCATGCAGCTTCATGCGCGCCTGTGTTTGCGCGGCCTCGACAAAGATGCCAGCTTGGCTTTCTGGGACGTTGAAGATGCGGGCAATGTCAGCGCCGTTGATGCGGTTTACGTCGTAGCCAATCGTGCCGAGATAGTTGTTGATCTCAGGGAAAAGCTGACGCAAGCGGTCGTTCATAAGCTGATCGCGAACCTGCGGCGTAAAGCGGTTGCGAAGGTTCATGCCGTTCAAGACTTGTTCTGCGTTTGGGCCAAGGCCAGACAGGAAGTTTTTGTAGGCGCTGTCAAAGTCGTCGCCCGTCATACCCATGACCGCGCGGTCTGCCAGACCTTGGTAATAGCCCATATCTTCTGCGCGAGAGCGCAAGTCTGCTGCGGCTTCCTGCTGGAGGCGACGCGTTTTGCGCTGCGCATTTTCGCTGGCGACGCGCTCAAGAACCTCGCGCGAAGGAGCGCCGCCGCGCACATAGTTTGAGCCAAGGCCACCGCCTGACATCTGGTCGATGAAAGACTGAAAGTCTTCGAGGGTGGCTTCAGGGTTGCTTGCTCTGAACTGGTTGAATGCCTCGGCCAGTTCGCGACGTTGACGGTTGCGAAGCTCTTGGCGGTTGAACATTCCTTTGGAGGCTGCATCAAAAAACATTCTTATCGCCCTCGTTTATTTCCATAGCCCCGACCACCAAGCGTCCAGCTTCTCGCTGTTGTCTGAAATGAAGTCATTCAGCGTGCCACCAAAGTTCTCACTTGCATCCATCAGGCGGTCATAGCCTTGGTTGTATTGGCCAAGGTAGTTGCTGACGAGACTGTTCTGAGCGTTGGTCGCCCCAGTCAGGTAGTTAGATGGGTTCTGCATCGTCATGCTGTAAGGATTGAAGACGCTTGACGGAATGTTCTGGTAGGCAGTTGAGGCCGCAGACGACGGGTTCAATGTGCTACCAATGCTGCTGCTCAGAGCCTTGTCGTAAATGCTGGACCCAATCGCCACAGGAGCCGAATAGGTATTCGCGCTCTTAATGCCAGACGCAAGGTTCATCAGGTTGTAGTCGTAGTTGGAGATGCCAGGCGACATCGCATCGAGGCCAGACGCGTAGAGTGCAGACGTCAAGGAGACGGGTGCGTTGTAATTGTTGGCGCTGACGATGTTGCGGTCGATGATCGTCGACGGTGCGTAGGTCGCCATCTGGTATGCGCCTCCCGCAGACGGTGCTGCACGCAGGTTGGTCAGGTAGCCAAGTTCTGCGCTGTTGATGCCCATCGTTTGATCGAGCAAGCTGTTCTGACGCTGCATTTCGGCAGCGATCTGCATATTCATTGCTTCGTTCTGGCCAGAGATGTAGCCCAGAGCGTCATCGTAGGCGCGCTGGCGAGCATTCTGGTATTCCTGTGCCAGGCGCTCGGCGACTTGGCCACGGCGGTCGGTGCCTGCGGTCGAGACATCGAGGCCAGCGCGGATGAGGTCTGCTTCATTTGCAGATGCAACCATCTCGGCTGCGCGGTCGACGTCGGACATGTATTCGCCAGTGCGGCGGGACACCTCTGCGTCGATCATCTCAGGTGTGACCTGACGCACTTCAGGAATGTATCCGAACTGCGAGGCCGTCTGGCGTAGTGCGCTCTCCAAGTCAGACGCGCCCGCCATAATCATCTCGCGGATCGCCATCTCGTCATCGCGCTCAGTTTGCATCTGGCGGACGTAGGCGTCGTACTGGTCTAGGAAGAAGTCGCGCTCGTTCTCTTTGGTGGCTTCGTCTGCGGCCAGGCGGCCAAGCTCGAAGTCACGCTCGTCTGCTGCGTTATCTTGTGCATAGCCCAGCATCTCGCGCGCGAATGCGCGCTCGTCGGCCAGAAGGCGGCGGTTACGAGCGGCCTCTTGAAGGCGGTAAAGCTGGATTTCTCTTGCTTGCTGGTCCGCCATCGACTGGCGTTCCATGAGGCGGTTAGCCTCGTCGCTATAGATGTCCTGCGTGAAATCACGCTCGTCCTGCGCGATGCGCTGCGCGATTGATAGCTGCTCAAGAGCAAAAGCCCGCTCTTGAGCGGACAGGTTTTGGTTGCGGAGAAGTTGCTCAAGCTCGAACGCTCGGTTAGCTGCTGCCGTTCTGTCCAGCATGCTCTGGCGGTCAATGCCATATTGCCGTTCGGACAGAAGCTGATCGAGGTAGTCTCCGTATTGGCCCTGCGCATAGTTTCGCTCGTCACGCATTGTGCTGCGATTGAGCGCCTCCATCTGGCGGCGGTATTCGTTCTCCTCAGACTGCGCACGCAAGGCGTCGTAGTACGACCCCATGTTGAAAGCGTTTTGGTCTTTCATCATGCGCAGCGCTTCGTATCGCTGCTGCAAGCCATCGCGATACGCTTGGCCAGCCTGCATGATGCCCATGAAGCTGGTGCCAAGTTGGAGGATAGATGAGAACGACATTCAGAGTTTCCTCCAGCTATTAACCGACGCGGATAACATTGCTGCTAAATGCGTTGGGATTGGTCGTGAACTGATCGTCTTCCTCATCTCCTGCGCTGATAAGCGCGAGGAACTCCTGCATCGTCATCGGATCAACCTGCGAGAGGTCGTCGAACTGAGGCAGGCCGAAGGAGTTCAGTGCATTAAGTAGGGCAGATTGCGCATTCGCCCTACGAGCCGCGACGTTTTGAGCGTCTGTTTCAAGGCGATTACGCTCGCTATACAGGCGCTGCATAATGCCATCAATCTCGTCCATCGCCTGCCTGGCGTTGTAGAGTTCGACTTCTGCATTCAAGCTGTCGTAGTTACCTTCAGGATCGGTCAGATCACCAAGGCCATAGAAGCTCTGCTCCTCGACGGCTGCCTGCATTTCTTGTGCGCGCTGCTCAAGCTGGCCGCGATAGTCTGCCAGTTCTTTCAGGCGCGTATCGACGTCACCAAGGGCGCTTGTGATCTGCCCTTGGATTTCGTCTGTACGGCCACCAGAGAAGCGAGACAGGTCGTAGTTCAGATCGCCGAGGCGGTCTTGAACGTCGAACATTCCGCTTTCGTCGTAAAGCTCCAAGCCGCCGAGGTCTTGCAGGTAGCCAGAAATCGGGTTCTGGATTGCGTCCAGCGCCGACGCTCGCTCGGAGAGTAGGGCGTCGATGTCGGACTGCGCTTGGGCGCGATTGGCGTCTGTCCCGCTGAAGTCAAAGTCGAGCAGCGATGTGAAGCCGCCGATGTTTTGGTTCAGGGCGTCGAGTTCCTGCTGGAGGGCGTCAATGCCAGCCTTGCTGTAGATGCCAGTGCTGTCTGCCAGACGGTCTATGGATTGGGCTTCGCGCAGGTAGTCGCGTTGCGCGTCTTCGATGCGGCCAAGTTCGAGATCACGCTCTAGGAACAAGTTGCCCAGATTGTCCTCAAGGTCTTGGATGTCATCGAGCGGCTGGGTGAAATCGAAGTCCAGTTCGCTCCTGAATTGGCGCGCTTCTTTTTGGCGTGCGTCGATGAGGTCTTGCAGTTGGTTCATCCCGTCAATGTTCGAGATGTTGTAGCCGCCGAAATCGTCTTCGCTTTCGTTGTAGAAAGTTTGGAGACCTGCAAGATAGTCTGCGATGCGTTGCTCTTCTGCCGTGCGCGCTTGGCGCAAATTGCCCAGGCCGCCAGAGGCTTGGTCAAGAATGCCTTGTGCGCCAGAGAAGTCGTAGTCGAGCAAGCTGGAAAAGCCGCCGATTTCGTTCTGGAGGTCTTCGAGGCCGTAGCCAAGCTCGTTCATCATGTCGAGGTCGGCAATGCCCAGACGATCCAGCGTGCGGTTGTAGCCAGTGGCCATCCGCTCGTAGTCCTTCTGTGCCTGCTCGATGCGTCGAAGCTCGTCCTGACGGTCATTCAGCAAGTCCTGCGCGCTGTAGTACAGGTCTGTCAGATCGTTCTTCTCGTCGCTGAAATCGAACTGCAACTCGCTGTCAAACCCTCTGGCCTCGTCATAGAGGTTATCCAGGGAGCCAAGCAGGTTGTTGAGTTCGTTTTCGTTGCGGATGTCGTAGCCTGAAAGCTGCTGAGAGAACTGGTTGTATTGGTCTCGTAGATCGTTTTCGTAATTAGAGATGCGCGTCTCTTCTTCTGCGCGACGATTGCGCAAGCCTTCCATTGCCTCATTGATGCCTTCATAGCCTTTCAAGAGATCAGCGGTACGAGTGCCATATTCACCCCATTGATTGAGGATTGGCGAAGAAAAGCCACGGTATTGGCTTTCCAGCTTTGCTAGGTCGTCTTCGTACTGCGAAAGCGCGTCTGTGTCTGCGATACCCAGTCGGCCAACAGATCGGTTGATAGACGAGAGGCCGTAGTCAAGATCGTTAAAGAAGCTGTCGATGCGGCCAATCTCGTTTTCACGCTGGCGGTTCAGGCCGTAGAGAGTGTTTTGCAGATCGTCGATTGTGGACTGATAGCCGTAGATGTTCTGCGTGTTCGGCGTGTTTAGCGTCGGGATGTTGCTCAACTGGCCAGTGCCATAGGGCGTTGTGATAACGCTGCTGAACGACGGACGTGTTGCATTGAACTTCAGGTTGCCGAGTTGGTTCTCGATATTATTCAGCGACGACATGTAAGTGTCGAACGCATTTTCATTGATAGCCGTGGTCGCTGGATTGTCATACAAGTCCGCGATGCTTAGGCCAGAAATGTTGTTGGCAAAGCCCCCAAGGCCGCTGACTGTGTTCGACAGGTTCGTATTGAAGCTATCGACAGACGTGTTGTACGCGTCGGCAAGAGACTGATACTCAGCTTCCTTTGCGGCCACCGCAGAGTTGAGGTTTCTCAGGCGCTCTTCTTCAGCCCTGCGCGCGTTATCGGCTGCTTTTTTGTTTTGATTAGCGGTGTAAGCGGTTCCGCCAGTAATAGCGACAATGGCCGTGGTAATTGGATCAGGCATGGCCGAACTCCTTCAGATAGTCGTCTAGCTTCTCACCATAGAGCGACAGAACTGAGGGGGCGGCTCGAACCGCTGCTTCGTAGCCTTTGCACAGTTGCACGACGATCAGCACGAGATCGTAGTAGCCAGCGCGCCAGACGAAGCTGCGGGCGTCGGCTTTGCCTTCACGCTCCACTTTGTCAGATGCTTGCCACTTGAGGATTTGTGTGGCGATTACAGGGATGAGTGTCTTTGCGTTGGCAACGTAAAATGGATTGCCTGGCATTTTCACCAGTGCGCCCCACAAAACGCGATCCAACTCGTCACGAGAAACAGTGTCGCCATCAGCGACATCATCAAACATCTGGATGCACGCCCACATGTCGATCAGGAAGTCGACCGCTTCGCCAGGCAAACGGAGACCGTCGAAGCTGGCGCGGAGCGCCGCTTCGTAGATGTTGTGGACCGTTGCCTGTTTCTTGCTTGCGGTCATAACCCTTCCTTACGATGCGACCACGCTCACTGAGAGCGTGACCTCAAGGCCAGACGTCGAGGAGACGCTGGATACGATGAAGCCGATTTCGTGGCTGACTGTGGTTGCGTCGATTTCCAGCGGCGTGCCGAGGATCGTTTCGTTGACCACCGAGCTTGCGCTGAACGTGCTACCGTATCCGACGCCGTCGAATGCGATCTGAACTTGGCAAGTGCCAGACGTGGTCTGAACCGAGATGCCGTCTATCCGCAGTTTTTGGCGGTAGATGCGCTTGATCTTGTAGTTGGTGGCACTGGGCGTTGCGACTTCCGAGTAGAGACTGTCAGACGACAGAACCTCTGGAAGCTGCGACGACGGCAGACGGCCAGAACTATCGAGCGATGCGACGCCGTTGGCTGCGCCCTTCTGGGTGATGGCGACCACGGAGGACAGATCGACGGTGCCATATTCAAGGGCGGTGCCTGTTCCGTTCACCTTCACAAACTGGCCAGCGTTGCTGGTCGTGAAAGTGGGAAGCGAACTGTCAGGGCTGGTGCGCAGCCACTGGGTGCCGTCGTAGAACTTCAACTGGTTCGGCGTGACAGACGTGTCGTGCCACAAGTCGCCCGTTGCTGGGGCGCTGGGCGTTGAGGATGCGACGGTCAGCTTGGCTTTTGCGCTTAGGTTAGAGACCAGATTGGTCACTTTGGCCTGGGCGATGTCGCCGTCCGCGATGGCCAGCTTGTCAAAGCGGATTAGGCCAGACGCGGTTTCGACGAAGTTCTCCTCGAACATCATGCCAGTGACCGCTTGCACCGAGGTGTTCTCCACCGTGATGATGGAGACCAGGTTGCCTGCGGGGATCGCAGCGGTGAACGTCACTGTGTTGGTGTCGGGGCTGGTCACATAGTCGTTTGCGCCACCCTCACGCTGGAGGATGCCGTTCTTGTAGACTTGGAGCTTGGTGTTCTCGTCGTGAACGAACGGAAACACGGTCTGTGAGGCGGAGGTGTAAGTGTCGGCGCGAGTGTAGCCAGTGATGGCTGTGGCGCGGACCTTGAAGATCGAGACCACCTCGCCGCCCGATAGGCCAGAGTTGAAGGTGATTGCGCCAGCAGAGGCGCTGCCGCCGTCTGCGTCTGTGGTGTAGTCGTTCAGAGCGCCTTCCTGCTGCAAGACGCCGTCAACATAAACCAGAAGCTCGTCTGTAGTGTCATGGGCATAGTCAAATACTGTCTGGCTCGCAGTCGCGGTTTGGTCTGAGCGGCCAAAGAAGATGGGCGCACCAATTTCGCCGAAATTCTGGCCAGCTTCGCCACGCAGTTCGGCGAGCGTGGCCAGAGTGATCCAGCCTGTGCTTGCGTTGGAGTATTCACCAATGCGGTACTGAATGCCCGCGCTGGTGTCTTTGCGCAATTCGATAGGGCCATCGAAGTTGCCGCTCGCGTCAAACAACTTAGCCAGCAGTTCGCCGACTGTGTTGTTGCCGAGTTCGGCAGCATTGAGATAGCGGATTACGCTCTCAAATTCTGTGTTGATGTTGCCCGAAGAACCGTAGTTCTGGGGGAATTGCTGTCTGATGCGCGCCATTATGTTGCCCTCACGGTCACTGCGAACCCGATGATCCTAAGAAGCCCACCACCGCCCCTTGTTCTGAAGCGATATTGGGCAGCTAAATAGCGGTGTGACCACTTGCGTTCGTATTGCTTGGATAATGGCACATCCTGAAAGTAGTTGTCGTCCGATGTGTCGTTGACCTCTATCACCAGTGAGCCAATCGTCCTGCCATTCAGGTCCACCGCATCAATCTCAATGATACCTTTCCCAGTGGCCTGAACGATCATGCTGGTCGTCTGCTTTGTCTCCATCAAGCTCCCATGCCAGAGGAGGGGCGTGACGACCTCAAGGTCAGGGGTGAACGCGCCTTCTATATCGTCTTCGATCTTGAGGACTTCATAGACGCCGCCGTTTGTCCCTAAGACGAGCGTACCGCCAAGAAACGTCCCGCAATTCGCACTCAGAAAGTCACCTGTCGAAAACTTAGGCTGCGCCTGCCCACCCTCTGGGTTCGTTGCGAGGGTCAGACGCTTGCAGACTTGGCCGCCAGGCTGCGGGAAGAAGACGTGATATTGGGCTGTGTCCTGATCGAAAACCGCACTGATTGTTTCGGGGTCTTCGACGGAACGGAAAAGCTCGCGATACAGGATGTCGATCTTGTCAGACATCGAGTAGCTGTAAACGAGGATGCCGTTTTCTTCTGAGCGCTTGATCGAATGAACGCCAGAACGCGAGCAGAATAGGAGGTCGGTGCCAGCGTTGACGATAGTGTTGTGGCTGGCGCAGCCGATGTTGATGTTGGCGTTGTCGTCGATCACCCACCTGGTCAGGTCTGGGTCAACGCGATAGATGATGGCTTTGTCCGCCGTGAACACGACGAGGCGGTTTTGCTCGAAGGAGCCAAGACCAGTGATTTGGTCTGCGGTGCCAAGCAGGTTCGCCACGTCGATGAAGCCAGCGCGGAGGACGGAGACGCTATCTGTCTCTTCGTCGTCTGGAAAGATTTCATCTTGGTCGACACGGGAGAGGTGGACCTGAGTTTCGCGGCCAGGAATGCCTGCGACTGCCAGACGGCGTTGGATCGAGGTCACATAGGCGGGGCGAAGCAGGTCTGCGGATGGCGACTGGTTGCGACGGAACTGGATGCCGTCGTAGCGGTACATTGGTCTGGCACGAGCGGCAAAGATTACATTCTGGTTGAAAACGGTGGAGGTCACAATGGCGGCTGCCTCGTGAACATTCTCCAGAATGTGTTCCCGCTCAGAGCGGAAATTGATGCCCGCGCCAGTTCTTTCGGCCCAGACAAGCTCATTCTTGCCAAAGAAGCGGACGTGCTGCACGCGGTATTCGCCACCACGGAAACGGCAGGCAGGATCACGCACGATCTGACCACGCCAGTCTGAGTAGGCGTTGTTGATCTTGGCCAGATGCTGCTCCTTGCCTGTATCGAGCGATGTGATGTCGCGCGACGTGTCGAGACCTTGGAAGTTTTCGTACACGAAGGTCTTAGTCTTGAGGCCAGTGGAGGTGCGTGCGCTGCTCGTCATTCGTAGCTCACCGTCCCGTTCTTCGTACTGGTGCGCGCCCCGTTGACGTTACGCTTATTGGTTCCGTCATCCATGATGCGCATCTGGATTTTGGTGTTGCCATTGTACTTCTCCCACAGACGCTGGTTCATCGTGCGCTGGAATGCGGGAGTGTAGACTTGCAGCTTGTCGCTCATTTGCTGGGCTGCGTAGTGGTAGAGCAGGCCAGAAACGATGATCTGATCGTTGATCGCGCGGACGTCTGTGGGCGACTGGTAGTAGTCGATCTCCACGCCGTCGTAGTATGGGTGCATGCGAATTTCGTCGATAATCATATTCGCAAATTCGATGAACATGAGCATCACGTCCCCGTCCACCGTGCCAGGATTGAAGTCGCCGTAGCGACGCAAAGCCTGCATCGACAGCGTATTCAGCGGCGAGTTTGCTTCGCGGATGTGTGGGTTCGTGTTGCTCTGAGCCATGGGTTACACCTTGCGAACAATGCGGGCGTTCATCACAAAATGGTTTTTTTCAAAACGCTCGACGTCTGAGGCCGCGACCTCGTATTCAAGACGGCCATTGCTGAAATTTCGAGTGGGATGAATGCCAGCGACTGGGAACATCGAAGGTTCCTTCTCGCGGCTCTGGAACCACACGGTTTCAGGTGTTTTTTCTTGTACAGCTTTCGGTACGCTTTTCGGTACGCTTTGGGGCGCTGGGGCTGCGGGTTCAGCCGCCACTTTTTCTTCAACCCACGCTTCGTTTACTTCAGGTGTAGTTGGGTCGTCGGCGATGAATTTGCCCTCGTCAGTACGAGCGCGGGTGCGTCTGGTTGTGGTCTTTGCCATGTTTCCTCCAAAAAATAGGGGGCGTTCTCACGCCCCCTATAATGGACTACTTGCCCATAGCGGTCGTCCTTATGCTACGCGGGACGACCAGTTCTTGATGTAGCCGTGGACTTTGTCTTGCAGGAGTTCCAGACCGCATTCGGTCAGGTACTCGTGCTTGACGCTGTCGGCGTCTGGCGACTGGCGGTTTTCCAGAAGCTGGGTATCGCGACCTTCCAGGTAGCGGTAGACCAGGTACGGGAAGTCCACGATAACCATCGCGTTCTTCATGCCAGGAACCTGACGGAACTGCGGGTGCAGGTGAACCATCAGATCGCCAGCGAAGGTGTTGTAACGGGTCAGGTTGACACCGTATGCACCTTCGAGTGCGGTCGGCTGCCAGCGGTCCTTACCGAACTGCTGGAGGTGGTTGGCCACATTTTCACCAACGAAGGCAATCTTCTGCTTCGAGCCATACTTGAAGATGGTCGAGATCAGAAGGCTGTCGAACCCTTCCTCAGTCATCTTGCCAGCCGCAGAGCCGCCGTAGGAGGCATAGTCGGTGGTGATGTCGACGACGTTGGTCAGGCTGTTGATGAGACCGCCAGTGAAGCGGGTCGGCTGTGCAGACGAACCGTTGCTCTCGTGCTTGATGCCAAAGAACATGGCACGCTCAATGTCGCTCATGTGCAACTTGAGTGCTTTGGTCATGCTCTCTTGCATCTTGTCGCCAGTACGCAGGAACGTCGAGTTCATGGTGTTGGTGACGCTGAAAGCGGTACGGAAGATTTGGCAGTAGTTCGCTGCCACGGTTGCGTCAAAGCTGATGGCAGTCGGAGACGAGCCACCTTCTTGTGCCGCAAAGCCAGCAATGAACAGTTCTGCGTTGTCCGCAATCTGGTGGGTCGTGCCGCCAATGTTACGGGTCACAGTCAGGGTGGTGCCTGTGGTGTCCGCAGTGACGTGCATAACTTCGCCAGTGCCGCTGTTGACAACGATTGCGCCAGAGATGGCGTACTTGTTGTCGTCAGACGCATCGAGAGTGATCGTGCCAGTGGACGTCGAAGCGACGGCACCGTTCACGGTCATCTTACGGTCGGGCAGTTCGTCGCGGAAGTTCTTGAACTCAGGGTCGTCAGTCGGTTCAGACGAACCCATCGCCAGCAGAGCATTCAGCGGGGCGTTGCCGTTGGGTTCCATGAGCGTGAAAAGCTCACGGTAGTTCTTGGGGCGGAAATCAGTCGAAAACTCGCCTGTTCCGCGCAGACCTTGGATAGCAGCCATGAGAGTATCTCCTTGAAAAGGCTGTTGAAAGATAGCGGTTCAGCGAGCGACGCGGTCATAACCATCGCGATGCCCATTTGGTTTCAATGCGTCGGGCCGTAGCGCGACTTGTTTGCATTGGACTAAGTGTAACTCAGACGTCTGTAGGTTTTCGTCCCTGTTAGACAAAAAAAGCCCCGCCGTGAGGCGGGGCAGTTGAGCGGCCTGGAGAGGTAACACAGAGGGTGCCGCGTGGAGATGACTTAGGACATGCCCCGCTTCGCCATGGCTTGGGCAGCGAACTCGTCGAAACGAGACGGAGATGCGCCGTCGCCTGCTGCGGGAGCGCTGGTTGCGCTGGGGGTCGAGCCAAGAGAGCCAGTGAAGGCTTGGCGGCGCTGCGCGATCTGGCGCATGCGCTCCATCTCTGGGCTGTCCATGTTGTTCTTGAAGTCTTGCATCACCTTGAAGGTCAGTTGGATGTCTGCGAAGTCTTCCATCGTGTAACCGCGCTCGGCAGCGAAGGTCATAAAGTCTTGAGCCTTGTCGTCTGGGAGCTTGAGCGCCTGTTGGCTGCGGTCGATGTTGTTCGAGATTTGCTGACGGATAGCCTGAGCCTGCTTGCTGGTCGCTCCCGCCATGCCCTGCTTGGCCGCTTCGGTCATCCCTTGCGACTGAGCCAAAACTTGCTGGAGCATACGCTGCGTCTGCTGAAGCTGCTGTTGCATCTGAGCCATGGACTGACGCTGGCCAACCATCAT
>Ga0099848_1000791_pt1 | contig 14684 bp, 6 predicted proteins | sample CB_VirMetaG_3_FD_78179 | JGI IMG/M metagenome (GOLD analysis project Ga0099848, IMG submission 78179) | Freshwater to marine saline gradient viral communities from Chesapeake Bay - CB_1508_1S Viral MetaG | ecosystem: Environmental > Aquatic > Marine > Coastal | place: USA: Chesapeake Bay... | reverse complement strand
TAATGGGAGCGATGTTGAGTTTATTAGAAAGGGTGAGTGTAATAACCTTGAGAACGGTTATCGTAAATTTGTAATACAAACATCATCAACTACTGATAGCGGATATTCTCTCAACGATCTATCATCACAGTTCTCACATATAAGTGTGAGTATGGATGTCCAGAATGATGACCTATCTGTATATTTAAACGGTGAGTTGCTAGAGTCATCTTCATATTCAGAAGTTTTTGGAACAGAGCCGAAACATGCGGCTAGGCTACCCACCTTCATATCTCAAAAGCTAACAGACAATCCAAGTTTCTATTACTCACAAGATACCATACTAGCATCTACGCAAAGCCAGACCGCACTTAAGGCTGGGCCAGACACTAATACCTACTTCACACCTTGGATTATTGGAGGAGGCTGGACCGATGGTTTGCCCAAGGTAGGATTCATGGGAGAAGGTCACGGTCTTTCAAGTGGTCTAGGGGGTCATGTAGGAAGCTTTAAGATATATTCTAAACCACTAGATAGTATTGAGGTTACTCATAACTACAACGCTCATAAGAATTATTACAAGGATATTGATGTCTAATGGTTTTATACGGCAACAATCTATCGAAGGAGATTAACAAAGGAATCTCTCAAGGAGCCTTTCCAAAATTCAATGGAGTAGGCTTTCCTTTTGGAAAGTATGAATCTAATTATTGTCCAAAGGAGTATGGAACTGCCCTAATTAAATCTCAGATAAGGCAACTTCTTCTTGTTAATAAGGGAGAAAGAGTTATGCTGCCTAACTACGGTATAGGTATTAGAACCTACCTTTTTTCAAATATAACGCCTTCTGATTTGGCAGCCATAAAGCTTGACATTAAGGATGCTATTAGCAGGTACATCCCAAACTGCTCTCTACTTAACATAGAGGTAGAACTTGCAGAAAACTACAAGTTTAATGGTATGGATGGGTTGATAATAAAACTTTCAGTAAAGGCAGAGAAGATTAACGAGATACTTGATTTTAGTATAGAGCTATGAGTAACATCCCATACACAACAGCATCGACTGATTTTCTTAAGAATTTAGTCCCTGATATTGACAGTAGAGGTGATATCATTGATTTCACTGCTACTGATTTTGCTACATTAAGACAGGCTCTCATTGATTACATGAAGCTTGTTTATGGAGAGCAATACCAGAACTTCTCTGAATCAGATTTCGGAATGATGTTCGCAGAGCTTGTAGCTTACATGGGATCTGTAATGTCATACAAGGCAGACATGCTCGCGCATGAGGGATTTATTAAGACTGCCAAGGACAGAAACAATGTAAGGAAGTTACTTGAACTTATAGGTGTTAGAATGCGTGGCCCTGCTGGAGGAGCAGGAAAAGCTAGAGTTATAGCAGAGGATTCTTTACAGGGTGAGTCTTTCGAGGTAGCGGTTGAAAATAGAGTGATTTCTTTAAACTCTCCTAATGATGGTGGTCCTGTAAACTACACCTTGTATACAGCTACTGGAGGTATATTCGATAATCCTGAACCAGACGGGTCTATAGTGTTATTGTCTTCCACAGCAGATAATGAAGAAAAAACTGTATGGACTAACCTTGCACTAGTTGAAGGTTCTTTAGCAATTGATAGAGGAACCTTTAGAGATTTAGGAATTATTAAAGAGGTTACTTTACAAGAGGGTCCTGTTGTAGAAGGAAGCATTCAAGTTCTTGTAGATGCCCCAGGATCTAGCGCAAGCGGGTCGTACACAGAGGTAGAGAGTATTTATTCAGCTTCTTCTAGTGGTCATAGGATTTTCTCTGTAACTTATGATACAGATTATAACGCTACCATAATGTTTGGAGACGGAACTAACGGTGCTGTTCCTCCAACAAATGCCACTTACTCTATTTATTACAGAGTTGGAGGTGGTGAAAGGGGTAACGCTCCTAGAAGTTTCATTAATACCACTATAGTTGCTGGAGATGGAACCAACCTAACCCTAGAAAATATAGAGGCGATCACGGGAGGTACAGACGCGGAGACGGTCGATAGAGCCAAGAAATACGGCCCTCTTGCGTACAAAATGCAAGAGAGGCTAGTATCACTGGAGGACTATAGAACATTCGCCACACGCTTCGTAGGACCTACAGGATCAACTGCTAAAGCTACTGCGTCTACAAGGAAGGCGTTCTCTTCAGCAAATATCATAGATGTATTCGTTTTAGAAAAAGCTAACAACCTACAACTACAGAAAGCTTCTGTAGCATTCAAGGCTGCATTACTTCAGGCCATGAATGAAAAGAAGATGTTAACAGACGAGCTTGTTGTTGTAGACGGTCTTATAAGAACTGTAGATTTAGCTATGACAATCTATGTAGATAGGTTCTACAGACCCCGAGAGGTAGAGATTATAGAAAGTGCTGCTAGAGAAGCTACCAACTTCTTCCTAGCAGACAACAGGGAGTTTGGTGAAAGAATATGGCTAGAGGAAATTAACAGAGCCGTGTTCAATGCTGTTGATGAGGTTAAGATATCTAAAATTGATAACCTAACACAGGACATACAACTGAACTTTAACGAGATCATTCAACTAAATAACCTTGTAATAAACATTAGCTATGTATAAGTATTTTAAGAGAAACTACTACGATATTCTTGAGAAGATAACTCCTGAGATTTATCTGGAGGAAGATCTTAAGATAACATCAGACACAGAGGTTGATTCAATAAACCTTGTGTTGAGTAGTCTAGCTTTTTATACAGCGCATGTTTTTGATTTTACAGATCCAGTAGATCTAGGAAAGAACCTACTTCCTGTATCAGCGGTGGGATCATTTAGTGGGATAACTGATCCTAATTCTGGTCAGATGGCTAGTTATTTCATACCAAGAAGTAAACTATCTGAAATAACCCCATATGATTTTGAGGTTGAAGTATTACAACCGCTGGGCTACTCGTTAAAAAATTATACTACATCCGCAGACCTTTCCGCGTTTGTTAGCGAAACGCTTCTTCCAAGAATAAGACTGAACGGCCATGTGCAAGATTATGCATATCAAGACATGGCCGAAGCCACAGACTATGCGTTCGCTGCTGACTCTAGCGGAACGCATATCTATCTAGGAAACGCTTTAGGACTGTTCTACTTTCTAAATTATAACTCCTCTGGTGCTACGATACCTCCATATAAATTCTTAGAAGAGGACCTAGTTAGAAAATTAAGTACAGGTCAACCATTAACAACCCATGACGCTGTAAGATCGTTATTCAAAACCTTTTGGCATAGCTACGATTTCGTAAATAGCGTAGGACAAGGAGACCTTATTCCAGACAGATTCTTATCTGGAACAGGGATTCATACTAGTGGAACGCAGTCTCTAGAAAGGTTACTAACAGCGGTAGACATAATATACAAGGAATCTTCTTTAGGAGGGTTGGACAATTACTACAAAGATGCTTTCAATGAGCTTATAGAACTTGGAAGTATGCCTGAAGAAAAAATAAAGGCTGGTCCATTCGCAAAGTTCATGAGAGGTGTGTCCTACATGATGGCGGATGTTGATGATTTCAATGTCAAGCTGAAATCAGCTAAATTCATTGATGACTGCCCTAAAGAGCTTCTTCCATATCTAGCAGACCTTATAGGATGGAAGTTCTATGGAAGTAACGCAGCGTCTTGGCGTAGACAGTTAAGAACAGCTAACGAACTTTATAGAAGGAAAGGAACCAAGCTTGGACTGGTACAGGCTTTTAACACTATATTGCCTGGAGCCAGGATAGATATGAACTCATCCATTTCAGAGATGTATGAGTCTTATCTTCCAAACATGATGTACTATCTCCTGCTAACGGAGTCTTCTTTATTAAAGACTCTGGTTAGTTGGACATTCGATGAAGCTATTAGATTCACTGAAGGTGAATACAATTCAGAAGACAGAGAACTGAATGCTAGATTTGTAGTAGACCATATTCTTCTAAGAGCTTACCACCAGTTCCCAGACCTATTCTATGTTAGAGGGTACAAGTTTAATTTACAAGACCCGGAGTTTATATTTCATTACAGAGGAAGAGACTTTCCAATGCCTCCATGGGAGGAAGAGAAATTTTATATCGACTGTGAAATAAACGATGATCTAGTACAATTCTTTAGAGATGAGTTGGTGTGCTTGGGTGTAGACGAGTACTATGCAGACTATTTCCAAGACTATGTTTTAGAGAGCACTATAAAGGGGTGGATACCTACAAGAAACTATGAGAACGGGTTCATGTTCTTTACAGAGACTCCTGTAAAACCACCCAACTATGAGAGGCTTACCAAGTATGGAAACTATGAGGACATGTCTTACATGACCTTATGGAACGGTAAATCTTCTCATTTCGACATCACGCTGTCAGGGTCTAGCTTCACAAAGTCTAATATACTGAACAACATCAACTATGCAGACGAAGATTTCTTTGCTGCACTTGCTGTCATAAGAGACTATAGCCCAGCTAAAGCAGTTCCAAGAGTACACTTTGATTTAAGTGCTATAGAGTATTTAAACTCTGCTGATTATCTTTATCCTAAAGTAAAAAGCATAACTACAGACTTCCCTACAAGCGGAGCTTTGACAGGTTACGCTACCTCAACTTTAAATATGAGGCAGCAGAACTGGAAACTTCGAGGATACTTTACAGTTCCTGGGTTTACAGAGGATTTAAGTAAAACACATATATCACATATCGGCCTACCTACCTTCTCAAGAGCACAGCAAGACTATTGGGATAATAGGATACTAAAGAACTGTAAAGATTTTAATATATATCCACTATCGGGAGGGCCACTTGCGTTAAATTGGAATAGATCCGCCTCTCAGCCTAGCACTTCTTCAAGAAAGCATTTAAGAAGAAGAGGGTTTCATAAGAAGCTAGATCAGTTTGAGGATTATAACAGAACTGGGTATCACATGCCCACTTTCTACTTGTCTTTGAGTGGTAGAGATTATTACGAACCCTTTAGAATGAGCACTCTTTATGATGGAAATTATAGCCTGGATGCTTTGGATAACCCCAGGCCAGAAGAGTTCTTCGTTTTAGGATTTAATAAGAACTACTACAAATTTGTTGATGTAGACCCTTTTAATCTTGACGGTACTATATGGGATAAGTGTGAAACTATATACTCAGATTCTAGATGGAATGGAGTAGAAACTTCAGCAACTTATGAAGTTAGAGGTCCCCTTGAATGGGATACTAGTTCCATAGAACCAGAAAGGGAACACTTCTTTACGGATAGAAGCAATAACTCAGAAGTAAAGGCCAAGTTCTTTAAGTATATTGATAAGAAGCTAGAGGGTGAAGCAGAGGTTGTACTAGAAAATAACCCAGGATTTTATAAGGTAGCTACTGGGTATGATAGAGTAGGGTCTTTGAAGAATGAGTTTTGGTTAGATAGAGAAACTGAAAACGAATACTACGATTTTAGCTATAACACATGGAAGCCTTCTTGTAGAGACGAGTGGCATTCATTTCATAAGTTGTACGACCATTACATGAGAGATTTTGATTATCATAACATAGCAGATAATGAAATGAGTTCTCTTGATGCAGGAGGTCCTAGCATAATCTCTCACACTTACGGTCCTACTTTCTACAACGGTAAGCTATCTGTATTTTCTGACAAAACATCTAGCGCAATTACTACCTTCTTGAATGATGAAAAAGAACTATCCTTCAAGTCGTATTCTCCTGATTACAATGCTACAAGAATAGATCATCTGGTTCCTGGAAACTATTACGAGAAAAGAACTTATGGAGGCTTTAGCGGAGTAGAGTTTGTAGATGTTTTGGATTCAGGGAATAAGAACCTTAACAAAATTTCAATGTTCTCTTTAGAAGACACAGTATCTAGAATAGTACAACCCAACTTTCTACATAAAAAGAACTTCTTGACAATGAAAGCCCTGGAAAGGTTTCCAAGGCTACGGTACACTGCTGGGCCTAACTGCCAACGAACAGGTCTTCCCTTTGATCAATTTTATGGTGACAAAGTAAACTTCCTTTTACCAGAACACGATTATACTATTGATGTTAGTTCACAGTTCTTAGAGGAGTACGGACTTAATTCAGGTAATGGAAGTGTTTCCATATGGATTCATACTGCCCCGGAAGAGGACGAAACTGGGAAGTTTGTTTTCTGGAATTATATGCCAGACGGTTCATGGAAGATGTTCGATGCATCTTCTGTTCATCAACAAGGAGAGTTGCCTGTAAAGAATAACCTATGCTTTACAAAGCATATAGAACAGGGAGCTATTGATTTAGATCCTTGTTATGAAGATGATGATACCGCTAAAGCTGTTCTGTATTCCGTTAAGGAAGAGGACATGGACATATTCAAGGTTAGTTTCAACACACGAAATAGACCTATAAAGTGTCCCTTACAATACTATCAAAAGTATAAGCAGGTCCATAGAAAAGATCAAACTTATGTTATAGAGATATTCCCTTCATTGAGCTATACTGACAAAAGGTTCTGGTTATTTACTGGAATGTCTGTACAGGATATGAATCTTCATAAATCTTCCTATGTAAATCATTATTTTGAAATGGAAGATTACGATAGGTCTAAGAACCTCACCACAGAGGCTATATCGTTCGTTAGACCTGATAATACCGTAGTACCTTTTAATACAATCTTATATGTAGATTCTAGTGGGTATGTTTACGAAGGAGATACTAGACTAACATTAGTTTATAGTAACAATGTAAATACTTGGTTACTTTACCCAAAACTTTATAGGACAGTAGAGGCTTATACAAAAGGTATAATGGTGAACAACCAAGATATAATTAATTATACAGGAGATCAAAAATACTCTGGTGTTTTCAAACAGCGAGACGAGAGTAACTTCTCACCGGAGTCCCTAGTAATAAAAGGGGATAGTTTAGGATCTTATATAATTAAGAAAGGAGAGTCACACTCACAGATTGAGCCTAGGGATGTTCTAGCATTTTTTAGGTACTTCAGATCTTTAAGCTACGATGATCAATCTAGGGATAAAACTCTTTCAGAAAAAGTACACTGTGTTGAAGGAGGCTCTAGGTTTAACTATAGAGACATGCCAGCAGCAGTAATGGAAAGCGCAGGGTCGCCAACCGACTCCTTCAATAGCCATGGCAACTACGATCAATTGAATTTAATAAACTGATGAAAGGTGAAGTACAAGTATTCTCTGTAGTAGATGGTAAGGACCATCTAATATCTAAATCATCTAATTTAATATTAGATGGTTTAGGTGAGATTATAACTGATTATCTCACCATGCCCTCTTCCATAATACAGGATTCAGCGGGAGGTCCTCCAATAGATCCAACAACATACAATAAGTATTGGGGAAGGAGGCAGTTACTTGAAATCACAAACTATAACATAGGTGCTCTTTCATTTGGTAAGGGCACTTTAGGTTATAGACATAACAGTCATGGTATAGAGAATATAAATCTTCTAGGAAAAAGTGAGAATATAGTAGGTTCATTAGCATCAAATTATCCCCACGGTGTTTGGAACACTACTAATGGGAGCGTATTTGTAAGAAACACACTAGAAGAGGCTGCGGACTTAAGCAGTAAGGTGGTTGAGGTAGAGGTACTAACCTCTTCTGTTAATTTTTACGATAGAGTTCTATCTCAAAAGTGTGCTTTACGCCACGGGGTCATGTCAGATGTAGACAACTACATATTCTCAGTAGACCTTAAGTTTAACTTTGATAACTTCCATGAAATTGCAACCGATGCTACTGTTGATAGCCCTTACTTCAGAAATAGATTCTCAGCCATAAGCATAGGACAGATATTAAATAATGTAGATCCTAGCGCGGCAGGTGCAGAGATCCTAAATGAGAAGTTTCTTGTCATACGATGGGACACTAGTGGAGTTGGGCATATACTTACCAAAGAAGAAGATCCAACATCCGATTTTAACTTTGGATATTTAAAAAATCTGGGTAACGGTTGGTACAGAGCTTCTGTTATATTGGATCCACAACACAACCACGATGATTTCGGTATAACAAGTGTAGCCACAGTATCATCAAATACAGAATGGGTCATGGATCCTGGGAGGCAGCATACCCCTGCGGTAGCGGCATCGGCAGCAGGTAGCTGTACATTTAGCCTTAAAAGCAACCAGTTCAGCTTTCCTGAAGGACACACTTGGTACGGCTCTGATGATCAATTGTCCGCTGTAGCAGACGATAATATTTGGCTTGAGAAGAGAGTTATAACAGGAAGCGAAGGCACTGATTATAAGTTTGTAAGAGTTCCTGACTCGTTATGGGGCAGAACAGATACATCCACTATTGTACTCTCAGGACCAGCAGCAGGTTGGCCTACTGGAGGTGGAGGTGAACTCACCTGCGCCAATTCAGGTGTAAATATATTAGGCTGGGATGAATCTGCTGGAGAGCAGTGTGAGGTTATGTGGAGACCCACTCTTTCTTCAGAGGGAGATATACCATGGGAAAACTTCCACACAAAAAGTGCAGGGATACTTGGACACTATAGATTAGTATCAGACTCAACCGTAGCCCCTGTAAAGCTTTCAAGACCAAACAGCAAAAATCCTAAAGGATATTTATCAACTATGTCGTTGGTTGGTATGGATGCTTCTTCTTTAGGTCACTGGGACGCCGCAATGGTAGCTACAGTAGATGCCACTAGTGTTGCAGGCATAGGAGTTAGGGCTGGAGAGGGACTAATATTTGAATTATTTGTAGAGAAGGAAGGTAGTCTAGAGGGTTCAGGACACTTTGCTGTTTCTATTAGCACTGGTACAGATAGATTTAATCCAGAGAGCATAAGTGAAATAAGTATAGTCGGCTCTGGAGTTGATGTTTCTTATTATGATTATGAGGATCAAAACGAAGGTTCCTTGTGGCACGGTTATTCAGACAATGCTATTGATGAAACCTATTCTATAAACGGTTGGATGCCAAAACCCTATCATAAGGACGGTAAGAAGCTAGACGAGGTTAAGTCTTGGGTAACTGTTCACGGAGATTATTACAGGATTAGAATCCCCCATAAATTACCAGCAAGCTTTGGCGCTGGTAAAAGTATCTGGTTATCCTATAAGCCTGATAAGACTGGATTTGATAATATAGGAGACTATAGATTAATATCAAATCCAAGGATTTACCTTAATAAGACTGGAACTGCCTCCCCATTAATTTCAACTTATGATATTCATGTAGGGATTCATCCCACTCTTCCTCTTCAGGCATATACCTTAACCGGAACTTCAATAGGTCTAAATGTAGAACCTTCTAGCCTTAAGGGTTCTATATATGCTTCTAGACCTATGTTGTCTGTAGGAAGATTCCCTGTGGATTATGAACCTGTTACGGGTGCTCAAAATCCTGATATGCCTAACTTCCCAATGTTGGCGTCTGCGGTTAATTTAGGAAACCATTTGTATGCACCTTCTGGTCAAGGATCATTATACTATGATGTGAGCACGCCCCATCCTATAAGTAATCCTCCTTCAATGCCTTCTCCTACTGATAGTGTTTTAGAAGAAGATGTCGTTACAAAGCTAGAGACTTATTGTGATGTTGATATAGGTTTAACACAAAACCCCAACTACTTGCACTTCAATAAAGAAACCTCTTTTGAGGTTAATGATATTGCTGTCGGGTATGGTATAAAAGAGTTTGGAATAAGAGGCAACGCAAAACACCTAGGAGCGTATGCTCCTAGAAGCGGTGTTATTGTAAACACTTTATCCTCTGTAGACGCTTTCGGCTATAGGACACCAGCTAAGACTAAACAATATGGAATAGGGTATAACAGTAAAAATAGAATATCTAGTGAGGGTTATATCCGAGCTTACTTCCCTATTTTTGGAGGTGCTTTTGAACCTGTAGATTCAATTGAATCTGGAGGAGGGGTAGTAGTATCTGCTACTTCAGACTTCTCATCAACATGTCAAGTCTCAGCTATATCAATAATTCCAAAAGGTGATGTTGCTTCCATGCATTTTTACGGAGGAGTTTTCGAGGCTGGCTTACACGCTATTGATTTTAGAAAGAATCTAGAAAACCAAAACTTTATAGGATTAAGACTACAGAATAAAGGAGCAGAGGGTGATTATCAAATTGATAGTAAACCTGTGTCAGCAACTTCAGACTTCTGTTTAGATTTATCAGACGGCGTTATAAGATTCACGACTAAAACAAATCCAAAGAATGATAAGTATATTGGAATACCTACAGAAGACTTTTCTTTTGTCACAGACTTCCTAACATCCTCTAATGATTTTCTAGATTATAATTTAAAGTTACAGAAACAAGTAACAAATTTAGAAGGATCGGCTTATTGGGAAGATGTTCCAAAACATTTATGGGGGTATGTAGACTCTCAAACTGTGGAGCTTTCTGGTAACACTGAACTTTACGGACCTTCAAGATGGCCTTTAAACGATACGAGTACTTGTTTTGCTCCTAAATCCCCTTATGAGGGTAGGCTAAACTTCTACGGTTTTGATGTAGAGAGAGGTATTTCTGATGACATACTATTCAAACCTTTTGCAGAGAATTCTGTAGCAAATGAAGTAGAGTGTCCTATACCTTATGTTGATAGTCCTCTTCCTAGAGATAGAGGTGCTTTGGGGCCATATAGGTTAGTGAAGGTATATAATACAAAACGAAACTTGGATTTCAAGATGATAGCCAAGAAGACTTTTACAGATAATATTGTCGCAGCTAGAGATAAGGGCACAGACGCTGGAATAGATAACTTCGATGATGTTAAAATAGTTTGGAGGTTGGATTTCAATTGATTGGTGAAGTAACAATAACCAAAGTTTATAAGGATGGCAGGAGAGAAACTGTCATCAATAAGGACCGTAATATGATTACGGATGGGTTAGGTATTGCTCTAGTAAACCTCCTCTGTTCAAACCCCTTAAATCCAAGAAACAGAGCTAGAAATTATCAAATAGGATATTTCCAAGTTGGAACTTCCAGTGTCCTTTCGGAGGATGTATCGTTTGAAGTTTTTGATAATTGGAACGGAGGGTTAATTGATGCTTTGGGTAACAACTTTTATGAACTATCTTCCGCATTGGAATCTTCAGGTTACGGAGACGCTACAACCTTACAAGCTGTAACTAGAAAAATAATAACAGTTAACAATCCATTTGAAGATTCAGGAGAACTTGAGTACACAGAGAAGGACGCTACGCTCATAGTGTTTGAAGATGATCCTGTAACAAATATAAATTTGGAGAGCGGTGCAATAAGAGTAAAGATTTATTTGGATGAGGATTGTGCTGTAGGACAAAGACTAAAAGAGTTCGGACTATTTATAACAAACCCAGAAGGAGTTTTCGGAAGAGACAAACCTGCGCTTGCTGCATACAAAACTCTGTATAACCCAATCATAAAAACTGATGATTTCAGTATTGATATTGATTGGGCTATCCTTTTTAACGATGTAGATTCCGAAGACCCTTCTTATAGCAAGGTTAAATTCAAACCTAAAGTTGTAAAGAACTACTCTACTAGGGATTCTGTATACGCAACATTTTTAGATTCAAGAGCAAGTGAAAGGATTTATATAGAAACACCTGTTCCTGTAGAGACCGATACCCTTATAAAATACTCTTTAACAGGAGACGCTATTAATAATATTCATTATAAGATAGCGCCAGAGCAAGTTAGTGGAGTAACAATAGCAAGAAATACCAAATCAACCTTCATTGAGGTTAGTGGTGCCCAGCTTGCAGGTCTTCAGCCTCTTACTGCTACAGACCAATACTCCACAAGAACTCTTTATTTAACTATATCTTCTGTAGAAGGTCCTAGAGACATTGTTGATAAAGGTGTAGACTTTTTATCAGACAAGTTCCTAGTTAATTTGTTGCCAAAGTATGAAGATGGGTTTATGAAGTCTAGGATTGATACTAGCGCAACCTCTACTTCTCAAGACTACATAAGCTTAAGTGCTAATACCATATATGAAGGTGCTTTAGGTAATCAAACAAACACCAACTACAAAACCTATATTTCTTTATCAGCAGACGCTGGAGTTACATTAGATCAATCTGCGGTCGTTATAGAAATTCCCCGTAACTATACCGCTGGAGTAGTTAGCTCTATAGGCTATACTGGGAATGGTGATGTTTCGGCTGCTTTAATTAATAACCTACTGACTGGATCCCCTACTGACACTTACGATGCTAATACAAATAAGTTTGCCGATTCAAACGATTTTAGCATTCCTTATTTGTTTTCTTCAGTGGATATAGACCCATTAACCTTTTCTGATAATTGGGCTGATTTGATAAACCCTCAACCAGGAGGTTATTATCAGACAGAGTTTTCATGGTTCCTTCCTGGAATGCACTCTTGGTATGCTGGTGATAAGACATTAAAGACATATGGAAATGTTTTTGATTACAATCTTTATAAAGCTAAACCTACTAGAGATGTATTCTTAAACCATTCGGTTAGTTCTGCCGATGCTCCTGATAAGATGCAAGACTCAACTCTTCTCTATCAACCATGTGCATTATACTTGTGGCCTACTCAAGATAATGGGGTATCCTCTATTCCAGCAGGAGCTAGTAGAGTAGAAAGATCCTATGAGAATTCTGAGGTTGATACTTATGGTAATGCTGTAGGTGGACAAACTCAAAAAATGAAGTTTGATTCATCAACCAGCACAATAACATTCTCCGTGTACTTCAAAGATTTTGATGCTTTCGTAAAAGATGGAGCTTTGCTACGAAGATCTCCAGTAGTAGCTTTAAGCATTCATTCACTAGGGTTCGATGGTATAGAGCCTAGCCAAGCACCACAACACTCAAATGTATCTAAAACAGCCACATTCATATGGAATGATTCTACAGGAGGTTTAGAGTTAAGCTCTGTATCAGGTGAGGGGGCGTGGTCTGAAACCTTACTTGAGGTAGATCCTGGAGTTAGTGACGCTGGAGTAATGTCTGGTGTGGGATATGACGAGGCTGTTTTTGGTTACGCTGATAGGTGGGCAAGCCCAGCCTCCAAGTGGTACAGGGCATATATTACAACTGATGTCCCTGAAGACTTTACAAACAGTGGATACTACGCTTCCTTTACTAGAGACGGTTCTGGAGCTACATCTCAGTTTTACATATACCCAGAAGTAGACTCTGACGGTAACTTATCATCTCTTGCAGGAGAGAATGATGGATTATTTACAAGAGGTGAGGATGCTCCTTTAGAGCTTTCTGGTAGCGTGATAGCTTGGGCTCAATGGGAGTACCCTGCCGATCCTGGTCCCCCAACGCTATATTCTCCTAACACAGACACTGAAGGCACTCCATTGGGTTCAGTATTTGCTGACGGAGATGACCCCGGCTATTCATTTATAACATTCTCTGTTACATAACCTACATAAGTGATAGAGATCATATACTATTATAAGGTATAATTCTATGGGAAAGTCTTCATATAGTCCAAAAGGACACCTGCAAATCTATAAGGTGTACCCAGACCATTCTAGAGAACTAGTATGGGATGAGAGTAACACTATTACTTCAGGTATGGGAGTTGGATTATCACACTTATTTTCAACTTCAGGCTCTAGGCACATAGACGGTTATCAAATAGTTAACTTTGCCATAGGTGTTTCTGGTGATTTAAACGACTATGGAGCTTCTACTTATAAGCTAGTTTCTCCCATAACAACAACGCAGTACGGACCAAACCCAGGAGTTAATTTAGAGTCGTTTTACCCTATAGAAAATGGATCTATTAGTACAAACCTTACCACATTTGGAAGGATAAAGTACAATAATATCCATAAAGTAAACAAAACTTCTGTAAGGTTTACAATAGTATTAGATCAAGAAACCTGTAATACGGTTGAACAGTTGAGTGAGATAGGGCTTTTCATGAGAAACCCTAGAGGAGTAAGTCCCGAGTCTCCTATACTCGTAGCTTATAGACCCTTCATACCTTTAACCAAAACGAGAGACTACTCGTTAATCTTTGTTTGGACAATACAATTCTAAAATGGCTGGATTCGATTCAAATGACCTTTACACAGTTAGTGCAGGAACATTAGTAACTGACTACTGGAACCCCTTTGTTATCAAGCACGATAACCAGTCATTTTACAACTGGGAGCAAGATAACCTTCCTCTTCATGACCTAGAGGAAAGGACCAATTACCTTTGGGAGAAGTTTGGGTGGCCTACTTCTTCTCTTCCTGGGATGGTATTTGCTGTATCTTCTTCAATACCTACTCACTTAGATGTAAGCTGCAACTTCTTCCTTGATGTTTCCTCCGCACTTAAGGCTCTACCTGAAGTTATTAGAATGCCTGTCCTTATTGAGGTATGCACTTCAGGTAATTTAGGTGATCTCAATCTGGACAATCTAAGATTTGAAGGTGACGGTGCTCTTGAGATAATTAACAGAGTTTCTATAAGAATTAACGGATGTGATAATGAAGATTCTGACATTTTATCATCTATAGTAACTTCCCTTGATACTAATATAGCGCAGGCACCCTATATTTTATCATCCGGTGATGGATTACTTTCTTATTCAGATACTAGCTGCCTTTTAGGTTCTTCAAATGATATACCTTTTGGAGACGCTACTACAACAGACGGTGTAGCTAGAGGATTTGTACAAGTAAGAGAACGAATGAAGGAGGGTTCTAATAGGCCCGCTTTTAT
>Ga0099848_1000788_pt1 | contig 14700 bp, 8 predicted proteins | sample CB_VirMetaG_3_FD_78179 | JGI IMG/M metagenome (GOLD analysis project Ga0099848, IMG submission 78179) | Freshwater to marine saline gradient viral communities from Chesapeake Bay - CB_1508_1S Viral MetaG | ecosystem: Environmental > Aquatic > Marine > Coastal | place: USA: Chesapeake Bay... | reverse complement strand
CTTGACGCAATGCTAGGTGAAACTGAAATCACATCAAGTGATTTTGCTACCGTCAAAGCGTTGGTTCGTGGAGAAGTTACATCATTCATGGGCTTCAACATTATCACAATGGGTGATCGTGATGAAGGCGGTGTTCCTAAGCCATCAACCCGCACATGCTTTGCTTGGCATCAAGATAGCATGGGTTATGCCGAAAGCATCTCTCAGAAGTCAGAAGTAAACTACATCCCAGAGAAAACATCGTTCCTTGTAAGTTCTATGTTCTCAGCGGGTGCGGTTGCAATTGACGATGAGGGCATCGTTAAAATCAGCTGTACTGAATAAGGAGACTGATACATGGCTTTTTCTAGCACTGGTTTTGGAACCGGGGGTCCATCTAAAAAAGGTAATGCCCCTTGCATCTATACATATCAAACCGCTGACACGATAGCGACTGTAAATACAGAGGGCTATTTCAATGATCTGTCAGATACTCTGGCGGTTGGCGATTTGATTTATGTTGTGTCATCTACTGGCGGCACTCGCGTAAGCACACTTACGCAAGTTCTGTCCAATACTGGCGGTGTTGTTGACGTTGCAGACGGTACGACACTGGCCGCAACGGACGGTGACTAAAATAATGAGGGGCTGGGTAACTGGCCCCTTTAATCACATTGGAGGATTATCATGGCTGCTGGAGATACGGATCTATCTATTTGTTCGGATGCTTTAATTCTCTTAGGGGCTGCGCCTCTTTCGTCGTTTACAGAGGGAACGGATAGCGCCCAAGCATGTGATCGACTTTATCCTGATCTCAGAGATACAATTCTTAGCACTTATCAATGGTCCTGGACTTTAAAAAAGTTGCAGTTGGCAAGGTTATCAACAAATCCTGTAAATGAGTGGAAATATGCGTATCAACTTCCCGGCGATATGCTTTCCGGTGTTTTAGCGGTTTTTGAAACAAGTGGTACGACAGAGCGTCCATTGCGATATGGATGGGAGATTTATGGAGATCAAATATATACCAACCTTGAAACATTATACATTGATTATCAGGCAACTGTTTCTGAAAGTAAAATGCCATCATACTTTGTGAGATTGCTTCGTTTGGCTTTGGCGGCAGAGCTTGCAATAGTTATTACAGACCAAGCGGCGAAGGCAGATTTTTTTCATGCTTTAGCATTTGGATCCCCGGCTGAAAACGGTCGAGGTGGTGAAATGCGCAAGGCAATGAATATTGACGGTCGTGGCCAATCAAGTCAGGTAATAGAGGATTACGCGCTTATACAGGCGAGGTACTGATGAGAATTACGCAGTTCCAAACTAACTTTTCTGTCGGAGAGTTGGATCCTTTACTCAGGGCTAGAACAGATCTTCAGCAATATCAGAACGCGCTTGAGGAAGCGACAAATGTACTTGTGCAACCACAAGGCGGAATTAAGCGCAGAGATGGACTAAAGTTTATCCATAACTTTGGATCTTCATTCACAGACTTTAAACTTATACCTTTTGAGTTCAGTGTGAATGATAGTTATATATTGGTAATTGTTTCTGGACGTATTTATGTTTTTAAAGATGGGACGCTTCAAACAAATATAAATGGTTCCGGTAATGATTATATTACAGCATCGGCTATCACGGCTGCTATGCTGGACGAATTGCAATATACTCAAGCGGTAGATACTTTAATTCTTTGCCATGAAGATTTGCAAACTAAAAGACTTGTAAGAAATACAGATACGTCTTGGACACTTGAGAATTTGCCCATCACTAATCTTCCAAAGTATGCCTATGCTTTTGATACGCATAGTCCTAATTTTGATATTACGCCCAGCGCAACATCTGGAAATATTACTGTTACAGCATCTAGTGTAACAACTGATACTGGTACGGCTCAAGCCGGTGGCAGCGATACAATTACTTTAAAAGCGGCTAGTAGCTTTACATCTGATGATGATCCAAATGGAATGTTCATTACTTTAACATCTGGCGCTGGCTCTGGCCAAACTCGACACGTTGAAGATTATGTTGCATCTACAAAGGTTCTTACAGTTTATCCAGCATGGGATACTCAGCCCAATAACACTACTGGATATAAAGTTGAAGCATATGCTCCCGCAGCCGTTGGTGAATATCTTCAGGTTACAAGTACATTTGGCCGGGCGCGATATGTTGAATATGTAAGCGCCACACAAATGAAAGCATATGTGGAAGTTCCTTTCTTTGATACTAGCGCGGTTGTTGCTGGTAATTGGGAAAGTGAACATGGTTATGAAGATGTTTGGTCTAGCACTAGAGGATGGCCTCGATCTGCAACTTTCCATGAAGGTCGTTTATATTTTGGTGGATCAAAATCCAGACCCAATACAATATGGGGATCCCGTGTAATTGATTATTTCAACTTTGATCCTGGTACTGGATTGGATGATGAAAGCGTTGAAGCAACGATCAACACAAATCAATTAAATAGTATTGTGAATGTTATATCTGGTGCAGATATGCGGATCTTCTCAACCGGAGGTGAGTTCGTTGTTGTTCAATCAGAAGATACACCAATAACCCCTAATAATTTCTTAATACGCCCACAAACTCGACTTGGATCAAAACCCGGTGTTCCTATTGAAGATTTAAATGGCGCGTCAGTATTTGTGCAACGCCAAGGTAAATCCCTTAATGCGTTTCAATTTGGAAATACAACTTCATCATATCAGATCCAACAGATCTCTGTTTTATCATCTCACTTAATTAAAAATCCCGTTGACCTAGCGGCACGTCGATCAACGTCAACTGATGAAGCAGATCGATTATTTGTTGTAAATGGTGATGATGGATCAATATCAGTGTATTCTATATTGGTCGGTCAGAACGTAATTGCGCCTAGTAAGTTCACAACGGACGGTGAATTTTTAGCTATAGCTGTAGAGATTGCGGATGTGTACGCTATTGTAAAGCGTACAGTAAATTCTGCGACTGTGTACTATCTTGAGAAATTTGATAATTCTTTGACGCTGGATAGTGCTAAGAGCGGCACAGCGGCATCGTCAGTGGCTATGTCGCACCTTGAGGGTAAAGAGGTCGAGATTGTGCGAGATGGTGTTGTGGAGCCTTCTCAGACGGTCGGAGCGTCTCCATATACTATAACATTTGAAACTGCGGCAACTTCAAGCTATCAGGTTGGTTTGAATTATACGGTCCAGGCAAAAACAATGCCAACTGAACCGGTGCTTGCTTCTGGTAGTGTTCAAGGCGTAAAGAAACGAATTGTTCAGGTTGATGCAATTGTTTCTGAAACAAAAGATCTGACAATCAATGGCAAACAAATTTCGTTTAGAAACTTTGGTGAAAGTGTTCTGGATACTGCGGTCCAACCATTTACCGGTGTAAAAACAGCGCACGGGATACTTGGTTATAGTGCAACCGGGCAAATCACAATTGGTCAAACCGTTCCGCTCTCGATGACAGTCTTGGGCTTGGAATATAAATTAAGCGTGGGGTCTTGATATGGCAGCATTAGCAGGGGCAGCAATGGGCGGCGGGATGTCAACGGGTTTGATGTTTGCGTCTACGGCAATGAGTGCAATGGGACAGATGCAAACCGGTCGCGCTAGAGAACAAGAATATGATGCAAAAGCTGCGCAAGAAGAAATGCGGGGCCGGTCTGAAGCATTAGCATATAGACAACAAGGCGCTGACGTTCTTAGAAACTTAAATGAAAACCTGGCTGCAATTATTGCTAGGGCCGGAGCCGGAGGTGTTGACCCAACAAGCGGATCTGCTGCTGTGATGCAAGTATATGCAATGAGTGAAGGTTTGCGTGAGAAAAATATTGCAGCTGACAATGCTATTTTGGCAGAGGGTCAGGCCGCAACACAAGCATATCAATATAGATTAGCTGGTGATAACGCTCGTCGTGCTGCAAATATGCAAGCATTTGGAACGATTACCACAGGCTTATTCCGCATGGGGAGCTTATAAATGGCAAGACTTCCTAGATATCAAAGACTTGGTGTTACAGCGCGACAACCTCGAAGCATAGATTTTGCTGGATTTAGGGAAGAAGCGAATGTTGGGATGGCGATGTCTCAAACATTCGATCAGATGTCTAAGTTTCTATATGAGCGTGCCGGAGAAGAAGCGCAGCAACGCGGTCTTGAGCGTGTTCGCACAGAGGGTGCGCAACCTATTTTGGAAGAACTGCGTATGCAGGGTGGTCCTAGAGGCATTGAAGAAAAGACAGCATATGAAGCAGCTAATCGTATTGCTGTTGCTGAATTGCAAAGTGAAGCTGATTTAGAAATTACCAAAATACTGACACAAGGGCAAAATAATAAAACATCGTTTTCTACAGTGCAAACGCAACTGAAAGATATAACAGATGGCTTTGCCGCATCTTTGTCTGACATTGATCCCGTATCAGCTGGATTGCTTCGCGCCAGACTTACCGAAACAACTGGTAAGGCGGAAATGCGTTATTCTAAATGGTACACTACTTACCAGGCTGGATTGCGCAAAGAAAAACAAAATCGTGTATCGGCCAATGAAGCTGAGATTATTATCGGCAATGCAACTGTTGCTGGCTACACTATAGAAGCAATAGAATCAGATATTGAAAAAGCTTCTACGAATTTAGAGGATCTTGGTGTAAAAGCAGAGAATATTACGGCATGGGCTAAAGGTGTTCGTGAAAAAGCTATTAAGGAAAAAACGGTATTTGATTTTTATCAAAAACCAATAACAGAACAAAAAGAACAAATTGAAGCCATTCTATCTGGTAAAGAGAGTTTACCAGGTATGGATTTTGAAGATAGTATTCGATTTGTAAATGGATTGTTGCGGCCAGAATATAATCGAAGTGTAACAGCAGTGAAGGCCGAAGCTGACTTTTTAGTAAATAAAGTTGATGAATTAGAAGATATTTTAGAAAGCGGTGGTCGTATATCTGCTGAGGACTTGGAAACTTTACGCAGCGCAGCGGTAGATGTTTCAGAGCAAGATGGAACAATTGGATCACCGGCAGTTAAAGCGGTCAACGATTTATCAGAATTAGAAGGCTTTTATGCTTCTATGCGCGGAACTTCTTTATCAGACATGGAAGAAAATGTTCTAAGTTTGCAAAATGGTATTAAAGGCGCTGGTAAAGAGGGCATTGATACAACACTTGAGGTTGATCGATTAGATCGCGCTCAGAAATTTTTGACAAACATGAAAACACAAATTAGCCAGGATCCTATGGGATATGCTGATCGTCAGGGCATAATTCAAAGACAATCCATATTATCGGTTGATGAAGATAATAAAATACAAGTTAATCAAAATGCTTTACAAAAAAGACAAAAGCAAGCTATGCAAGTTGCTGCTCAGTATGGATTGCAAACGCCTAAATTTTTATTTGCTGATGAAGCCCGGCGGATTGGGTTGTTATTAAATCAAGCAGAGGGTGCTGCTAAATTAGACATCCTTGGTGCTTTATCATCGTTCGATGCGGCAGCGGGTCAGGTCTTAGAAGATATTGCAGAATATAATCCTGAAATGGCATTGGTTGGTGCATTGGTAAATGCTGGAAATACAGAAACAGCATTGCTTGCCGTGCAGGGTATGGACCGAATTAAGGCGGGTGAAAAGCCTATTGATTTTACTCCAACAAATATAGAATTGGTTCATAATCGATTTGGCAGAGCAATTACAACGCCAAAACATCATGCGGCAATCAAAGATGTTGCTAAAGCAATTTATACAGAAATGGCTGCAAGTAAGGGTGTTTTTGCATGGAGTGATGAACTTTATGAGCAAGCCTATCAAATGGCGGCGGGTCAAACTACGCGCAATGGTAAAGTATATGGCGGTATTCAAGAGGTTCGCGGCATACAAACCTTTGTAATGCCGGAAATGACTGCTAATGATTTAGAAACATTTTTAAATGAAATAAATGTTGATGTTATTCAATTGGCAACGGGTCAACAAATTAGTGGCGACTTAGCTGAACAAATTAAAGAAAATGATAATTACAATTTCCGTAATGTTGGCGGCAATAAATACTCAATAGAATATGGCGATAAGGGTGAGGCATTTGTTTCGGATGCAGATGGTCGGCCAGTTATTATTGATATTACACAATTACAAAAATCTTTTGGTTTAATGCTGCCAGATGTTGGTGCAATGACAACGGAAACTAAATCAACTGAAAGGATTTTTGGTATAATAAGTGAAGAACTTTCTTTCAAAAGAAAACTTAGAAAAACAGGCTTAGAACAGATCACTGAAATATCTCCGGCAGCAGCCCCAGCGCCTCCTGGTCAAATCCTAGAGGATCTTCCAGAAGAGCTTGAATTTGTGCCTGGGTCTAAAGAAACCCGTGAATTGAAAAGAACAATCTCAGGCATTTCTGAAAGCCCTAGAAAAGAAATCGCGCTTAAAAACATTAAAAAAATGCTAGCATCAACTAGAGGGGTTAGAGATAGAAAAAATATTAAAGCATATGATGCTATGATAAGTAAGGAAATAGAGAAAAACCCAACATTCTTTATGTCTTATGATGATTGGCTGAAAACACAATGATACAGTTTGATCGATCAGATGTATATGATTTTCCTGGCATGGTTGGTATTTCTGAGCCGGTATCTGACTTTGCAGAAAACTTTTTTGCTGCACAAGATAATATGCGTCTTAACGATCAATCTCAAAGCAAAGAGCTTATTCTTAAAGATTTGTGGACACCTATCGTTGAAGAGATGCGCGAGACATTTCCCAACCAAGGATTTGGTGGTCGTGATTTTGAAAACCCGGCAGACTTCTTAGGGATCGGACTAGGTGTTTATAGTTCAGCCGGTGGTCCACAGGACAGATATAACTTTGCTGTAAATACTCTCCTGAATTTTATGAACGAAAATCAGGAAAGCTTACCGGATCATTTAAAAGGAATTACGGTTCAAAGCTTAGAAGATATTGCAAAGGAACGTGCGCAAGCTGCAAGAAAATATGCTGAAGAAGTTGGTGCAAGAAACTTTACGTTTAGCGGAACACTTGGTCAATTTACTGGTGGTGTTAGTGGTCTAATTGATGATCCGGTTAATGCGTTTGGTCTTATGGGTTCAAGTGCAAAAAATTTATGGAGATTGGCATTTACCGAAGCTGCGATTGGTGCGGGTACTGGCGCAATAGCAGAGGCCGGTGTTGCAGATTGGTATGAAGAATTAGGATATGATTATACATATCAAGATTTTCTTCGCAATGTCGCATATAATACGGTTGGCAGTGCAGCATTTGGCGTGGGTATTCGAGTATCAGCGGATGCCGCAAAAAGTGGCTGGAATGTAATTAGTAACTCCGGCAAGGCAAATAAAGACAGTCAAGCTTTAGCAGATGCGGCAGAAGCAAGAGAAGAGTTAGAAGCTGATAATCCATTTACAGATGCAAATTTGCCCCCGGCACAGGCAGAACATACTTCCAGAACAGTAAGCGCAGAAGCGGCGGTTGAAAATAATACTGCGCCTATGATACCAAATGAGGCTACTATTCAGCCAACGCCTGAGATGATTGAAGCCGCTACCGATAATCTTAATGGCGTTATGTTTTCTGTAAATCCAAGAGATGTGAATGTTGATGCTAAACGCTTTCAGTTTAAAGAAGGCGGCGATGAGTATGGTGTCACTGAGCGGTTGCAAGGTGTAACTGAGTGGGATCCTATTAAAGCTGGGACTGTTATCTTCTGGGAAGATGTTGATAGTAAGATATTTGTGGCCGATGGCCATCAGCGTGTTGGTTTAGCCCGGCGTATCCAAGCACAGAAGCCCGATGAGAAAATAGAAATCATTGGTTATAAATTGCGTGAAACAGACGGTGTAAGCGCAGAGAAGGCCCGTGTAATAGCGGCAATGACAAATATCGCACAAGGCACTGGCACAGCAATTGATGCCGCTAAAGTGCTTCGTGTGGAGCCTGGGCGCATTGCAGAGTTACCGCCTCAATCTGTTTTGGTAAGACAGGCTAGAGATCTGGTCAATCTAAATAACAAAGCATTTGGTGCTGTTGTAAATGAGGTTATCCCAGCAAACTATGGTGCGATAGTTGGTCGGTTGATTGATGATCCTGATTTGCAAGATGCTGCTATCGGGGTTTTGGCAAAGTCAGATCCGGCAAACCTTTTCCAAGCAGAGGCAATAGTTCGTCAGGTGCGGGAAATGGACACTGTGCAAGAAACGCAAGTGTCTTTGTTTGGCGAAGAGATTATCACAGATAGTTTATTTACAGAACGCGCACGGGTTCTTGATAGAACAACTAAGCTTTTGCGTGGTGATAAGGCGGCGTTTGAAAGCCTAAGTAAAAACGCTGAACGTATTGAAGCAGAAGGCAATAAGCTTGCCAAAGAGCAAAACCAAAGGAGGGCCGACCAAGATGCCCAAGCGATCACGCTCCTCCAAGCGCTTGCAAACCGAAAAGGCGTCCTCAGCGATGACCTCTCAGCGGCAGCAAGAACAGCTAGAGAAACAGGAAACTATGCAGAAGCAGCCCGAAACTTCGCCGATGCTGTCAGACGAGGAATTGAACGAGGCGATTTTGATGGGGCGTCAACTGGCGATGTTGGACGCGCTGTCGATGTTGCGCCGCAAAGCCGCGAGGCTGCGATCGAAGAAGAGCCAACCCTAGAGGGATTTGATGAACCCACCGGCCCAGCGGTAGAGGCCCAGGTTAATCAGATGGTTCTTGATACTTTTCGCGCACTTGAGGAAGTACCTGTTAAAGAAGATGTAAAAGCTATCGAAAGATCCTTGAAAGATCGTCAACCGGTAGAAACTGTTGATGATATTTTTAAAATTGCACAAGCGTCACAAGACTTTATTGATGGGATTGGTCGTGGTCTTGCAAGAGATTTGGGTATTAATTTTAAAAACCCTGGCTTGAAAAAAATTGAAACTGCAAAAGAAAAGATGCAGCGCAAGAGTTACGCATCTGCCAGGGAAATGACAGATATTTCTCGGGCTGGTTTTGTTATTAATAAAGCTTCGGATGCTGATGCGATTACAGAACGCCTAGCGCAGAATGCAGAAATATTAGATGAAGGATGGGCTGTTACTCCAGCGGGATACTTTGATCGTAAAATTTTAGTCCGTACTCCTAATGGAATTATTTCAGAGATACAGATCTGGTCGCCTAAGCTGATTGAAGCTAAGAATGCAAAAGGTCATAAGCTGTATGAAAAACAGCGTATGTCTAAAGATCCAGAAGAAATTGACGCATTAGAAGCACAGCAACGAGAGCTTTATACTCAGGCATTATCGGAAGAAGATCCGTCATTTTCAAAGCTTGTCGGTATGGAAAAAGATCCAAAAGTGCTTTCAAATGCAGACATAAAAGCAGCTTCATCCGCAATCACCCGGCCAGAATTACGAACATCCAGACCATCTACGGCTGTCCAAGGGCCGCCTGGTGTTAGTATGGCTAGAGCTTTAGAGGCTGAAAAAGATATAGCGGGACGCCCATCCCAAGAAACTAGAAAAGTGTCAGACATTGGCGAACCTCCTACTGAAGATATAAGCGATATTACAATAGATATCAAGCCTGATGATTTTGATTTAGAGATACCGCTGACAACTAGATTTGATGAAGAAACTGGCGAGCTTTTGGCAGAAACAAAAACATTGCGTGATATTAAGGCTGATATCGATGCAGAGGATGCACTGATTAACCGTTTGGGGGTATGTGGTTTATGAGTACGTTTAGACAGTGTGTTGAGGATGGTGTAAGGGCTGGTGAGATTACACAAGCACAAGCGGATGAATATGGTAATTTGTTCGATGAATTGGTTGAGCAATACAACCAACAACTAGGCCCAGGCCCAGCGCAAACAAAAGCTGGGATCGATGCAGCGGCGGCGGTGCGCAAAAAATCAATTGAACGTAAGCGTCAAAGAATGTTGCAAGCACAGACGTGGAAAAAGATTAAACTGGATATGGAGAATTATCGCACCATTACCGGGCAACAGGATATGAACAAAGCGGCCTTGGCCTTTTTTGAACAAGACGCAACGTCTAAGTATTCAAGCATTGTACAGCTACAGGCAACCATTGAGCGCAGCGCAACTCGGAAGATGGACAAGTTCTTGGCAACATTCCGCCGGGATCTGGTTGGGCGAGTGCGAAACAAAGCGCAACTTGGAAATATGATAAAGGAAGTTTTTGGTGAAAGCACTGGCGATGCTTCTGCAAGAGAATTATCATTGGCATGGAAAGAAGCGTCTGAATATTTGCGCAAGCGTTTCAATGCGGCGGGGGGCGCTATCCCAAAGCGTTCTGATTGGGGATTACCCCAGCAACACAGCACCATAAAAGTACGCGAGGCAAGCTTCGAAGAATGGCGTGACTTTATCTCAGCGCGTCTTGATCTGGACAAAATGAAAGACATGGAAACCGGGTTACATTTTTCTCCGCAAAAGCTTGAACTTGCTCTGAGAGATGTTTACGAAACAATCCGCACCGATGGCATGAGTAAGATTAAGCCAAGTGGTCGGCCAACTGGCGGCAAGTCTTTGGCAAATAGAAATGCAGACCATCGTTTCTTGGTGTTTAAAAACGCAGATTCTTGGATGGAGTATCAGCAAAAGTTTGGCAATGATAATCCCTTCGATGTGATGATGGGGCATATCAGCAATATGTCCAGGGACATCGCATTCATGGAGCGCCTGGGGCCAAACCCGATGGCGACTAAAAACTTTATCAAACAGACTTTGCAGAAATCTGCGGCTGGTGAAGATAAGGCAGAAAGCGCGGCAAGATCCGCAAGCAGAAAAGTCGATGAATTATATAATATTCTTCAAGGCACACATAACACTCCGGTTAATAGATTTTGGGCAACGACATTTGCGGGAACTAGACAGATCTTGCAATCTGCACAGCTTGGTGCTGCGGCCATATCTGCAATTACAGATGTAAACTTTAACCGCATTGCAAGGCGCATGAATGGCTTGCCGCAAACAAAGACGCTTATGCAGTATGTAAAGTTATTGCAGCCTTTAGGTGCTGAGGAAAAGGGTAAGCTTGCAATTCGCCTGGGGCTAACGGCGGAGGGTTGGTCTACCCTGGCGGCGGCACAGATGCGCTATACCGGGGATATCTCTGGGCCAGAGGTGACGCGGCGGATCGCTGATTTTGTAATGAGAGCATCGCTTCTATCGCCAATGACACAAGCTGGGCGCTGGGCGTTTGGCATGGAGTTTCTGGGAAGTCTAGCTGATAACGTAGGCAAATCTTTTGATGAATTAGACCCAATGTTCCGCAAGGCTATGGAGCGTTATAATATCAATAGTGATCGCTGGGACATCATCAGGACCACCGAGCTATACGATTACAAGGGCGCAAAGTTTTTACGGGCTGAGGATATAGAGTTTCGTGATGACATTGATCCTAGATTGGCTAGAGAATTAGCAACCGATATAATGCGGATGGTTGAGACTGAAACAAATTTTGCAGTCCCATCAACATCAATCCGCGGCCGCGCTGCACTTACTGGTGATATTCCTCCAGGCACACTTGCCGGTGAGATGGTACGATCATTTGCCATGTACAAAAACTTTGGCGTTACGCTGGTAAACACCCACATCATGCGCGGTGCTGGTACGCCCGGTGTTAAAGGTAAGGGTCGATACTTTGCTGATCTACTTATTAGCACGACACTCATGGGTGCATTAGCTCTTCAGCTAAAAGAAATGTCTAAAGGTCGTGATCCTAGATCTGTCGAAGACCCTGAGTTTTGGGGCGCTGCGTTTTTGCAAGGCGGCGGCTTAGGAATATATGGAGATTTTCTCTTTGCAGACTTAAACAGATTTGATCGGGGTTTGGCTGAAACTATTGCTGGTCCGGTTGTGGGGTTTGCTAACGATGTTCGAAAGCTTACTTTTGGTAATATTGTCGAAGCAATACAAGGTGAAGATACAAAGGTGGCAAGTGAAATGATTAACTTTGCTCAAAGATATACGCCGGGTGCATCGCTTTGGTATATGCGTCTTGGCTTGGAACGGATGGTCTTTGACCAAGCAAAACTGTGGGCTGATCCTGATGCTGGCAATAAGATCCGGCGTAATATTCGCAAATATCAGAGAGAGTATGGTCAGGATTACTGGTGGTCGCCAGGTCAAACTTTACCTTCAAAAGGGCCGGAGTTCGATAATGTGTTTGGAAATTAAGTTTAGATCTGCTATAGATCGATCAAATAAGCGGAGCGTGTGAATGGCCGATATCGCAATTAATCCCGTAACCCGTAGGGTTCAATTCACCGGCAACACCGGTTTAGGTCCATTTGCCTTTACTTTTAATATTCTGGCAGATGCCGATATCGCTGTGTATAAAAACACAACGCTGCTTACTTTAACAACTGATTATACGGTTTCCACAAATGTAAATGGTACTGGATCTATAACTCTTACTGGATCCGGCAACGGTACTGCGCTTATTGCGTCTGATGTTTTAACAATCATTGGTGGCCGCAATCTCGAAAGAACAACAGATTTTGTAACGGCTGGTGATCTACTGGCTTCAAGCTTGAATGAACAGCTTGATAGCCTGGTAATTATGGCGCAACAGCTAGACGAAAAGATGACACGCTCTTTCAAAGTAAATCCCGGAGATGTGTTTACAGATCTTGAGATGCCTTTGCTTGATGATCGTAAGGGTAAATACCTAGCGTTTAATTCTACGACCGGAGATCCTGAAGCCGGGCCAGATGAAACTGATGTCACAGCACTTGCTGCAATCACATCTGATATTGCCACACTTGCAGACATTGAAGATGGCACAGATGCAACGGATGCTATTCAAACTGTTGCTGGAATATCAAGTAATGTTACGACAGTTGCTGGCATTTCAAGTAATGTCACAACGGTTGCTGGGATTTCTAGTGATGTAACGACTGTAGCTGGTGATTCTACAGATATTGGAACAGTGGCAACAAACATTGCAAGCGTAAACACAAATGCAACAAACATTGCTTCTATAAATACCAACGCAACAAATATTACTGACATTCAAAACGCTTCAACAAATGCCGCAACAGCAACAACAAAAGCTGCGGAGGCGGCAACATCTGCAACTAATGCTGCAACGTCAGAAACAAATGCGGCAACATCGGCAACAAATGCGGCGACTTCTGCATCGGCTGCGGCAGCATCACAGACTGCGGCGGCTGCATCGGCTGCATCTGCGGCGTCTGCTTTTGATAACTTTGATGATACTTACCTTGGCAGCAAAACATCTGATCCAACAACGGACAATGATGGTGATCCGCTAAATGCTGGCGATCTGTATTTCAACAGCACTGCCAATGAGATGCGTGTGTACGATGGTGCGAACTGGATTGCAGCAACATCGGCTGGCAACGTATCTTTGTTAAATTATAATTACACAGCCACATCGGGACAAACAACATTTTCTGGCGCTGATGATAATGCAGCTACGTTATCATATACTCAGCAAAATCTGATTGTTACATTAAATGGCATAACTTTAGAAGATGGCACAGATTACACTGCAAACAATGGGACAAGCATTGTGCTGGCCTCTGGTGCGGCTACGGGTGACGAGCTAAACATTGTTGCCTTTAAGTCTTTCACGACCGCTGACATGGTTCCAGCAAGCACAGGCGGGACGTTCTCGGGCAATGTTACCTTTAGCGGCGCTGCTACTGTAAATGGTGCGTTTACATCTCAGGGTATTGACGACAACGCTACATCTACTGCTATGACGCTGGACGGCAGCGGTAATGTTGGGATTGGGACGACTAGTCCTAGTGCAATAGCAACAATAAAGACAGCGTCTAATGAAGAAGATGCAATTCTGATTGAGCAATCTGATGGTACTGATGTTGGGTCTTTAAGAATTAATAATGGTGCATTTATCATTAAAGGTAAAAATGCATCTCAGCCTATCCAGCTTCAAACACACGATGGTAACGAAGACATTGAAGTAGACCCAGATGGCTTTATCAAGATGGAGACAGCAGGGTCAGAGAGACTTCGCATCGACAGCAGCGGTAACTTGCTGGTGGGGACTACTAGTGCGTCACCTAATCCTGGAGTTGTTTTGCAACCAGTAGGTAATGTTGGAATAGGTAATTCAAATGGTAATAGTGGCGCCAGTTTTCTAGAGTTTAGAAGAAATGCAACTCAAATTGGTGGAGTAACACAAAGTGGAACAACTGGTGTCAGTTACAACACCTCATCAGACCACCGCCTAAAAGAAAACGTAACAGACGTAACTGATGGCATTACACGGGTCAAACAACTAGAACCCAAACGGTTTAATTTTATTGTAGACCCTGACAGAACGGTAGATGGCTTCCTAGCACACGAAGTTCAATTAGTCATACCAGAGGCAGTCACAGGTACTCACAATGAGGTGGACGATGATGGCAATGCGGTCATGCAGGGGATTGACCAGAGCAAACTTGTGCCATTGCTCACGGCTGCACTGAAGGAAAGTATAGCCAAGATCGAAGCCTTGGAAGCTAGAGTAACAGCCTTGGAGGGTAACTAATGTCAGCTTATATCGGCAACATACCCACGCCACAGGCAACCCAGACACGGCAGACGTTTACAGCCACTGCGTCGCAGACGACCTTCAATACGGTGGGCTACACGGCTGGGTTTGTTGACGTGTACATGAACGGCGTTAAGTTGGTCGATGGCACCGACTTCACTGCAACCAACGGCTCAACTGTTGTTTTAACGACAGG
>Ga0099848_1000787_pt1 | contig 14707 bp, 22 predicted proteins | sample CB_VirMetaG_3_FD_78179 | JGI IMG/M metagenome (GOLD analysis project Ga0099848, IMG submission 78179) | Freshwater to marine saline gradient viral communities from Chesapeake Bay - CB_1508_1S Viral MetaG | ecosystem: Environmental > Aquatic > Marine > Coastal | place: USA: Chesapeake Bay... | reverse complement strand
CCACCAGCAGCGACAACTATCTGTGTGCCGTCAGGAAATGCAACCGACGACTCGGGTGGCACCGTTACGGTCACGGCACTTGCGTTTGTTGCTGTAATTACCTTGCCAGCGTCGTCAGCGAGGAAAGTATAAGTAGTACCAGTCTGAGCATTAATTGACACGCTCTTGCGGTCTGACCACTTAATACCCGTTGACTCGCCACTATCCGCCTCTAGAACGTAACCATCTGTGCTGACAGCCAAACGATCTAATGCGCTTCCTGTCCTTGTTAATAAATCACCTTTGGTTGTTAGAGTACCAGAATCAGAATCGCCTTGGGGTCCTGTGGGACCTATGGGACCTGTGGGACCCTCTGGAGCCCCTCCAGTACTATATCTATTCCAAATACTTCCGGTCCACCGCCAAGAACGATTTCCAGAGGTAAATATCTGATTAGTTGTGGGATTATCTGGGAAGTCTATAGCCGACATAACTTTGGATTCCTTTATTTATAATTGTTAGATTTATTTATTTTTATTTTTGGTCCAGTGGCTAGAGTAGTGTCCACCTGTTTTTTTGAGATCTACGACATTCATAACTGAATTTTTTAGAAGTTTAAAATAATTGTTTTCAGAAGAAGTTTTGCTTCCCCAACCTTTATCGGCCATAATAAACCATCCTTGCAATATAAAAAAGACTATATATATAGTAACCTAAGCTACCCATATATATAGTCTTTTTGTTTATCGGACAAAAAGAACAATTACTTGTCAGTAGCGTTCTTTTTTGCAGCTGGCTTTTTTTGTGCGGGCTTTTTATTTGCGCTTTTGGTGCCTTGACTCTTAGGTCTTCCTGGCTTCTTTTCTGAAGCTGGATTAAAAGCCTTCTTTTCAGAGCTTGGCTGCGCCAACTTAGCTATAGTCTCAGCGGCTGAGGGTGTCTCAGCTGTCGAAGCTGCTACTGAAGGCTTTGTTGCCTCGGGTTTATTTTTTGATTCTTTTTTTCCAAAAAGAATTTTTCTTGCCATTTTCTTAATTAAACTCATAATTACCTCTTTTACTTACCTTGTTGTGAATCTTTTATTAGTTGATATCTTTCTCCAGTTTCTTTTGAAGCTAGAGAAAAGCCATAAGAAACAGCCTCTTCGATTGCAGAAGTCAATTGCTCCTTGTCATCATATGACAAACCATGCAAGGGGATAGTTACTCCAGCATATACGTCGATATTTTCAAAGTTTCCTATGTTTATTTTTCTATTTACCCCACATATTACTATGGGAGAACTTGTTAATGAGATTTCATTACTCAAAAGATTTACCACCTGGTCTAAGGGAGAATCAGTTGATTGCTCCATTGCTGTTTTAGTTATCTTAGGCATACTGCTTCAAAAAAGTGTTTACTTGATCTATTGTTTTATTTGTCTGATCCTCTATTGACATATTATTGGTATCTATTATAGCGTCTGCTACTTCTTTTATCAAATCAATTTGTTTTTCTGAAACATGAGAACTCTGCTCTGGTGTCATAATTTTTCCATCTCTCTGTAGCATTCTGTCATTTCGTATTTTGTCCGAAGCCTCGTAGCACACTATGATGCCGTTTGGTTGTTGTAAAATGTGCTTTGCCTCGTTATAAAATCTTACATCAGATATTATAATGCATGTCGGTGATGATTGATCTTCTTCTTGGATCTGCGATTCGTATACTCTATGTATCTTTTTAGCTTTATTTATAGCCCATTTTGCGAAGCAGTCCGCGTCATGGCCTCTGCATAAGTCGCCAGCTTTTTGAAGAAAGGTTCTAGCCTTAACACCCTCTGGCTCTATTGCCATTTGATGAATTTCTTGAACTAAGTCAACAAAATCTGGATAATTTGGAATAGAACCAATTGCCGTATTACCAAACAAATCATACAGTGTTTCATGTATAGCAAAAAGCTGTCTACTATTTTTGTTAATTCCTTCAACAGTTCTTTTAATACTAGCTAGTTCGTATAGGGGTAGCGCAAAAAATATATGATCCCACATTAAATTATCTAAAGATGTACTAATAGCTCCCTTTGGAACTATTTTTTCTGCAACAGATGTTTTGCCTGTTGCGGCCTTCCCGGCCAACCCTAAAATAATAGGATGATTTTTATCATAATTTTTCATATTTAACATAGAATCTATTATACCACTTAATTCTTATTCATGTATTCTTTTCTTAGTTCTAATTCATCCAAAAATGCGTTTGCTAGAGCATCGGGCTCCCACACAAAAGATCTTTTAACTTGTACTACACGAAAATTAAATTCATCCCTTATTTCTTCTATAGTCATAAGAAGCGGCATAAGGGTGGGATTTTTGCACTTCCATTTTCCATTAACATGATTAGCTACAACAGCGGAGTCTGTGTAAATAATGGGATCTATCAGATCTGCCATTGAGCAGATCAATAAGCCAGCGATCACCGCCTCGTACTCTGCCTCATTATTAGTCCTGGGACCAAGCCCTCTAGCAAACTGGGCTATTTTTTTTCTATTTTTATAAACAACGGCTGAGCATGAGGCTTCTCCAAATTTTTTTTGCCCCTGCCCTCTTGACGCACCGTCACAAAAGACTTCTATGTTCATACATTGACCAATCCATCAATTCGATTTAAGTAAAAGATAAATATCTAGGAGCATGTTTTCTACTTCCTCATGGGAATACAACTCTCTCTTTTGCGTTCCCACTGCACCTAGAAGCTTTTCAACATACTGCCTTACTTCAATTGATGGTGTAGTCAATTCTAACGTCATAGTCTATTCCATATCTTTTTGCGGTGTCTATTAAATTTTTTTCACTCTTTGGTGTGACTTGAATAGTTTTAGAAAGAAGATATCTATCCCCCAGATATTCTATTTGCATCGGGAAATTAAGATCATCTTTTTTTTCAGAATAAAACTCTTTTGCTGAACTAACACTTTTATAGTAACCAATAAACATGATATATCCTTTAATATGTACTAAAATCTGATTCTAGATATGAGCCCTTTTCTTCTCTATGGGCGGCAACTTGCATTGACTGTATCTTGTCCATTAGTTTTCTGGCTGATTCAGACGATATTCTGGCTGAAGCCTCCAAAGATTCTGCTAAATTTACAATAGCTTCACAGGTAGTTAAGGCTAGATACTCGTCTTCAGCGGCCTTCATAGCCGTTGCTTCTCTTTCTGCGTCGTTTCTACCAATCATATTTGATTTATATATTTTCTTATATCTGCCTTCAGCAAGTTTTAGCTGTGCTCTTGCCATTCCAGCAAAGCGTGCTGCTCTACCATAAACATTAGATGACTTAGCTACTAATGAAGCTATAAAATCTATACCCAAATCTATAACATCTGCTTCTGGTATCTCTATGAAATATTTGTAGTTAGACTCGTTTTCTGCGTACGCATCTATCACTTCTTTAATTTGTGGTCCCAACAAATTATTTAATAGTTCCTGTAATTTTTCAACAGATTGATTATTCACATTTTCTCCATTTGCATCAGAAACAGGTATTCTTGCATATCCTCTTCGTGGATAGTATTTCTAATTTTTTCTTTAATTTTAGAAAGATGCTCTCTAATTGTATTTGGATGTTCATTTACTGTTTGAGATATTTGACTAGATCTTTTTCCATCTACATATCTCCATTTTAATAATTGCCTTTCTTGAACCGTTAGTCTATCAAATGGAGGCTGAGTTTTTTCTCCCAAAACCCAAAACTGATCTATTTTTTTTGTTGCCATCATTTGCTCCATGGATATTTCTATGGGGTCTGCTTTGAATCCAACTACGTAATCGTCGTCACTCTCATCAGTGGTTGCCTCGTCGCTTAAAAGTGGAAAGGTTTTTCTTCCTAGTTGGTCAATCAAAAATGTATCTACGTTTTTCTTTAAAAGATAAAAAAAGTAACTGTACAAAAATCCACTAAAGGGTATTGGGCCTTTAGCCGAATCTTTTCTTTCGTACCTTGCTATACACTGAAAAAATGTCATATGGACTGTCTGCCGAATATCTTCTTCGTCGCCATACCTTTTGATCATATAGTGTATGCCTCTCATGGTTTCATTGATAGACTTCAAAGTTGTATTATTATATTTGTTCTTCATTAAAGCAAATCGCGTTCCAGGATCTTTTATGAATAAAGATATAAACCTTCTAATATCATAATCGGATAAATTATATTTACCATAATACAAAAGAGATATATACTTTGTTAAAAAATTATGAAATACCTTTAATATTTCATTTTGAGCCTTAGTATTTCCAGACTTAGTTTTAGATATCAGATCTTGCATCTCTTCTTCTGCTAAAGAATAATATTGTTCTTTGTAACTACTCATCTTTTGCCTTCCCAATTTATTATATATTCACTATAATAATCTCTTATGTCTTCATAAAATACAATATTTTCTACACCGAGATTATTCATATAGTTCTTTGCGTCGTTTGAATATTTACTTATCACGCATGTAAGATTGGCAAACTCTTCTGGGTAATATCTTTTGAATCTTTTTAATTTTATCTTACTTTTATCGTCAAGATATCCTTTTATTTCAACCCATTCATTATTTCTTTCCAGCAGAAAATCTGGCGTATAACCTTTTGTGCCCCTCTTGATAGGAAAAGAAAAAACTGTTGGTTCAAACTTAAATTTAATTTTATAAATATTCAATACTCTAATAAAGTTAGCCTCCCAGCTAGACCTAACATTCATATCAATATCTTTTCTATATCCTGTTTTAGTGTACTGATATGCGTTGCCCTTTTTTCTGGTTAGCACTGCATCATTTTCTATGACATCAATATCAATAGACTTATTCCTAATATTGTTTAGATTTGGCTTCTTTTTAAAAGAAGATTTATTCATAAAAAATTCTTCTGGATTGAGGATTTCGCTCATATCTATGGTATCCTTGACTAGTCAAAATAATGTATCTTAAATTATACAATATAAAATAAAAAAAGTAAATTTTTCTGCAAAAGGGTTGCGGAAACCAGCAAAGAAAGATACAATGAACAACATGAACACACTAACAACAATCATCAACAGCATCAACAACAACATTGACCAGGAAGTAATTGAGAACCTTGTTGCACACTTGGATTACTCTAATGCTGACGCCGTAAAGACAGTAACAGAGTTCGAGGACTTTGATCTCTGGCTTTCTGCTGAAGAAAATCCTGTTAACAATTTCTGATATTTTTTTTATACAAAATATCAAAAGATTTGGGACCGGTCTCCGGTCCCTTTTCTTTTATCTATTTCTAGATTTGTTATTTCTGAATACGCCAGTACCACACACGCCCGAAGCAGCGTGATCACAATAAGAGCAAGGCCTTGGATTGTTAGTTGGAGTAAAGTTATTGTCGCTTATGACTTTATTGATATTATCAATTAATCTAATTTTGACATTTTCTATATCTTCTCTGGAGAATAGGTGTCCCTTTTTTCTTCCAGACCTGAGATAGTACAGCTCGGCATATATCTCTTTTTCCGGAAATATGTTACTCATCGCTAGGGCGTATATTCCTAGCTGAAGATTGTTTGCTATATCTTTCTGTGCTACTTCCCATTTTCCGGTTTTGTAATCAACAATATTAACCCTGTCACCCAATACATCTACACGATCTATGTATCCATTAATAGCATAAGACCCTATAATAAAAGAAAAAGACATTTCTTTTTCATAAACATTAAATTGTGCATCAGAATTTTGATCGTAAAATTCGTTTAAAATATTTGTACCAACAGATATTAATTCACTAGATATCTTACTTTGTGGATCCCAAATAGATATATTTTTAACGTACTCTTTATTAATATCCTCTATGCTAGCTAGTCCGTCTGGCTCTATTGTGTTTTCCAGCACAGAGTGAACTATATTGCCAAGGACTGCTGCTGGACTGAAGGAACGTTCCTCTTTTGTTATATAAGTATAAAAATATTTTGAAGGGCATTGGTTGTAGGTATCTAGCCTTGAGTAAGAAAAATCTACTAAACCAAGTTTTTCAAAATCTGTTAAACTATTATAATTTCTAATTTCTAATGATCGCAAAATATTCCTATTCTTGTTCAGGATCAAATATCAATACACCTTCCGTATCAAATTCTCTGCCCATTTCATCAATATAATGTCCATTGTATTTATTTTTATATCCGCCATTTTTAACTGGAACCCAACCACTATCGCCAAGTTCCATGTGATCGTCTTCTTCATATGGCCACATCTTCGCCTCCTATGGAAACCCTAACGTCTGTATAGTCGTCAGCATTTAAATAGTAACTCACTACAGTGTATAAGTCTTTTAATTCCTGTTTGCTCATATAAAAGCCTACACATGTACATTGAATAAAAAATCTATCTTCGTAACCATAGTCTGACTGACAGTACTCAGTCATTTTTATGTTTCCTTTTTCTATTACAGCGGGAAGGTTCATGTTTAGTCCTCGTAAATAGTTATGGGATTCCAGTTGGGATCATTAAGCTTTTCTCGCATATCATTAACATACGCGTCCCAGTCTCTTTCATCCTCTGTTTTTCGCTCATATTTTACTTCACCCTTAAATGGATTTGACTTAAATCTTGTCATAACAAGCTTGCCTTGCTTTGTTTTCCATCTAAGTACACCATTTTTGCAATCACAGAAGTCATCATTGTCAGCAATGATCTTCAAATCTGGATCATATCTTCCTGAACAACCGTTGCATCTAGTGTATCTACCTTTATCCTGACACCTATTGCATGACGGACAGAAGGTCCAGCACCATTTATTAGTTGGGTTAATTGACGGGCCTGCGCTTGACATTTTTACTCCATATTTAATATTTGTTGTATTGCATTCTGTGCTTTTTGACTTGTGCTTTTATTGAATTTATAAACAAACTTATGTTTGCCATCTCTTACTTCTAAGTAAACCGGCTTGTCGCCTTTTGTTGATTCTATTATATCATAAATCTTAGATATTGATGTAGGTGATATATTTTTATCCACAGAAAAAACTAAAGCTTTTCCGCTAGACATAGATCTAGAATCTATTTTTTCAGAAGAGTTGTAAAATACTTTTACAATAGAGTTTTCTTCTGAACTTTCTTTATTGATAGAACCAGAAACTATTAATATATCGCCTTTCTGAAAATAGTTATCGGATATATTTTTAGCTGAATTTGGAAAGACTATAACTTCTATGTCAGAAGATATATCTTCTAACAATATCTTATACATTTTCTTTCCCTTTTTTGTCGTCAAAGCTTTGCAGGCTGTAACTATTCCGCCAATTTTTACTTGAACACCTGGATTATAGTTGTGTAGTTCGATAATCTCATCAGTAACTTTTTTTGACAGAACATCCCATATGCCACTTACTGGATGGTCTGTTACGTAAATTCCTAGTTCTTCTTTTTCTTTTTCTAATACCTGAAGTTCTTCTATTCTATTTATTTCCTCATCTTCTCCGGATGTAAATAACTCATCTAAGGCTCCAGCAGATGCTAGATGTTCCAGGGTAGATTTTTTTAAAGTGACAGGATCGCATCTTCTAAAGAAATCATATATATTAGAATATGGTCTAGAAGAGTCTCTTGCTGAAACAATATTTTCTGCTATAGAGTTACCTATTCCATTGATTGCAGATAGACCAAAGATGATAGTTTCATCATCTATAACTTCAAAATCTATAGATGAATAATTTATAGAAGGAGATAAAACATTTATTCCTAATTTTCTGCAGTCAGATAAATACAGTGATTGTTTATCTTTGTTTCCGACAACAGATGACATTAAAGCTGCCATGTACTCTACGGTATAATTAGTTTTAAGGTAGGCTGTAATGTAGCTAATCATTGCGTAGCTGGCTGCGTGAGCTCTGTTAAAACCATAGCCACCAAAGTACTCAATGTCTGAGAATATTTTATCTGCTAATGACTCATCTATATCAGAGGTATTAACACATCCTTGAACAAACTTACTTCTCATTGCAGCTATTTTATCCATAAGTTTTTTGCCAATTACTTTACGCAAGTCATCTGCCTCAGCGGAGGTAAAACCAGCCAACTCTCTCGCTACGGCAAGTACGTCTTCCTGATAAAGCATGATGCCGAGCGACGATGACAACACTTGCTCAAGTTTTGGGTGATCGTATTTTATCTTGCTTCGGCCATGTCTTCTGTCTATATATTCCTTGTCCATTCCAGAGCCCATTGGACCAGGACGATATAATGATATTAAAGCCATAATATCTTGAATATTTTTAGGTTGCAGCTGAATCATCAGCTCTCTCATTCCAGAAGACTCCAACTGAAACACGCCTGCACTATTGCCCTTACCAAGCTGATCATATGTCAATTCATCGTCGATTGGTATATTATCTACATTGATAGAAATGCCTTTGTGTTTTTCAATTAGCTTTATGCAAGAGTCGATAACTCCAAGATTTCTTAATCCAAGAAAATCTATTTTTAATAGCCCACACTGCTCAACGCGCCCCATGTCCCATTGTGTAATGATTGGATTATCTACACCCTTCTGCATGACAGGTAAGTATTCTGTTAGGGCATCTCTGGATACAACGATTCCGGCTGCATGCATTCCCGTTTGCCTAATTAAACCCTCTAATCCGAAAGCTGTATCTACAATTTTTTTAGCGTCTGCGTCTTTTTTATATAGCGAAGAGAACTCTTCATTGTCCATACATTCGGTCAAGCTTTTTGAAACACCTAGAACTGGCGCTGGAACAAGCTTTGCTACAGAATCTCCTCCAGAAAAATCATAACCTAATGCTCTGGCGGCGTCTCTGATTGATTGTCTTGCTCCAGTTTTATTAAACGTACATATATGAGCAACATGGTCGTGACCGTACTTATTTCTTGCGTAATCTATTACTTGGTCTCTATATCTATCGTCAAAATCTAAGTCGATATCTGGCATCGATTTTCTTCCTTCGACCAAGAATCTTTCAAACATCAAACCAAACTTAATTGGATCTAAATTAGTAATATTAAAAGCGTATGACAGAACACTGCCTGCAGCCGATCCTCTTCCCCATCCAACTCTAATATCATTATTTTTTGCCCAATTAACAAGATCAGAAACAACCAAGAAATACTCAGGAAAACCCATATCTTTAACAACTCTTATTTCATAAGTTGCTCTATCAACAATATGATCAGGAAGTGGATCTCCATACTTTATCTTAAGACCTTCCCAGGCTAATCTTTCAAAATAATCTATAGAGGACTCATTGGTGGGAATTGGGAAGTTAGGAAAATATATATTCCCAAAACTCAGATTGACGTCAACCATGTCACATATGTCCATGGTGTTTTTTAGCCATTCATCGCTAAATTTTTTATTCATATCTTCATATGATTGAAGATAAAATTCATCTCCACTAAAAGAAAATCTATTTGGAGTATCGATTGTAGCATTCGTTGCTACGCATAACATTATGTCGTGTGAGCTGGCATCGTGCCTATGTACGTAGTGGCAGTCGCCAGTTGGAACAATCTTGGCTCCGATTGTTTTGGCAATTTGTACTAACTGATTGGTAATCTTTTTTTGTTCTGATAAACCATGATCTTGAATCTCAATAAAATAATTTTCTCTACCAACTATGTCTTGCATTTTTTGAGCAGACAACAAAGCAAAGTCATAATCACCTCTAAGTAAGGCTTGAGACACCTCGCCATTAAGGCATCCGGAGAGGACAATGATTCCGTCACTGTGCTGCTCTATGAGATCGTGATCAATTCTTGGCTTAACATAATATCCTTCAAGATATGATCTTGATGACATTTTAATAATATTATTATATCCTGTATTGTTTTTAGCCAAGATAGTTAAATGGTAAGGACCTCTCTGCTCCCATTCATTTTTAGCTGGACCAGATCTTTCTTCTTCATCTCTATCAAACCTACTCTTTCTTGCCTGATAAAATTCAGAACCCAATATAGGCTTAACTCCAGTTGAAACGCCAGCGTCATAAAAATCTAACCAAGAATGTATGTTACCATGATCAGTGGTAGCTATACCCTTCATGCCTAGGGATTTAGCTCTGTCTAGATATTCCTCAACTCTACCGTGACCATCAAGCATGGAGTATACCGTGTGGTTATGCAGATTGGTCCAGTTTTTCATTAAATTCCTCTACTTTTATCTGAACCATCTAGAGCTTCATCTCTGGTTTCTCTATAGGTAATTATTACTACTCCACCACAGTACTTGCACGGCACTGGCTTACCTTCTTGGGCAAAGGGATTTCTCATCATGTATTGCTCTGGCTGATCGGACTTACACTCTGAACATACGCCAATAACATCATCTGGATTTTCTATTCGAGCCATATTCACCTCCTTTATCTTTGCTTGAGTATGCGAATCTTATCGGTGACGGAGAAGATAACTCTTGAGTTTCAACATACTTTTCTCCTATTTTAACATATTTATTCTTTCTGTCAAGGGCACAGTCTCCACAACCAACACCAACTGAGTTGGCCCTATCGCAAGTATATGGTCGACCACCTATACCTAGCTCTCTTCTTTTAACCCAGTCTTTAATGTGGCTATTAGTTTTTTCTACGTTATAATCATCACAATTGCTTAGAATGGCATGCAAAAATTCTATTGAGTCTTCCGTGTAGGAAAGGATTGAGCACAGAAATAGTCTTGCTTCGTGCTCTAAAAATTTATTCTCAACTGCTTGATCGTACAATTTTTTAATTGCGCTACAATTTTCCACAAGTCTTTTAGGGGTGAATGTTTTTTCTTTTTGATCTATACTCTTAAATGCAGATGAACCATACTTATTAAAATATCCTATGAAATCTTTTGATCTTTCTTTGTCGATTTCAAGTTCATATGTAAAATCTCTAAACCACTCATTTGCTTTAGCACTAAAGGACTGTTCCCTAACTGTATTGGACGCTTGAGTTTTGCAGTAGTTAATTATGCTATCCTTATCTGAATAAAGAACTTCAGATGGAATAATATTTTTGTAAAGAAGCGTGTCTTGATGTCTGCTGCCGGTTAATCTCCACATTCTTCTTGAGTCATAGACGCTAAAGTCTAAGTTCTGAAGTGATAGTTTTTCTTTTAGGGATTGAGCTATAAACCTAAAGATATTTGGAAGATTGTTTGAAGGATTGACGCCTAACGCAATAGCTTCACACTCTATGTGAAATCCCTTTTTTCCGGTAAAGTAAACTAAGACGGAATCTTCTGGAATATATTTGATTAAATATTGGTATAAATTAATTGCATCTGCGTATGACTCGGCAAAATCTGCACTATCTATATCAAAGTACAATGAGGATAGGCGAGTTGAATTGTCTATATCAGTTTTATCATAGTGCCATATTGAAGTGTATAACCCTATATTATCATTATCTATTCTAAATGACTCCACATCTCGAATGTCAACAATGAAGGGCTTATCGTTTTTTTTGATTCTTATAACTTTCTTTAAACTGGGAACATATTTAGCTAACTCAACATACTTCCAAGAAGAAAGATACTTAGATTCATCTGAGGGTAGTTTCATAATATTTTTATTTTATTCTCTTTTTCTGACAAAGAAACTTTATAGGTAGCACTACAATTATTTAGTTCTTCGGAATAACTTCTGTAGTAGACCGATTCTTTTATTATTGCGTCTAAATTAGATAGAATGTGTATTCTATTACTTATTCTATCAGTCTTTTTCAGTTGATTTTCGCCATTTATCATTTATTAAATCGCTATCTTCTATTATAACGTGCAACTTACTTGCTATATTATCGGCTAAATGAACTATGTAATCCATATAAGATATGGGATAAGTTTCAGGTACTGGCGACCAAGGTCCCAGGTGGCATCTGACTAGTCTCAGTATTGTTTGCATGGCATCTTCGGGAACAAAAAGAGAAGTTGACTGACCATCGTTTGCATGCTCTTTATCACTTAGTTGGCAGTTGGCTACAAATTTTCCAACTGTATATGGGTGCATGGGGTCGTAGCTGAATGAGTCGCAGTCCTCATGCAAAACTCCCTTGGTTACATCATGAAGAATGCAAGCGGCAAATAATATATCTGTTTCTTCCTCCGACAATGCGTACGACTCAGCCATTACTTTCGCTATTCTTACAACTCTTTTGGTGTGCAAAACGTTTCCGCCCTCATCATGCTCGTCCGGTGGATGATACTTGCCAGAAAAACTTGACGGTATAGACCAAAAGGAGTCTGCTTTTAGCAGCACTGATCTAACAAAAGAAGCTATATTTTCATCTTTTATAAGATTTATCTCTTGTAACAGTGAAGATAAAACTTCATTTTCGTTAAAAATAGCGCTGCTGACATCTTGTTTTAAGATTTCATCTAAAATATTTTTACTCATTATTTTTCCATCCACTCCATTTTGAACATGGTTTATCAAAAGGGCACTTCTTACAATAGGGGGTTAAACCTCTTCTTGGAACAAATGTTTCTTTGCCATATATTGTATCGCACCAGTATTCAATTGACTCTATATCTTCATCGTTTATCTCATATTCTTTGAATGACAAATCATTAGACATTAAATCAATATAGCCGAATTTACTAATTTTACTATAGTCACCATAATGATTTGTAAATGCCATATACATTGTTGAAAAATCAATTTGATAAAGATGACGATTGTTGTTTTTGTAATTAAATATTAATTTAGTTACATAAATCTGAGAATCTTTTTTATAGATAATATCTATTTTATCTTGTATTCTTACAGAAGAGTTTATGTTAAAAATATATTCGTCACATATAGACATTGGAATAATATCCATTTCGCTATATTTTTCATGAAACTTCATCAACAAACTTGCGGCTTTACTAGTCATGTTTGATGTGTTTCCGTACATTATTTCATGCTGCTCTGTAGCTATTTCGTATGAATCATAATTTTTTGGAAACCATATTTTTTCCCATCTATTAAGAAGAGAAGAATAAGATGGAGTTATTCCACCCTGTTTTTTAAACCAAAAAAATTGAATAATATTTTTTATACTATTTTCAAAATTAGAACTAACTAAATCTCTAGAATATATTGTCTCTGGCACCTTTTCTTGATGCCTATAATCATAGAGTCTTTCGCATGTCTGAAAATCCTTTATTGCCTCAGGTGTTAATACTAGCACTAGTCAAATCCTTCTCCATTTAATAGATCTTCTAAATCTGTTTTCCTATAGTAAGAATCCGACGTTACTGGCTCGTAATCTTCATAGATCTTTTTCTCATCATTGTATCTAACAAGAGGAGGATCATACATAAAAGCTGATCCTGTTATTCTATTTTTAGGAATCTGCAGCTGCATAATGTGTTCATCTTCTGTTTCATCGTCTGATATTAATCTTTTTTCTGTAATAAAGATTGTAACAGCGCACTTCTGCTGGATAGCAAGAGAGCCGCCAGTGTCTGACTGCTGAACAACTTCTCTCTTTTCCTTCATTCTATTTGCGTTTTCTTGAGCGGTTATTATTAAGACGCAGTTCATGTCTCTTGCAAGTTTTTCTAGCTTAACCATCATCTCTTCAAATTCACCCCAACGAGGCTTGCCCTTACCGTTACCTCTTGTGAACATAGACTGTATAGTATCAATAATGACTATGTCTGGCATTTTGTCGGGATGGCCAATTAGATCTCTTAACCAGAATTCCAAATCTTCAAAATAAGGGGTATCTGGATCGTGTCTGACCATTAATCTATCGCCCCACGAATTTAGTCTATTTTTAAACTGTGAAATAAATTCTTTTTTCTCTGATTGAGACCAATTACTAGACTCAGAATATACATTTTTGCCGATAATCTGCGTCATTAATATTCTCTCCCAGTGACCAATGGCTTCTTCAAAGTTAACATACATAACTCTGTAGCCAGTATCTAACCAATGGTTAGCTAGACACTTTGCAAAGGTGCTCTTGCCTTTCCCTGACGGCGCTATTATCGCATGCACTGCACCCCTAAAGAATCCCCCTTCATCAGTATAGCCCATGGCTCTATTGAGCGATTTAAACTGAGTGGGCATGAAGTTAGGTATATCCAGTAAGTCGTCTGCCCTATTTGATATGTCTAAAGCTGTAGTTAGTTTATCAAATGGATCATACTTAATCAGATTTTCTAATTCTTTTATCTGCGAAGTTATTTCTTCTATTCTAGATATATCTTCTTTACTTTTAATTCCTTTTTTATTTAAAAGTATCTGCAGTTCGTGTAAGAAATTTATTTGTCTTCTTTTATTAGCTTTATATTTTAGTAGCTCCCCTACAGTTTCTTTATTTGATAACTCTATATCTTGGATATAATCCAACATTATCTGAACGCCTGAAGCGCCGCCGAGAGCTTCGTGTATATCTGTTTCAGACTGAAGCCATGACTTAAAAGCTACGGGATCTACTATGTCTAAGTTTGTCGCTCTATGAAAAGAAATAATTGCTTCATAAAATTCATTGACTCCTTTTTCGCCATGAATTAATCCAACTATTTCTGATGGAACATTTTCACTAAAGTATTTTACAGCACCGGGGTCTTTAAAAGAGAGAGCAAAAACCTGATATTCAAGCGGTATTGATTCCAGTTCAGTAGCTTCTTCTTTTGTCATTAGACTTTGCATCTTTCAGTTTCCTATATAAACTCTTTTTATACTCAGAGTTTTTCTTCTTTGCTTACTGGTAAAAAGAACTATTAACTACAGATTTTTTTTCTTGCTTTACAT
>Ga0099848_1000785_pt1 | contig 14728 bp, 20 predicted proteins | sample CB_VirMetaG_3_FD_78179 | JGI IMG/M metagenome (GOLD analysis project Ga0099848, IMG submission 78179) | Freshwater to marine saline gradient viral communities from Chesapeake Bay - CB_1508_1S Viral MetaG | ecosystem: Environmental > Aquatic > Marine > Coastal | place: USA: Chesapeake Bay... | reverse complement strand
TCCAGAGTTCGCGGCGACTCCTGATTACGGCATCCTTGACGAAGAAGACCTCTCTGATGAGCTAAACACGCTTCAAGAGGGCGTCAGAAAGGCCATTCAGATTGAGTTTGAGCCGGAGCATTACGAAGAAGCACAGCAAGTCATCAGCTGGTGGCGGCAACAAAACGCCTACATTGGTATGATGCTTATCGACTTCCTCAAGAAAGAGCGAGACAAATACGAGGCTTAACGCGGGGCGTTAAACGGAGAAAGACAATGAAGCTAGAGCGCGGGGCGATCAACGGCATCAAGTTTTACTATCGAGAAGGATTCAGCGATCTCAAAACCTTTGAGGAAGTGATACGCAAAGACGTCTACCAGAAGCGAGGCAACAAAATACAGGCCGGTGAGCACTGGATGGACTGTGGCGGTAATGTCGGCGCATTTGCTCTGGTTGCCGCATCCAAGGGCGCACAGGTGACAGTATATGAGCCTGACCCATTCAACTGCGAGATGATTGCTCGGAATATGAAGCTAAACGGCTTTCCGGTTGAGATAAAGGAAGCGGCTTTAGTGCATGACGACACAACAAGCGTAAACCTGTTCATTGGGAACAATGGTAACGTTTGGCGTAACAGCATTGTGAAGAAATGGAACAGACAGGCCATTAAGGTCAAGGCGCTCAATTTTGATGAAGAGGCGCAGGGCAAGGATTGTTGCAAAATGGACATTGAGGGCGCAGAAATGCCCATCCTTGAAAACACCGAAGCCAAATTCAAGAAATTGGTATATGAGTGGTCATTCGATATCGACCCTAGCCTCAGAAGGCTCTGGACGCTCATACAGCAACAAAAAGAACAATACAGAGTCGAGGCATCGTGGAGCAGCATTCGCTGGGAGACGCGCGATTACGAATTCTGGCAACAAAGCTGGTTTCCAGCCTGTACCAATGTGTTCTGCTTCGCATGATCGAAATACAACTTGTCGAGGTAGCCCACGAATACAAGATTGGGCAACAACCCGTTGAGCTTCCCCCATCGTTCAAGGGTGACGCGCTATTTATGGCTGACGGCGCTCCTGTGGGCTTCTACATAGAGAAGATACCGGAACGCTTAAAGAAATTAACGGATATTGCTAATTGCGAGCTTAATTCTAAGCGCGTTCCTAAGATCGTTAGCGCCAGAGCCAGCATTTTTCGAGGAGAAGAGTCAGCGGTTCGTCAGTATTCGACCATCATTGGCTCTATTCCCCCGAAAGCTATTATGCGGCGACCCTATCCAAGCCGCTCCTCAGTGCATGGCGTAGAAACCGCGCAGACCTTCATTAAGGCTATGACCATGGCTGGCAAAGAAGCCCTGAGCATCATGGAGGCGGTAACGCCAGAGCTTTACCAAGTTCACAAGAAGGCAGTAACCGAGCGAGTGCCAGAGGAATGGCGCTTTTGTGACTTATTCACAAGTTCGATCAGCAACTACAATATCGCCGCGCCAATTCATCGAGATAACCTAAACGTTAAGGGCGCTCTCAACGTAATCATCACCAAGCGAATGAACAGCACTGGCGGCAACCTGTTTATCCCTGATTACAACGTGACGATCAATTCGGCCCATGACTCTATGCTCGTTTATCCAGCATGGAGAAATACCCACGGCGTTACGCCAATTATCCCTACCCATGATGGGGGCTTTCGCAATTCTCTCGTTTGGTATGCCTTAGATGCCTTTAGGGAGAAAGATGATTGAAGCAAAGAACAAGGGCGGAAGGCCCAGAACAGAGCTAACTGAGGAGCAGATCAAGCAGGTAGAGCAACTGGCGGCGCTTCTCAATCAAGAACAGCTTTGTGACTTTCTTGGCATCCCGAGCCGCACTTTCCGCGAAATCTGCAATCGAGATGAGCGAGTTTCTGCCGCTTATAAAAAAGGGGCCGCCCAAGCCATAGGAACGGTAGCCCAGTCGCTCATACGCAGAGCAACGCAAGGGAACGTTACGGCGCAGATATTCTTCCTCAAGACTAGAGCAGGATGGAGAGAGCAAGCGCCCGAGACGGACAACACACAGCCAATCAACATTAATTTGGTCAAGCCAGTTGCCGACAATTGAGCCAACCGTTCCCCAATACGACTACATAACGGCTGAGGAGCGTTTCCCAGCGTTTGTGGCAGGCTTCGGGGCTGGAAAGACAGAGGCCGCGATCCTGAGATGTATCTTCGGCATGATCCGTAACAAAGGTACTAACAGGGGCTTTTACGAGCCGACCTATGACCTGATCCGCATGATTGCTTGGCCTAGATTCGAGCAGACCCTATCAGAGCTTGGCATCCCGTACCGACTGCAGAAGTCTCCAACCAACCAAATCACCATAGAGGGATATGGCGTGATCTTCTTCAGAAGCATGGATAACCCGCAAAGGATCATCGGTTACGAACACGCTGACGCGGATATTGACGAGCTAGACACGCTCAAGCAAGAGGACGCGGCCTATGTATGGCGGCAGGTTCTAGCGAGAAACCGGCAGAAGAAGCAGGGGCCGAACACGATTGGCGTAACCACAACGCCGGAGGGCTTCCGGTTCGTCTATGACCAGTGGCGGCGGCAGAGCAATCCCGATTACAAAATCATCCAAGCGCCAACCAGCAGTAACAAGTATCTACCTGCCGGATATATCGAGGCGCTCAAAGAGGCATACCCAGCGCATCTGCTGGAGGCCTACCTAGAGGGAAAATTTGTCAACCTGACTTCTGGAACGGTCTACACGAGCTACAACCGGAACGCCTGTAACAGCACCGAACAGATTAGACAGGGCGAGCCGCTATTCATCGGATGTGACTTCAACGTAACCAAGCAGGCGGCAACCATTTATGTCCAACGAGAGGGCGGCAAAGTCTGGCACTGCGTAGAAGAATTGGTGAATATGTATGACACCCCAGAGATGATCGGGCTGATACAGAGCAAATTCGGCAACAATCCGATCTACATATACCCAGACGCCAGCGGTAAAAGCCGTAAGACGGTTGACGCATCAAAGTCGGATATCGCCTTATTGGAGCAGGCTGGATTCACCATCAGAGTTAATAAGCGCAATCCGGCGGTTAGAGACCGCATCATGGCAATGAACGCGGCGCTAGAACAAGGACGGGTTAAAGTGAATGCCGATAAATGCCCAGTTGTTGCAGAAAGCCTAGAGCAACAGGTGTACAAAAACGGAGAGCCGGACAAGAATACCGGCAGAGATCACCAGAACGATGCAACCACATACCCGATTGCTTACGAGATGCCCGTAGTAAAGCCGGTTGCAAATGTCTCGTTCCAGTTCGCCTTGTGATAATATATATGAGTAAATTTCCTTGGTGACCGCGTATGCCTGTTAGCACAAAGCACCCTCAGTGGGAGTTGTATAACCCTGTCTGGACTAAGACCCGTGACGCGGTTCGCGGCTCAGTTGCAATTAAAGACAAGAAGCACGTTTATCTCCCAGTGCCTGACCCAGAGACAAATGACGAGCGCATCGGCGAGAATACCATGCGGTATCGCCAGTACATTCGCAGGGCCGTCTATACCAATTTCACTGGGCGCACAAAAAACGCGCTGGTCGGCGCGGCCTTCCGCAAGAAGCCGAACATTGAATTGCCGGAGGCGCTTGAGTACCTCATTGAAGATGCGACCGGTGACGGGCTTGGCATTGAGCAGTTAGCCAAGGACGAGCTGGCAAACCTTCTTGAATGTGGGCGCACGCTTTTGCTGGTGGACTACCCGCAGGCAGAAGAAGGGCTTTCTCTTGAGGAAATTAGGCAGAGACAGCTTAGAGCCTCTATCGTTCCCTATACGGCAGAGCAGGTTGTCAACTGGCGCACTGAGGTTGCCTCGGGCCGCAAATTGCTGACGCTGATCGTGCTAGCTGAGAGCTACAAGACCGATGAGGACGAATTCGGCCACGAATACGAAACGCAATATCGCGTTTTGAGGCTAAGAGAAGAAGGTTATTCACAGCAAATCTATCGTGACGAGGAGCCTTACACTGAGGAGGTATTCCCGCGCAAAGGAGACGGCCAGACGTGGGATGTTATCCCTGCGGTGTTCGTTGGCTCAAAGAATAACGACAGCACTATTGACGATGCGCCGCTTGCGGATATTGCAGATGTAAATATCGCGCACTATCGCAACTCAGCAGACTATGAGGAGTCCTGCTTCATAACAGGACAGCCAAGCCTGTTCATTACCCATTCTCTTAATATGGAAGAATGGTTTGAGTACAATCCCGAGGGCATCAAGTTGGGAGCCAGAGCGGGGCACGTTCTGGGGGAAAGTGGTTCCGCCACATTGCTACAGCCAAACGCCAACAACCTAGTGATGGACGCGATGAAGGCGAAAGAAAACCAAATGGTAGCAATCGGCGCACGAATAATTACCGACAGGGGCAACAACGAGACAGCAGAAGGCGCTCGTATCCGGTTTGCTTCTGAAAACAGCGTACTGGGGGATATTGTAGGCAACTTAAGCTCTGCCATGATTCAATGCATCGGCTGGTGTAGTGAATTTATGGGCGCTCCAGACGAATTTACGTTCGTCCTCAATAGCGAGTTCTATGACAAGTCTGTCGACCCGCAGTTGATCATGTCGATGATTAACCTGATGGATCGCCAGATCATTAGCGATCAAGACATTTTTGACCGGCTGAAGGCGGCAGGAATCATAGACGGCGCTAGAACGCTTGAGGATGTTCGTGAGGAGATGGGCGATTTAAGCCCAGTAGTCTGATGCCGAAAAAAGACCCAAGGCTAGAGCGTTACGGGCTTTCCGGCTATAACAAGCCAAAGCGCACACCAAAGCACCCAACCAAAAGCCATGTCGTGCTGGCTAAAGAGGGCAACCAGACAAAGCTGTTGCGATTCGGCGAGCAAGGCGTAAGCGGCTCACCAAAACGTAAGAGCGAGAGTAAGGCTGATGCCGCGAGGCGTAAGAGCTTCAAGGCAAGACACGCAAAGAATATCGCCAAAGGCAAAATGTCTCGGGCGTATTGGGCAGACAAAGTGAAATGGTGAGGATGCAATGCCACGTAAAGACATGAAGAAATCTGGAATCAAGGTTATCAAAAAGCCCAAGAAGGCAGGATACAAAAAGCCTAAAGGCAAGAAGTAAGCCGTGAATGTCGTCTCAGGATGATATTTTTGATGCGCTAACGCGCCACCAAATCTTTGTTCTTCGCTACGCAAGAGGGCGAGAAGCAGAGGCAGAGCGATTCATTGCGGGTACGCTCAACGAGATAATCTACCGGCTAGAAGAGACCAAGCTGACCGATTTCGCTAGGAGCAGGCTTCAAGCTCAGGCGCGTGATCTTTATGAATATGTCAAGCAGAGCGGTTTTGGCTACGCCGAATCACTTAAGCGAGACATGGTTCAGTTTGCAAATTACGAAGCCAATTTCAATCAGCGCGTTCTTGCGCAAAATCTGAGCGTAGAAATTGGTCTGCCATCTCCAGTGCAAATACAGCAGGCCGCATTCCTAGACATAATGGGGCTGGAGCCGTCACAGGGCTACACGCTAGGCGGCATGATTGACGAATTCGGCCAGCGCAACGCCAACATGATTTTAGCCACAATCCGGCAGGCCGCAGTGTTGGGCGACACAACCGACCAGCTAATACGCAACATCAGAGACCTTGAGCCTATGCAGAAGCGCAAGGCCGCTACGCTGGCGCGTACAGCGGTAAACCATGTGGCGGTGCAGGCGCGGAAAGAGACGCTCAAGGAAAACGATGACGTACTACTGGGCTATGAATGGGTAGCAACCTTGGACAGCAGGACATCGCTCATCTGTATGTCCAGAGATGGCGTGATCTACAAAGATTACGATAAAGACCCGAAACCGCCAGCACACTTCAACTGTCGAAGCACCATAACGCCAGTGGTTGACCCTCAATACGATCTGGGGGCAGATATTGTCGGCAAACGCCCTGCGAAAGGTAGCAAGGGCACAGGGCAGGTATCGGCAGACCTGAATTACAACGATTGGCTCAAAAATCAATCATAGGCCTTTCAGAACAAGGTTCTAGGCAAAGGACGAGCAAGCCTTTTCCGCTCTGGGGTGCCTCTGACCAAGTTTGTAGATGCCCGAGGCCGAACCCTGACGTTGCAGGAGCTAGGCGAGTTAGACAGAGACTTTAACGCCAGTTCAGTGCAAGAAATTCTTGACCGTTTGGATGAGCTTGGCGGCCCGATTAAGCCACCGAAAGGGCCGAATCTAACCACATTCAGCAAGCCGCGCCAGCCGCAAGGCGAAATACGCATAACCCCAGCGGATCAAGTCCGAATCCTAGAGGCCGATCAAGCCAAGACTCGGCTGAAAAACTGGGTGCAGAACAACGCTAAGGATGATAGACACCTGACCTATAGCCGGTTTTCTGGGCGTCGGTACATGCCAGACGGCGATTGGAAAGAAATAGACAAGATAGATGACGACGTTCTGAGGGGCTTTGAATCCTGTATTGACGACATGGACGCAATATGCGATTTATTTAACGTGCCGCGTTTAAAGGGTATCCTTCCGATTAACACAGGGCGTACAATAGCGAACATGGGCGATGCAACCATGGGCCTAAACAGCGAACCATTGCGCCGCTTGTTATTAGGGCTAGACAACAAATCGTCTTTTGCCAAAACCCATAGATCAATCAATAGCTGGACGAAAAAGACGAGAAAAAGCGCAGGGAAAATCGAATGGGCGTTTGGCAGGCCGTGGACGATTGATGAATTTCTCGACAACGATTATGACCGCGCCCGATCTACTTTTTTCCATGAGCTTGGGCATCACATCCATCAAATGTATAAGACTCAGGCTAATAAGCGGTATTGGGGCGAAAACGCGACTCCGATTGAGCTTTTGATGGCTACGAAGCGCGGCAAATATACACTTGCAAAGAGGCATTCCCCAAGCCGGTACGGTGACACAGATACTCACGAATGGTTTGCGGAAAATTTCTCGGCTTACTTTATGAACAAGCGGGACAAGGTAGATGACCTATTCCTAGACCTAATTGAAGATATGATAAAAGGGGCTTACCCATGACGTCTGATGAGGCTTGGGAAAAAATCACGCAAATCACGAATAAACAGCGCATGACAGAAAAAGACTTCAAGGATGTCCGCGCTTTAATGAAATTCATGACGGAGCGAGAGCAGTCATGGATAGAGGAAGGCTTATTCCTTCGGGAAAATGCCAGAAAACGCGGTTGAGCCGCAAACTTGCTAACCAGAGGTGACGCATGGACTTACAAAACGTAGAGCTAGATGAAGAAACCAAATCAGCCATTGCTCAACAATTCAACGAGCAACTAGAGGCCAAACTCAACGAGGAAACCGCCGGACTGAAGGCGAAAGTTGATGAGCTTCTGGGCGAGAAGAAGAGAGTACAGCAGGAGAGAGAAGAGGCCAGAATGCAGGCCAAGGCAGAGGCCGAAGAAAAAGCCAAGCGGGAAAATGATTACAAGCAGTTGTTTGAAGCTCAGAAACAAGAGTCAGACACACTGCGAGCGACCATTGAGAAAATGAACGCCAACTTACAAAAGACGCAAATTACCGCCGAAGCTGGTAAAATAGCTTCACAGTTGACGAAAGACACCCAGAGGGCCGAGCTTTTGTCAGAGAAAATTAGCCAGAGGCTAACCATCGTTGATGGGGAATTGCGGGTTACTGATGAGTCGGGACAGCTTACTGTTTCCAGCCCAGAAGAGCTTGCAAACACAGTTCGCTCAAAGTACCAATTCCTTGTGGATGGCACTCAGGCGAGTGGCGGCGGGGCCGCACGGTCAGACGGCAGGGCCGAAGAAAGACCAAAACAAATCAGTCGATCAGAATTTGACGCGCTCAGTCACGTGCAACGTGCCGAGTTCTTCAAATCTGGCGGCAATGTTTTTGATGAATAATTTGGAGGCCAACAATGGCTAACGTATTGACTGATCTGGCGGCAGATATCTACAAAGCCGCAGACGTGGTAGGGCGCGAGCTTGTGGGCTTCATCCCTGCTTCTACTATCAACGCTAATGGCTCAGAACGTGTGGCAAAAGGCGACACTGTACGAGCTTCATTCACCCGCACCGCGACTGCTGTAAATGTCAGCGAGTCTATGACTATTCCCGAAGGCACTGACCAGACGGTAGACAACAAGACTCTCAGCATCAGCAACAGCCGCGCTGTACAGATTCCTTACACTGGTGAGGATATCCGACACCTGAATAACGGTATCGGCTACGAAACAGTCTATGGCGATCAAATCGCACAGGCTATGCGTACTCTGTGCAACGAAATTGAAGCTGACCTTTGGGAAGAGGCTTATACCAGCGCTTCACGAGCTGTTGGTACTGCCGGCACTACTCCATTCGGTTCTAACTTTGACGAAATTGCAGACGTTCGCCAAATCCTCGCTGATAACGGTATGCCCATGAATGACGGGCAAGTGTCTCTCGTTCTGAACACTGCCGCAGGCGCTAACCTACGCAAAAACTCAACGCTTCAGCAGGTCAACACCTCTGGCGGCGGTGATCTTCTGCGTCAAGGCGTTTTGCTTGACCTTATGGGTATGGCTGTACGCGAATCCGCGCAAGTTGGCTTGCACACCAAAGGCACTGCTACTGGCCTTGATGCAAACGGCGGTGAGCCTGTAGGCGAAACCTCTATCGTTCTGGACGGTGGTAGCGGCGGCTCGTTGTTGGCTGGTGATATTGTGACGTTTGCTGGCGACAGCAATAACTACGTCGTAAACACTGGCTTCGTGGCGGCGGCTGGCACGGCGGTAATCGGCGCTACCGGTCTGCGTGAAGCACTGGCTGACGCAACGGAAATGACGATTGGCAATAACTACACGCCTAACATCGCTTTCCACCGTCGCGCTCTGGAGCTTGCTGTACGCGCTCCTGCAGTGCCAGAAGGCGGTGATTCAGCTGATGATGCGCTGACTGTTCAAGACCCTGTAAGTGGTCTGGTGTTTGAGGTGCGAGTCTACAAAGGCTACCGCAAGACCATGATCGAAGTTGCTACTGCATGGGGCGTCAAGGCTTGGAAGTCTGACTTCATTGCTACCCTGATGGGCTAAAGAGAACAGGGGGCGCAAGCCCCCTTTTCCCTCGAGAGGATAAACATGGCGTTGATTGTAGAAGATGGAAGCGAAGTATCTGGCGCTAACAGTTATGTAAGCGTTGATAACTTTATCGCTTGGGCAGACGCTAGAGGGGTAACTTACCCAGCATTGCCAGAGCTTCAGCACAAGATATTGCGAGCAATGGATTACATTGAGTCTTTATCTTTCGTGGGGCAAAAGAATACCGATACACAGGCGCTTCAGTGGCCTCGGGCTTACGTTACGATTGACGGCTATTCAGTCGAGTCGGACGAAATCCCGCCAGAATTAAAGCTGGCGGTATATGAGGCGACCAAGATAGAGATTGACGGTGACAGCAAATTGACGGCTTCTGAGCGGGAAACCATCAAGGAGAAGATCGGCGATATTGAAGTCACCTATGCGTCTAGTGCAGGAATGAAGCGACAAACGCCAGCGCTGACAAGGGCGCTGAAAAAGCTCGTTAGAGCAGTAAACGAAATTAGCCGCGTATGAGTTTTAACTACGTTCCGTTAAAGGCTTCAGCCGCTACTCTGCTGACCAAATTCGGGCGGCAGTATACTTTTACGCGCACAACCGAAGGCGCATATAACGCTGGGACAGGGACAACCACCAATACTACTTCCACTTTCAAGAAATATGCGTGCCTTTTTGATTACTCCGACAGAGATTCTGCAGGCCTAACGATTGAGGCCGGTGACAGAAGAATGCTCGCTGAGGGCTATTCCTACGAAGTCGGTGACACAGTTTCTATAGATGGCGACACGTATCGCGTTATTTCTGTATCGCAAAACCAGCCAGCAGGAACCGCACTGGCAAGCAACCTACAGGTACGCAAATGAAGTCGTGGAATCTTGCCATTAAAGACATATCCGAGTACCCAGAGAAGGTGGTTCGCGGAACGCTCCTAAGCATGGGTTCTAAGATCATAAAGAGAAGCCCAGTTGATACAGGGCGATTCAGAGGTAATTGGCAGTTTACGTTTGGCGCTCCAGCAATGGGGCAGGTTTCAAGCACCACAGCACCTAATGGCGAGCTTATGCAGGCTGTGAAAAACTGGCAATCGGGTTTCGCGTTTTACATGACGAATAACCTTCCTTACGGGGAGCGGCTTGAGTACGGCTGGTCTAAGCAGGCTCCTCAGGGCATGGTTAGAATTACCCTTGTGGAGTACGACATGATTATCGAGCAAGAGGCGCAAAAGCTGTGACAACGATATTCAATGACGTGCAGGCGGCACTGGATACGAAGCTGAAAACCTTTACGGGCGCTCCGATAGCGTACCAAAACGTGCCGTACAAGCCGCAAGCGGGGACTGCTTATGTCAGGGCGAGCTTTATTCCCGCAGAAACGACACAGGCGTCTTTGGGCGAGAGCGGCAAGGACGAAACCAACGGGATTTATCAGATTGACGTGGTTGTGCCTAGAGGTAGTGGCAGGCCGCAGTTAATTGACGCCGTGGCCGATTTGTTCAAGCGGGGAACCGTTTTGACGTACAATAGTGTAAATATCAGGGTGCGATCTGTGAGCATGGCACCGGCTATATTAGAGGACGAATGGTACTTTGTGCCAATCTCGGTCAACTTTCAAACATATACAGAGGCTAGAACATGACTATTGCAAATGGAGCACAGCACAGTCTGCACTACGTTGCCGAGACTTCTTACGGCACTACACCAGCAACCCCGAGCTTTTTACCGCTCCCGCACACTGGCACAACGCTGGCTGTCACCAAGGATGCCGTAGAGAGCGAGAAGATTCGCGGAGACCGGCAGGTAGAGGATTTCCGTCACGGCAATAAAACCGTAGGCGGCGAAGTTTCTTCCGAGCTAGAGTACGAAGCGTTTGACGATCTGCTAGAAGCGGCCCTCTGCGGCACTTGGGCTACAGACGTACTGAAGGCTGGCACAACCCGCCGATCCTTTTCTATTCAGCGCAAATTTGCTGATCTAGCGACTCCCGAATATCACACCTACACCGGCTGTGAAGTGAACAGCTTGGCGCTTTCGGTTGCCCCTAACTCAATGGTTACGGCTACTTTCGGGATAGTCGGCAAGAATCTCAGCCTTGGAACCTCTGCGATTACCGGCTCAACTTTCGGCGCAGACGTTGGAAACAGCCCATTTGATTCGTTTACCGGATCAATTACCGAAGGCGGCTCAAGCATTGCCACGGTAACGTCAATCGAGATGAGCCTTGAGAACGGCATAGAGCCGCTTTTCTCTGTGGGTAGCCAGACTACGAATCGTCCGTCAATCGGGCGTTCACGGCTCACAGGGACGCTCACAACGTACTTCGAGAACAAGTCGCTGTACGAGAAGTTCTTGAACGAGACCAGCAGTAGCATTGTGCTGACTCTGACCGATCCCGATGGCAACAGCTATGAAATCGACCTTCCCAACGTCAAGTACAACTCAGGACAGCCTGATGTTGCTGGCGAGGGCGCGATTACTATCGCCATGGAGTTTGTTGCTCTGTATGATACGACAGACTCAAGCCAAATCGTAGTAACAAGGACTGCCGCATAATGGAGTTATCACAGCTTGCAACGGCTGAAGCCCACCAAGAGGGAGCGGAGTGCAATATCTCCGACCCTCTCTCGGGAAAGCCTACAGACGTATTCATAAAGATAATGGGCGCTGACTCTGCCAAATGGCGAGAGCAGAAGAAGAAGCAGACCAACGCTGTATTGGAAGCTCGGTCAAGTGGCAAGAGCACCCCTATTGATTTTGACCAAATGGATGTAGACGCGCTGGTTGCTGTCACTATCGACTGGCGAGGGATTAAGTCGGAGGGCAAAGAGTACAAATTCACGAAACAGAACGCGAAGCATCTATACCAGAATTCTCCGTCAGTGGTGAATCAGCTATTAGCGTTCTTGAGTGAAGGAGCAAATTTTACCAAGGGCTGATAGACGACTTCCTGCAGTACGGGCTGTGGTTTTTGTGGATGCACGGAAAGCCCGAAGGATCGACCATCAGCCGGTATGATTCACTCAAGCAGGTAGAAAAGACAACGGGCAAAACGCCGCCTGACCTGTTAGGTGGGCCGAAATTCAAGCAGGAATTTGAATATGCGTGGCAAGTGTTCTGTACGATGCCAAAGCATAGTTACACGGAAATAGAGGCATATAGCAGGCTGACGGGTGTAAAATTAAGCCCTTGGGAAGTCGAGGCCGTTATGGTTCTCAGCAGACAACGAGAGGCAGGCATCCAATGGCAACCGAAGTAGGCCAATTAGTCCTAAAGGTAGACACAACCGGCGTTAAATCCGCAGAAGCCGCAGTAGAGCGGCTAGGCGATGCCGCGCAGGACACTACCGCAAAAACCCAAGCAATGAACAAAACCAGCAGACGCGGAAATGTCGTAATGGCAGATTTCGGGCGCAGGGCTGGTATGGCTGGCGTGCAGGTGGAGCAGTTCGCTGGCCAAGTCGCTATGGGCCAAAACCCAATGCGAGCATTTGGCGTACAGGCCGCTGACTTGGGCTTTGTGCTTGGGGTTCCGCTGTTAGGCGCTGTTGTTGGTATCGGCGCGGCTATCGGCAGTGTGCTTATTCCTATACTCATGGACGGAAAGAAGTCCACCGAGGAGCTAGAGGATTCCCTAAAAGATATCGCGGACGTAATGGCGACTAGGGCCGCAGATGGCGCTGACATTCTCAGCGAGCGATTCTTGAAGCTGGCTAGGACAAGCAGGCAACTCGCTGAAATAGAGCTTCGCGTCAAGATGATTGACGCAATGCAGAACGTTGCCGCCGCTCAAGCCGCTCTAATCGACTCAACAGAAGAATTACGCGTTGTTCAGCATGAGTTCGGGAAAAACGTTAAAGCCAACCCGCGCATATTGCGGGAGTTCTCAGAAGAGATGGGCATTAGCCAAGAAAGGGCGCTCCGTTTGAGAGAGGCTATAGACGGCATGAGGGCTGGAAACGAAGGCGCTCAAGAATCGTTCATCAACCTTGTCAGAGAGGCCATGGAAACCGAAGAGGTTACGCCAGCCTTTGCCAATCTCGCTAGGCAAGTACTGCAGGCCGCTTTAATGATGGGCACTGCTGAGGAGCAGGCTGAATTCCTTAAAAAGGCACTCACAGACTTAGACGCGGCCCTTAACGCATCTGGAGAAGAATTCCAGACCCATTCTGAAATCTCTGCCGCCGCCGCTGAAAAGATGGTGGAGAGGATTATCGCGGCAAATGACACGCGCATTGAGGCAATCGACAGGCGAGAGCGTGAAAACCTTGAGACGGTAAATGAGCTTCGTGCCAAAGAGCTAATCAGCGCACAGCAACATGAAGAAGCTATTGCGGCGATAAAGGCCGTTGGAAGGGATGCCAGAAGGGAGCTTGCCCTATCTGAGCATGAAGAAAAGATGGATCGCATTAACGCCGAGAATGAGCGGGAAATGCAGATTCTTATTGAGAACGACAGAAAGAAGCGGGAGATGGCCCAGCAAACTACTGACTCTCTTTTGGCTTTTGAGGATGTATTGCTTAAAGGCAAGTCAGAGAAGCAGAAGGCCGCTTACCGGCTCGCAGTGAATCTAGCCAATGCTGAGAAGCGCGAGAATGCCAAGAAGATTATCAGCAATTCTTACGATGCGGCTATGAAGGCTTATCAGGCGCTAGCAGGCATCCCTATAGTTGGCCCAGCATTAGGCGCGGCGGCGGCGGCGACCATTTTGGCGGCAGGTGTTACTTTTGCGGCTCAGTCTTTGTCTGGCCGAGCATTAGGCGGTCAAGTACGCGCCGGAGAGTCTTATGTGGTGGGTGAGCGCGGCCCTGAAATACTCACAATGGGCACTGGCGGCAGGATTACCCCGAATGAAGCCATGAGAGGCGGAGGGCAGCAGATAGTAAACAAGAACGCTAACGTGTCCTTTAGCATTCAAGCCAATGACACAGAAGGGTTTGACGATCTACTTAACAGCAGGCGCGGCGTTTTGATAGGGATCATCAACGAGGCGCTTAACGACAACGGCAGGGCGGCGTTAGTATGAGTTATCCAACAACACCTGAATTTTCGGCAATCAAGGTAGAGAGCCAGCATAGCAATGTTAGAACTGAAACCAGAAGCGGCAGAACACAAGTAAGGTCGCTTGGCGCTCAAAGATGGTCTTTTACTGCTAAATACAACGATCTGACGCGGGATGAGTTTGCCCCCGTTTTTGCGTTTGTTGTTGGAACAGGCTCTGGCGTGGATTCTTTTGATATTGTGCCGCCAGTTATAAGCGACTCCAAAGGCGACGTCTCTGGAACGGTTTTAGCTAACGGGGCGCACAGCATAGGAGATTCCGCAATCGCAATAGACGGCATATCGGGAACGATTAAAGCTGGTGACTTCATTAAGTTTGCGGGTCACAATAAAGTTTACATGGTCACAGCAGACAGGACTGGCGCTGGCAGTATGTCTATGCATCCTCCGTTGATTTCTGCGGTGGCAAATGATGCACAAATTACATATGACAATGTGCCATTTAAGATGCGCGTAACCAATGATATACAGCAGTTTGGGCTAAAAGAGTTTGATAGGTTTACTTTTGAAGTAGACATGATCGAGGTTATCTAATGCCACGGACAGTCGATTCATCCCTTATTGCGGAGTTAGCAAAAGATAGCTTTACAATGGTTCACCTTATAGAG
>Ga0099848_1000784_pt1 | contig 14739 bp, 20 predicted proteins | sample CB_VirMetaG_3_FD_78179 | JGI IMG/M metagenome (GOLD analysis project Ga0099848, IMG submission 78179) | Freshwater to marine saline gradient viral communities from Chesapeake Bay - CB_1508_1S Viral MetaG | ecosystem: Environmental > Aquatic > Marine > Coastal | place: USA: Chesapeake Bay... | reverse complement strand
AGGAAGTTTTAGACGGCTGTGCGTACGTCACCCTCTTCGCCGCCACGACGGACTACGTCGTTGATGACGCCGATAACGCGGGTGTTGTTCTCCATCGTCCAACGTGCAACGTAGCGGTCATATTCGCGACGTGCTTGTGTGCTGAGTGTGGACAAAGCCTCCGGGTTTGTAATGCCAGTCAACTGGCCCAACGCGGCGCTATCAATCTGGCCGTTCGATTCCTTAATAAGGTTCAGGGCTGTTTGAAGGTGTGGCTGGATGCGCGTGGCGATGACATTGGATCGACGGGCATCCGAAAATGCGCCTGTCAGGTCGATGCCAAGCGCTTCGGTATCTAGACCATAGATACGCCCGAACTCAGTGCGCGCGTCGGCAATGTTCCCTGTGTAGCCATAGAGGAAGTCGTCGATGAGGGCGTTCATGTTCCCTTGCGTACGGGCTTTGTTATTCGCCATTTCCAGCGCACGTTGCTGATCGTCATACGCTTTGCGTTCAGCGCCTTCCTGTCCCAAACGAGTGAGAATATCGGCGCTTGGCAGACCGCCGCGCAGATAGCCCATACCCATCCCTTGGCCGACGTTCTGGTCGATCCAAGATTGGAAGTCTGTCGCAGTGGCGTAGGGGTTGTTCTTCTTGAAATCCTCAAACGCCTTGGCAAGTTCCATACGCTGACGGCGACGGTTCTCAGCCTGAGTGCTGAAGCCTTCTGCGAATCCTGCCATGTTTATCATCGTGCTGTCCTCTTAATTCTGGAATAGGCCGCTAAACCAATCATCAAGTCTCTGTCCGTAGCTTGGGCCATACGTTGGGTTGCCTTGGTCATTCGTTCCAGTGCGTGGAGATGTACCCAAGAAATCAAACATGCTCTTACCGAAGCCAGAAGACGCGTTGTAAGCATTGGTCGCGGCTTGGTTGGAAGACGAAGTGGCGCTCGACAGCAACTGATTGCCGATAGTGCCGACATTGCTCATGTACGTAGTCGGGTTCGGTATCGACACGTTGTACGGATTAAAGATTGATGAGCCAATCTGCGTACCCGACATGGTGGCGGCAGTAGACGGAACACGATACTGGGCCATGCCGACGCCGGGATTGATTTGATCGTAGACCGCAGAGTTAATACTGACTGGCGCACGATAGTCGTTGGCGCTTGCGACGTTCCGGTTGTAGATGCTGGACGGCACAGACGTCGCCATCTGGTATGCGCCAGCGGCAGACGGCAGAGCGCGGAGGTTCTGCATCTGGTCGAGACCAGCACCTGCGACGCCGCCAGTTTCTGCCAGAATGGCTTGGCGCAACTGCATCAATGCGTTTGCATTGCCTTGAAGCGCAGACGATTGCCCAGTGATGTAGCGCATCGCGTCGTCGTACGCGGCAGACCGAGCCTGCTGGTACTTGTCGGCAATCGCGCTTGCGATTTGCGCACGCTTAGATTGACCCGTTGAACTGAGGTCGATGCCCTTACGGATAAGGTCTGCCTCTCCGACAGACGCCACGGCAGTCGCGGCGCGGTCGACATCCGACATGTTTTGATCCATGCGGCGAGCGATTTCTGCGTCGATGTCTGCCTGTGTTAGGGCGTCAATGGTTGGCGCGGGGCCAAGTGAAGCCTGTGTTCCAGCCAATGTGTTTTGCAGGCCACCGATCTGGGCGAGGATTGCGTTGCGTACAGCAAGCTCATCAGCCCGCTCTTGGTCTGCGGTCGCCTTGTAGTCTTGGTATTCGCCAATGACGAAATCGCGCTCCATCTCCGCCTTTGCACGGTCTTCGAGGAAGCGGCGCATGTCGTCTGCGCGTTCGCCAGCGGCAACAGACTTGGCTTCAGCAAGCTGTTGAAGCGCAAATTCGCGCTCATCGGCGCGAAGGTCTTGGTTCTGAAGGAGTTGCTCAATCTGGAATTGTCGGACTTTCGCGGCCTCTTGGTCTTCTAGCACCTGTCGCTCAATCTGCGCGCGGCGCTCCTCCATCAACTGGGCTTTGTATTCTTCCGATTGTTGCTTGTTGTACTCGCGTTCCTGATTGGCGATCAGGCGGTTCATCTGCTCGATTTGCCGCTGATATGCGTTCTCCTCAGACTGGCGTCGCTGTGCATCGAGCGCCATCCCCATCTGAAGCTGTTGAAGCTCCATCTGCTTATCGAACTGGTACTGCTGTTGCGCCATCTGCGCCTTCGCAGTGTTCGAGGCGGAGATCGCCCCGATAGCACTACCAGCGAGACCGAGAACTGCTGAGAACATTATCAGCCTCCTTCTTATCCAACCCGAATGACGCCCAATGCGTTCGAGAACGCGGAGGGTGACAAGCCAAGCGGGATCGGTTCTTCTTCTTGAGATGCCAACATCGCTAGATATTGTTGCAGAGTCATCGGGTCTACCTGCGACAAATCTTGGAAGGTTGGCAGGCCAGAAGCGCCCAGCGTCAAGCGTTGCTGTGCGGCGTTTTGACGGGCCGCGACAGCTTCCGCGTCTGCCTCCAGACGCTGACGCTCGCTGTTCAGACGGTTCATAATCGCGTCAACTTCGTCCATGGCTTGCGACGCGTTGTAGAGTTCTGCCTCTGCTTGGATTGCGTCGTACGCAGACTGGTTGTCTGTCAGGTCGCCAGTGCCGTAGTAGGAAGCGTTGTTCACGGTTTCCATCAACTGCTGGGCGCGCTGTTCGAGGTTGGCGCGGTAGTTAGCCAACTCCGTCAAGCGTGCGTTGACTTGGTCTATGCCGCCGCCAATCTGACTTTGGATGCTGTCGACACGGCCACCGGAGAATGGAGCCAGTGAGCCTTCCAACGTACGTAGCTGGGCCAGACGGTCGCGTATCCCAGCCTCATCGTAGAGGTTGAGGTCAGCCAAGCCTTCTGTCGCACCAGTGATGCCGCCAGCAATCTTATCCAGTTCAGACTGGCGCTTCTCGTTTAGTGCGGCCAACGCGGCTTGCGCGTCATTGATGGAGCCAGTCGCGCCAGAGAAGTCGTAGTCCAAGAGGGAAGAGAAGCCGCCCATCTTGCCTTGTAGGTCGCGCAGGTTGTCTTGGATGGCATTGAGGCCAGCGGCGCTGTAGATGTTGCCAGTCTCAGCGGCCTGCTCGATGCCGCGCGCAGTGTTCAGATAGTTCTGCTCTGCGGTGCTGATGCGTGACAGTTCGTCTGCACGTTCGCGTTGCAACTTATTCAGCGCCAGTTCTACGTCCGCAATGTCGCCGAGTTCGTCGTTGAAGTTGAAGCCAAGCTCCGAAGAGAAGCGGCCTGCTTCACGTTGCTTCTGGTCAATCAGCGCTTGCAGTTCGTTCATGCCAGCCTCGCTGGCAATGTTGTAGCCAGACAAGGTGTTGCGGAAACTGTCTGCGGAGCCGAGTAGACCCTGCTCGTACTGCTTGATGCGCTGTTCTTCGGCGGCGCGCTGGGCGCGCAAATCCTGAAGACCAGACGTCAGGCTGTTGTACGTGGAGTCGAACTGAGTGAAGCCCTGCGGGTACATCTGATCCAAGATGGAAGACGAGAAGGCGTTGCGCTTCGCGTTCAGCGATGCAAGGTCACGCTCCATCTGGTTCATCTGGTTCAAGTCGGCAATACCAAGCTGGCCCAGCGTTGTGTTGTAGCCGCCGATGTCGCCCAACAGACCTGTACGGAAGTCTGAGATGCGTTGCTCTTCAGCTTGGCGTTGCTTGTTGAGGTTGTTCAGCGTGTTGGTCAAGCTACCGACGTTGTTGTTCAACTGCGTGTACAAGTTGCTGTTCATCGCGTTGAGCGTCGGGATGTTGGTAATGCCAACCGCACCGTACTCAGAGTTGACCGTTGAGTCGAAGACGGGCTTGTCGACTCCCAATGACAGACTGCCCAAGTTTGTGTTGAGACTGCCAAGGTCGGCTAGAAGAGAACTGTACTTGTTCTCATTCTCTGCTGTGTTGGGGTTGTCATACAGGTCGCGCATCGTCATGCCACCAATCGACCCGCTTAGATTTCCAAGCGTGGTGTTGTAGCCAGACAAGGCGGTGTTGTAGTTGTCGACAGCCGTGTTGTATTCGTCAGCTTTCTTTTTATAGCCAGCTTCAGTGTCGAGACGAATTTGCCGCTTCTCGGCTGTGTAGTCGGGTGGTGGCGGAGGTGAGCTACCGTACATGACCTACTCCTTTTCCCAGTCTTCAAAGGTTTCTGTGGAAGTTTGATGGCTCTTGCGATGGATGTCTTCCATCACGTCGAGCGCATGCGCTACGCCACCAGTTAAGAGGGCTGTCACATGGGCGACATGCTCAACACCCTCACGATAAACAAACGCGAACATGCGCGTTTTGCGATTTTCGGAACGACGCCACTGCTCACTCTTCGCCCACATCATTATTGATGTCGCCATTACTGGAGAGAGGATGTCTTTGTGTTCCTGAAAAAACTTGTTCCGGCCATTTGTAATGACGGCGCGGTGCAGAAGATGAGCCACGTCAGCTACCGGGTCTTTGCTATCCCCGTCGGCAATATCGTCCGCCAAACGCGTCATAGCCGCTACGTTCTCTAGGAACGCGGCGGCGTCTTTATTGTGGTTAGCCCACTTACGCGTCAGCTTGGAGATTTGGTCATCTTTTAAGGCCATACTTAACTCGCCACCACACTGATTGCCATGGTCACTTCAAGGATTGACGCCGAAGAGTTGTTGGTTACGACAAAGCCCACTTCGTGCGACGCGTTGGTTGCGTCGATCTCGATTGGTGTGCCAAGCGTGAACTCGTTTGGCGTTGAGCTAACGCTGTAAACACTGCCGTAGACGTTGCCATCGACCGAGATTTGCACAGAGCAAGTGCCAGACGTGGTTTGCAAGGCAAGCCCGTCAATGCGGATTTTTTGCTTGTAGATGCGCTTGATCTTGTAAGTCGTGTTCGTCGGTGTAGCGACCTCTTGGTAGAAGCTGTCAGATGACAACACCGATGGAAGCTGGCTAGACGGCAGACGTCCGGTTGAGTCCAGAGATGCCACGCCGTTTGCCGAACCCTTCTGCGTAACAGCAATCACAGACGATAGGTCGACCGTGCCGTACTCAAGAGCCGTACCCGTGCCGTTCACCTTGACGAATTGACCAGCATTGCTGGTTGTGAAGGTGGGCAGGGACGAGTCAGGCGACGTACGCAACCACTGTGTGCCGTCATAGAACTTCAACTGGTTTGGCGTCTGCGAAGTATCGTGCCACAGATCGCCCGTCGCTGGGGATACTGGGGTTGAGGAGCCGACGGTCAGCTTGGCTTTTGCGCCCAAGTCTGTGACGAGACCGCTAACCTTGGCTTGAGCAATGTCGCCATTGGCGATGCTGATCTTGTCAAAGCGGATCAGACCAGTGTCAGTGTGGACGTAGTTCTCCTCGAACATCATGCCAGTGACGGCCTGCACAGACGTGTTCTCGACTGTGATGACGGACACCAAGTTCCCAGATGGGATGGCGGACGTGAAGGTGATTGTGTCTGTGTCAGACGAAGCCACGTAGTCGTACGCACCACCCTCGCGCTGGAGGATACCGTTCTTGTACACCTGCAATTTGGTCTCAGCAGAGTGAACGAATGGGAAAACGGTTTGCGTTGCGGTCGTGTAAGTGTCTTGGCGGACGTAGCCAGTGATCGAAGTGGCGCGTACCTTGTAGATGGTTACGATCTCACCGCCAGCCAAAGCGGAAGTGAACGTCACCGTGTTAGCCGTGTCGTCTGAGGTGTAGTCGTAGGAGCCGCCGGGGGTCTTCAGAACGCCATCGAGGTAAACCAGAAGGTCGTCTGTGGACTCGTGCGCGTAGCTGAATACCGTCTGACCAGCGGTAGCCGTGTAGTCTACACGACCGTAGATGATTGGTGCGCCGATCTCACCGAAGTCTTGGCCGGGTTCGCCACGGATTTCTGCGAGCGTCACGAGCGTAACCCAGCCGCTATTGGCGTCTGCATATTCGCCAATACGGTACTGGATGCCAGCGGAGGAGTCCTTGCGTAGTTCTACTGGCCCATCAAAATCGCCATTGGCGTTAAAGATTTTTGCCAATAGCTCACCGACGGTGTTGTTCCCGAACTCAGCCGCGTTGATGTAGCGGATGATGCTCTCGAACTCGGTGTTAATGTTGCCGCTTGAACCGTAGTTCTGCGGGTATTGTTGTCTGATGCGCGCCATATTATGTCCTCACAGTCACAGCGAAACCGATGATCCTCAGAAGCCCACCACCGCCCTTTGACCGGATGCGGTACTGGGCGGCTTTGTAACGGTGCGACCATTTCCGTTCATACTGCTTGGATAATGGCACATCCTCAAAGTAGTTGTCGTCCGAGGTATCGTTCACTTCGATGGTTAGAGACCCGATGATTTTCTTGTCGATGTCGATTGCGTCGACCTCGATCACCCCCTTGCCTGTGGCTTGGATCAGGAGGCTGTAAGTCTCCTTCGTATCCGTCAGACTGCCATGCCAAAGAAGAGGGGTCACAATGTTCATCTCAGGCGTGAAGCTGTCAGGCTCGTCGTCCTCAATTTTAAGCACTTCGTACACGCCACCAGACGTCCCGTAGACCAGTCGGCCACCAAGGAAAGCGCCACAGCGTGAGTTGAGGAAGTCGCCTGTTGAGAACTTCGGTTGCGCGCCTTCACCCCCCTCTGGGTTCATTGCGAGGGTCAGGCGCTTGGTAATTTGCCCGCCAGCTTGCGGGAAAAATACGTGGTACTGGGCGGTGTCTTGGTCAAATACCGCCGAAATCCGCTCTTTGTTTGGTACGGATTTGAATAGCTCGCGATAAAGCAGGTCGATCTTGTCCGACAGGCTGTAGGAGTACACTAGGATGCCGTTGTCTTCCGACCTCTTGATCGAATGGATACCAGATCGCGAGCAGAATAGGAGGTCTGTCCCTGCGTTCTGGATCGTGTTGTGGCTGGCACAGCCAATGTAGATGTTCGCGTTGTCGTCGATTACCCATTGTTCGATGTCCGGGTCAATGCGGTAGATGATGGCACGGTCTGCCGTGAACACCACCAACCTGTTTTGTTCAAAGGAGCCGAGTCCGGTAATTTGGTCGGCGGTTCCGAGTAAGTTTGCGACGTCAATGAAGCCAGCGCGCAAGACGTTTGTGCTTGCTGGGTCTTCATCCTCTGGGAAGATTTCGTCCTGATCCACACGGGTGAGGTGGACTTGGGTCTCCCGACCCGGAATACCTGCTACGGCCAGACGGCGCTGGACGGACGTGATGTACGCGGGGCGTAGCTTGTCTGCCGCAGGCGATTGGTTGCGACTAAAGTTGATGCCGTCGTACCGATACAACGGATTGGCTCGGCTGGCGAAAATCACGCTCTGGTTAAACACCGTCGAGGTGACTGTCGCGGAAGCCAGATACGCGTTGTCCAGAGCGTGGTCACGTTCCGACTTTAGGTTCTGCCCAGCCCCAGTTTCTTCCACCCAGCAAAGCTCGTTCGTCCCGAAGAAACGTACGTGGTTTACTCGGTATTCACCGCCGCGCACTCTGGCGGCTGGGTCGCGTACCATCTGGCCGCGCCAGTCACAGGTGGCGTTGTTGATTTGAGACAGGTGCTGTTCTTTGCCCGTGTCGAGGGACGTAATGTCGCGCGAAGTATCGAGACCCTGAAAGTTCTCGTACGCGAATGTCCGAAGGTTAATCCCCGGAGGGGACTTGAAACTGCTCGACATTAGTAGCTAACCGTTCCGTTGTTTGTGTTGACCTTCCCGCCGCCAAGATTGCGGTCGTTCGTGCCGTCATCGACGACCCTCATCTGGATTTTGGTGTTGCCGTTACGCTTCTGCCAAAGCAGTTGGTTGAGCGTGCGGTGGAACGTCGGCATGTAAATCTGGAGCTTGTCACTGCCTTGCTGGAGCGCGTAGTGGTACAGAAGGCCAGAAATTATGATTGGATCAGGGATGGCCCGCACGTCTGTAGGAGTTTGGTAGTAATCAATCTCCTTTCCGTCGTGGTAGGGGTGCATCCTGATCTCGTCGATGATCTGGTTGGCGAACTCCAAGAACATCAGCATCACATCCCCGTCCGTGGTTCCGGGGTGGAAGTCGCCAAAACGACGGATCGCCTGCATGGCGAGCGTGTTTAGAGGCGAATAGTTCTCACGGATTTGCGGGTTTGTGGTGCTGTTTGCCATGGATTACCCCTTACGTACGACGCGTGCGTTCATCACGAAGTGGTTTTGCGAGAAGCGCTCTACGTCTGCGGCGGGAACTTCCCACTCCAGACGGCCAGACGAGAAGTTGCGGATGGGGTTGATGCCAGCCACGACGAACATCGAAGGCTCTTTCTCGCGCGATTCAAACAAAACAAATTCTGGTTCGGCGGGTTTTGCGGCCTTCTTGACGGCAGGCTTTTTCGGCTCTTCCGCTACGACGGCCTCTTCAATTACGTCTTCAACTTTTTGATCTTCAGTCATGTGTCCTCCAAAAAATAAGGGGGTGCGTCAGCACCCCCTTACTATGCACTAGCCATACGCTAGGGTCGTCCCTTAGCGAGCAGACCAGCCCTTGATGTAGGCGTGAACCTTGTCTTGCATGAGTTCCAGACCACATTCGGTCAGGTACTCGTGCTTGACGCTGTCGGCGTCAGGCGACTGACGGTTCTCCAACAACTGGGTGTCACGACCCTCAAGGTAGCGGTAGGTCAGGTATGGGAAGTCGATGATAATCATCGCGTTCTTCATACCCGGAACCTGACGGAACTGCGGGTGCAGGTGAACCATCAGGTCGCCAGCGAAGGTGTTGTAGCGGGTCAGGTTGACGCCGTATGCACCTTCCAGTGCAGTCGGTTGCCAACGATCCTTACCCATCTGCTGAAGATGGTTAGCTACGTTTTCACCCACGAAAGCGATTTTCTGCTTCGAGCCGTACTTGAACACAGACGAAATCAGAAGCTGGTCGAAACCAGATTCAGTCATCTGACCAGCAGACGAGCCACCAACGGAGGCGTAGTCAGTGGTCACGTCTGTGACGTTCGTCAGGCTGTTCAACAGACCGCCAGTGAAGCGGGTCGGCTGGGCAGACGAGCCATTGCTCTCGTGCTTGATGCCGAAGAACATCGCACGTTCGATGTCCGACATGTGGAGCTTGAGGGCTTTGGTCATTGCCTCGTCCATCTTGTCGCCAGTACGCAGATAGGTCGACTGCAAAGTGTTAGACACTTGGAACGCAGTGCGGAAAATCTGAGTATAGTTCGATGCGACAGTGGCGTCGAAGCTGATTGCGGTAGGCGATGAGCCACCTTCAGCCGCCGCGAAGCCAGCGATGAACAGTTCAGCGTTGTCAGCAATCTGGTGGGTCGTGCCGCCGATGTTACGGGTCACAGTCAGCGTGGTGCTGGTAGTGTCCGCAGTCACGTGCATGACTTCGCCAGTAGAGCTGTTGACGACGATAGCGCCAGCGATAGCAAACTTGTTGTCGTCAGAAGCGTCGATGGTGATCGTACCTGTAGAGGTAGATGCCACTGCGCCGTTGACGGTCATTTTGCGATCAGGCAATTCGTCACGGAAGTTCTTAAACTCAGGGTCGTCGGTAGGCTCAGAAGAACCCATCGCCAACAGAGCGTTAAGAGGTGCGTTACCGTTAGGCTCCAACAGAGTGAAGAGTTCGCGGTAGTTTTTGGGGCGGAAGTCAGTCGAAAACTCGCCTGATCCGCGCAGACCTTGGATAGCCGCCATGATTTTTCTCCTAGAAAAAGCGGTTGAAAGTTACGGTTCTCAGTCGAGCTACGCGGTCAATACATCGCGATTGCCCTTGGTTTATGCCGCCGAGCCGTAGCGCGACGTCTGGCATGGCTTAAATGTACAACAGACGTTACGGGTTTTCGTCCCTGTTCAAAAAAAAGCCCCGCCATGAGGGAGGCGGGGCCAAGTTCACAGGAAGGAGACGGTTTAAGAAATGCCCCGTTTGGCTAGGGCGGCCTGTGAAAAGCGGTCGAAGGTCGACGCGGAAGGGGGTTCTGCTCCTCCGGGGGTCGCCATCGGTGTAGAGCCTAGCGAGCCAGTAAAGGCTTGGCGGCGCTGGGCGATGCCACGCATGCGCTCCATTTCTGGGCTGTCCATGTTGTTCTTGAAGTCCTGCATAACCTTGATGGTCAGGCTGGGATCGACAAAGTCTTCCATCGTGTAGCCACGCTCGGCGGCGAAGACCATAAAGTCGTTGGCCTTCTCGTCCGGCAGGCCGAGGGCTGACTGGACGCGGTCGATGTTGTTCGCGATCTGCTGACGTACGGCGTTAATTTGCTGTTGCTGTCCCTGCTGGACGCCAGAACGGGCGGCGTCTGCAACGCCTTGGGACTGGGCCAGAACCTGCTGGAGCATCATCTGCGTCTGCTGAAGTTGCCGTTGCATCTGGGCCATAGACTGGCTGTTGCCGACCAGCATGTCCTTGTAGCCGGGGGGCAGGGACGCGGCGTTCTCCTCTTCCCACTTCTTGAGTGTGCTTTCGAGGTCGCCGACTTGCGCGTCTTTCTCGTACGGAGGGCCAGAGCGGTCGCCTTTTACGTTGCCCATCTGCGGGTTTTCCTGCTGGGCGCGGTAAATGTTGGCGAGTTGGTCAGCCATCTGCTTGGGAGTGACGCCGGGGTTCGAGCGTTGGAACTGCTCGATCAAGTCCATAACGGGCTTGTACTGAGCGTTCTTGTAGTTGAGGGCTGAATAGCGCTCGAACGTCGATTTAATCTGTTGAGGTGTCAGCTTGCGGTTGTCGTTCTCGCCGAAGTTGATCTCGTAAATAACTGCGTCTGCGCTGATTTTGTCGCCTTCTGTTTCGGGCGAGCCTTTGGTTGCGGCCTTGTCTTCAGCGCTGTCTTTCTTGGGTGCGGCCTGTTGAGGCGCGGGTGCTTCTGGCGCGGCTTGTTGCGGCGCGACGCCCATTTGCTTGGCGGCGATCTGATCGACCATTGCGGCCATTGCGTCGGGTGTTTGAGGTGTTGCCATTTTTTGCTCCTATCCAGCCGTAGCGGGGATTAAAGAATATCGTTTAGGGGTTTGACGGTGTCGTGAGACTTCTTCTGTCTGTCCAAGTCTGACAGTGCGGCTTCCGACTCCAGCTTCATCCGCAGTCTCTCAGGGAGGTCAATCATCCGCTCCGCCGCCCAGATTGAGCCGCGTCGGAAATTGATCTCGTCCACAGGCATGGAGGGCGAATGTGCAATCGCCATCGCGGCTTGCACGAGTTCCGCTTCCATAACCTCTTTCAAAACCATCCAGCCCTTTGACTTGGATAGGGCTTCAATGGCTTGAATTTTTGCTTCAGGTCTCATTTACGCTTAGAGACCTTTTTGCTTTTGCGCATTTCCGGTTTGCCAGCCATGACCGCGCCGTGACCTTTGTTGTTCACTGGGCGCAGATTGGATGGGTCTTTCGGATTCATCTTTTCCAGCTTGCCGTTGTACATACGTGCCTCCTGAGTTCAGAGTTTATCGTAAACGCTACAGTTACGAGCGTCGTCCCTTCTTGGCCGTCTTGGCCGCGTCTTTGAAATTTTTTGCCGAGGGCGCTCCCTTTGAGCCGGGGGCGCGCATTTTCTCGCCAGAGCCAGCGGCTATGCGCTTGCGCTTGGCGTGTATGTTCGCGTAGAGACCTTGCTTTGCCATCACCATTTCACCTTGTCTGCCCAGTATGCCGCAGACATCTTACCCTTACTGATGTTCTTGGCGTGGCGGGCTTTGAACGCCTTGTTGCGGGAGGAGCCGTCAGGGGAGCCTTTGACGCCTTGCTGGCCGAAGCGGATGATTTTCTCCTGACCGCCAGAGCAGGCTTTGACGATGTGCGACTTCTTGGGGTGACTGGGCGTCGCCTTGGGTGAGTTGCACTTCATCTTCGATTTGTTGACCTTGGTTGCCATATCTTGCTCCTGTTGCCTTGGTTACTCGGTACTCCACCAGCCCTTTGTAATACCTATGAAGTAAATCACTGCGCTGATCGTCCCGATCAACAGCATCAGCGCGCCTGAAACGAGAACCCAGTCGATTAAGTTCTGGCGGAAGGCCATCTGGCGGTAGACCTGATCCTGTCGTTCTTTGCGTATTTTGCGCCTTTCTTCGACAAGTTCTTTCCACGTGCCGGGGCCAAACCGCCACTCCAGCATGGTGCGCAGTTCGTACTCCTGCTTCATCAGCTTCTTGCGATGAATGAGTATTTGTAGCGCTTCTTCCTCAACGGATCGTCCGTGGATGATGCGGCGGAAAAGCGGGGGGTTCTTGCGCTGGCGCTCGGCTTGAGCCAAGTCTGCCGCCGCGCCGTACCACTTGCCGAGAGTACCCATGATGTCTTCGAGTTCTCGGCCAGCGCTCACCAGCTTCTTGATGGTGTTGAACGCTGTCGTGGCGACCGTTATCGCCGTGATGGGGTCAATCATTGATTAACCCCCTGTCACTTCATTTCTTTGACTCGACTAATCGGTCGAGCTTTGCGTCAAGTTGTTCGAGGCGGTGCATTATCCGGTTGATGTCCGCATGCACCTCTTGCTTCGTTACGTACTCTTTCGCCATCTCCTCGCGCGTACGATTGAGGAGGATGGTCACGCGCTGTAGTTCAGCGGACTTCTCGCGTAGGAAGTAGGCTAGTAGGGTTATGACCAGCGATAGTCCGCTGTTCCAGAGCATCATATCCATTGATCACTCCGGCTTTGGATACTTCGCTTTAACCGCAAGGCAAGCCGCAATGTACGCATCAATCTGTGCTTGGTCGCCCTTGACCACGCCGTCGAGGTAGTCGGTAATCGGTGGGTATTCTTGGGCGCGTTGTTGTTTGTATGTGTTAGCGGCTACCAGGGCTTCAGCGGCGGTGAGGTCATAGGACACTACTTGCTCGTTTGCGTCATAAGCAACGTCACCACGGATAGTTACAACCGATGGGTTTAATTGGTAAATTGCTTTAGTTAGTGTCATCCTGCAATCTCCAAAAGAACCATTGTTGAAATTCCATCAGCGTTTGAGCCAACGCCGCGACTACCGCCCGCCACTCTTAGATAGGTGGCATAAGTAAGAGCGGATGTTGAATTTGGGGAATCAAGGTACTTAAAACCACCATCATTTATTCGTTGCAAACCACCCCTAGCCCATGCTGTTGAGTTTGATTCAACAATCGCCGAGCCATTTCTATACAAGCGATATTGACCTGTTGCATCACCCAACCCATCATTATCAATATCGCCGTTTAGCTGTTCTCTCGATATAATTAAAATTTTAGAAGATGTAGAACTTGGTGTAATTGTTGCTTGAAGCCCTGTGGCAATAAAACTTGATGAGGTGGTAAAGGTAGAATTTGCATTAGTACCCTGCACTACCTGAATCACACTCCCCGCTGGCAACCGTGCAGTTCCTAAAGTCCCTGTAGTCAGCGCACTCGCATCATTGCTCGGCGGGACGTTATCCAACGCCGCCAGCGGGACGTCGTAGGAACCGCTTATTACGTCTGGAAGGTCTCTTGCTCGGCTCATATTACTGGCCTCCCGTTGGTTTAGGGTTAGCGTCTTTGACTGACTTCAGTGCCAAATAAAACTCTGAAGTCTTGTCGAGCGAGCCACTGTCTATTGCATGCCAGAGCATGTCGAGTTGGTCTGCGATACTTGGGTATCCTTCAGAAACTTTCACAGGAACCGCCTCGCCCTCATCGTTCGATTGAAGTTCAAACCGCCCATTAACCCTTAAATCTACGTACTCAGTAGCGTTAAAGGCATCAGCTAGTTCCTGACGTTTTGCATTGATGGCGTCGTCTGTGGGGCGAGAGACCTCTTCGTCATTCCACTCAATAGTAGACATGTCAAAATCATTCACTACACCCCATTCGATGGTGTCTACCAACTCGCGGATTGCGCTGGAGATGGGAACTTGATTGTACGTTTTTGGCATCATTACCCCCTAGTCAATCATCCAAAAGTTATCGTTAAGGTTGCTACAGCCCACATAAACAACCACAACTTCAACCGTGCTGTAGTAACCGCTCACAACAACTTGGAGACCGAAATTATTTTGTAAATTTCCGCTAGTCTGTAGGATGCAATTTTCCCCACTGTTTCTATTGCCACCTTGTAAATCTACGAGCGAGGTCTGGGCGTATCGACCAGTAAGTCGGTAGACACGTGTTACCCCCTGACCGCCCGCAGTAGCCGCCAAGTAAAAATGCCCAGCGTAACCGTTCTCTGACCAAGTAGCGTCTGTGCGTACGTTGTAAGTGCCATTAGTGCAAGTTTTGGCGAAAACGCATATTTGGCCCCTATTGAAGCGACCATCGCCGCCTTCGTCCTGACCGATACCGAAGCGCCTTGAGCCTACGAGGTGGTTTGTATATATCGCCATCAGCTACCTCACGAAGTTGTATATGTGCTTCCGCTGAAGTCGATTGGAACCCAATACTTGACCTCAACTACGCCATTGAAATTGTTTGAACCGTCGCCAGACTGCAAGGAGATGTCCAAGCGATTACCTGTGGTGGTGGTGTCAAAACTGAATTTAGGAGGCTTGCCAAAATCCGCATTGTTTGAAGCGCCGTCATAAGACCTTACCCACTCAAGCATGTAGACGTTGTTTGTTCCGCCGTCCCAATATCCCTTATAGCGATTAAACCCATTGGCCGCAGACCCAGTATGGCCTGTCGCCGAAACTTCAAACAACATGCGAAACCCGTTAGCGCCAGTTCCAGTCAGGGATGATATGAGCGTCGAGCTACTAATGCCCGCAACTGCATAAACCTCGCAGTGTGAAAACCCAGCGCCATTAGTAGCGCCTTCCATCCTGATGATTGCAGGTGTTGTGTTGTTGGCGGTGCTTT